>JABUBN010000255.1_pt1 | contig 15277 bp, 9 predicted proteins | sample 7240341 | NCBI WGS metagenome assembly JABUBN01 (sample SAMN07256345, study PRJNA390944) | subsurface metagenome | isolation source: Methane hydrate marine sediment | place: Pacific Ocean: Eastern North Pacific, ODP site | reverse complement strand
ACAAGAAGAGATAAACAAAGAAATTCAAGGAAAGGATATATCTTGGAAAAAACAAAAAAACTATCAGAATCAATTGAATGAACTTAAATCAGACCACTCTATGGAACGTTCTAAATTGTATAATTACGAATCTAAAAAAATTATTACCACGGATCAAATTGAAACGTTGTATCTACGATCTAAAGATTATGGCTCATTACCCCCAGTTACTGACGACTTATCTGAAGCTGGTTTGCAATCGGATATTTCAACTACCAATAACAAGAAAAAAGCAATAGAACCCGTTAATTTAAAGGCAATTACACAATACGATACTGTAAAAGAGCGATTCGACGAAATTGATATGAGGAGACAGACGATCCAACGCGAGAGGAAATCTATACTTGATGCAATTGATAAGATTGAATTGGAGAAAACTAGAACCTTCATGAAAGCATACCACGAGGTAAACCGAGAGTTTTCACGCATTTTCCAGAAACTTTCGCCTGGGGGATCGGCTAAAATGATTCTTGATCGGCCAGATAAACCGTTTGAGGGAGGGGTTACTATTGAAGCTCGACCTCGTGGAAAACGTATCTCTAGTTTGCAGATCCTTAGTGGGGGTGAAAAAACTTTGGTTGCGTTATCCTTTATATTTGCCGTTCAAGAGTTTTATCCTGCTCCATTTTACATCATGGATGAGATTGATGCCGCTTTAGACGGCCCAAATGTGCATAGAGTCAGTATGGTTATAAAGGAATTTGCGAGACAAGCACAATTTATGGTAATCAGTCATAGAGAGGAAAATATTGTAAATGCAGATCGAATTTATGGCGTTTCCATGCAACAAAGTGGAATAACCGATATCTTTAGCGTAGACTTGGAAGAAGAGGCCAAGAGGTTACTTGAACTTCCAGATGTGCCCACAAATGTAGAAGAAAATTAAAATTAACAATTAAAAGTTTTAGGTGTAATATTATTCCTGAAAAAAATGCCTTAGAAAAGAAGTACGCCTTCACGGAATGGAGTGTTAAGCAATTAAGAGAATTTGCGAGCAAAAATAAGATTAAAATCCCTTCTAAGTCCAAAAAGAACGATATTATAAAGTTTTTAAGCGAGGTAACTTTTCATCCAGAATTTGTTGATAGAACTCAAGAACAGGAAGATGTGGAAGAAATTATTGAAGAAGAGTTAATTGCTGGCGAAGAAGAAGATCCTGCACTGATTCATAAACAAAAATTTGATTTGAAATTTTGGCAAAAACCCCCCTATAATTCGCTATTAGATAGTGAAATCGCAAAAGAATCAAATGTTGCGTTCTATGATTTGGCATCGTTGGTAGATAAATTTTTCGATAAAATGCTACATGAAGATTTAATCAATTATAAGATTTCAGGTATTGCTCTCAAAACATCAGCAGTACTTCATCATTATAAAATTTCGAGTATCATAAGAGAAGAAGAACAAATTCAAAAAAAAGAAGAATTAGAGAAATTCCGGGAAAAACATTCTCGAACAATTCCAAAGGCATTACCGCAACCTATTCAGCCAAAAATGCTCATCTCCACTAAAGATGAATTATTTGACGCGATGAGGTCTGCCATAATCGAAACGATGCAAAAGAAAGAAAAATTAAAACGGCGGAGAATGCGGAGGGATGAAATAAAACAACAAAGAATTCAAACGAAATCAAAAGCTCGATTACCAAAAGAACTTTTGAAACATATTAGTGGAAAAGAACAAACAGTAGCAGAACTGCATAATTCTTGGTTTAACCGCATTAAATCGAAAATACAACTTGACGGTAAAGAAACTACTTTTTTTGATATAGCAAAAATTATTAACACTGAAGAAGAAAGCGAGCTTGGTAAAAAGTTTGCTTTTGTAAGAATGTTTTTGGCGCTTATGTTCCTGTCCACGGGCAATAAGCTAATATTATCACAAGAAGACGTTTTTAAAAATATTTCAATTAACCTAAAAAAATAATTTTGATAAAATAATTTTGGCGATAAATTATGAACGAAAATAGCGAAAAAGAACTAGAAAAACTACCTGAAATTGAAACTGAAATAGAAGAAGAGAAGGAAGAAATACATATAAGTGAAATAGAAGAAGAAAAAATATCTCAAGTAGAAAAGATTCCGGAAGAATTAGAGGATACTATTGATACCGATGAGAATATCGAAGAAGAACTTGAAAAAGAATCCAAAGAAGAATTTGAAGAAGACACATTAAGTTCCGAAAACCCAGAAGAAAGATTAAGTGAACTGGAAATAGAAATTATAGGAAATGACCGAGAAGAACCCCAAATACCCCAAGAAATCACGAAAGAAGATTTAGAAATACAATTAAAAGAACTACGGAGAAATCTAATAGAAGGCGCCCTTTACGCAGCAGGTAGACCCCTTGATGTCGAAGAATTATCGACTAAATTAGAAATTCCCAAAAAAGAAGTTGAAGAATTAGTAAGAGTTGTTGCTTTTGATTATTTAGAACGTTCTGGTGCGTTAATTGTCGCTCAAATTGGAGAGAAATACCAGATGCAGCTTAGACCTGAACTTACCGAAACTGTATCTAAATTCGCCAAAGGAGGCGCTATTGCTGAGCGTTACTTAAGAACGCTAACAATTATAGCGTTGAAACAACCAATTTTAAAATCAACTGTTATTAAATTAAGAGGAAGTGGGGCTTACGAGCATGTCAAATACCTTTTAGAAAACGATCTAATATCGGCAGTAAAAAAAGGAAGGTCAGCTGAATTGGCTACAACAGATAAGTATGCAGATATGTTTGGTTTGCCTAAAAATAAAGAAGAGCTGAAAAGAATGATGGTATCGCAACTAGGCCTTGGAGAAAATACTAATTAACTATTTACTGCTAATCAAGAGAAATAGAGAGAGACAGAAAGAAAAAAGCAAAACTGGCTTGTTCAATATGGAGTTAAATGATTTTGCCATAAATTATCTATGCTTAGGATTAAGGACTAACAAGCATATAGATGGCTATGTTGAGCATTATTATGGTCCCCCTAAATTAAAAAAAATGGTGGATATGGATGCAAAATCTTCTCCTATAATACTCCTAAAAGATTGTAGAGATCTCATTGCTCAATTACCAAAGCAAGGATTCGAAAAGAAGCGCCATAATTTCCTTGATAAAACTCTTACTGCTATTGAAACCACTTTAAGAACATTAAATGGCGAGAAAATTCCATATTTAGAGCAAGTTGAGAAATTATTTGATTTTAAACCAATATTTTATGACGATAACTTTTTTTATAATTTATCATCAAAAGCAGATAAATTATATAAGGGAAAAGGAACTTTATCTGAACGGATAGCAAGGTATGCTAAACAAAGGACTATTCCATCAGGGCGTTTAAAAGAGCTGTATATGAAAGCAATTCGTATTGCACAAAAACGAACGCAAGAAATTTTTCATCATCTGCTCCCAGATAACGAAGAGATTAACATTTTAGAAGTAGAAGATCAAAGCTGGCCAATGTATTGTTGGTATAGAGGAAATTATGCTTCCAGAATAGAGATCAATATTAGTACATATCATTACTGGACTCATTTATTATCTAATGCTTGCCATGAGGGATATCCCGGACACCATACGGAACGGACAGCACGAGAGAAGCTTTTATATCGCTCTAAAGGTTATTTTGAAAGCTCTATTCTATTAATTTATAGTCCCGAGATAGTTATTTCAGAAGGAATTGGAGTAACAGCTGAAAAAGTCTTATTTGATCCTACTGAAAGTGCAAAAATCTTATTAGAAGAGCTTCACCCCAATCCTAAAATTGAAGATAATTTAGAGACTTTAGCTGAACAGAGCGAAATTAGATGCGGATTTGCGAAATTTCAAAGTAATTTAGCTTACCATAAGTATGTTCATAAATGGACGGAGGATGAGCTAATAAAATATGCTAAGAGTTTTAAAGTGATTCCTGATAAAGGAATTAGAGCAATATTAAAATTTATATCGGATGAATTGTGGGCCCACTATGTATTAGTTTACCAAGGAGAACGGCTTATCACTGAAAAATTGCTAAAATAAACTTATGGAACTGCTCCTCCAGCATGTGGCATATTTTTTTTCACCTTAATAATATTTTTAGAAATTTTTATAATAATATACATTACTTAGCATGATGAATTTATAATGGATTTATAAAAGGATCACTATTTTTTATTGAAAGAAGAAAATACCTTTAGAATAGAACTAAATTTTCATAGCTTATGATTTATTTTTTCCAACATTTTAATAACAAATAAGTTCTGAAGCTAACCCAGAGAATTTTAATTAAATGGATGAAAGGATTCCTGATTAACCTTGATTGACCATATCTTCTTTTCGAACATTGGACCGGAATTTGTTTTATTTTGTACCCATGTAGGCTTGCTATTATAAACATTTCTTGAGCGTAATTGTACTTACCAACAATTTCTTTCACAAGAACAGTAGCTAACGATCCATTAAACGCCCTAAAAGAGGATTGTATGTCGTAAACTTCTGCTAGTCTTAATAATATCTTTGACAAAAAGATCGAAATAAACTTGTTTCCTAATATCCTTATTGACGATGATTCGTATCTATCGCCAGTTAAAAATCGGTTTCCTTGCACTAAATCGGCTTCTTCTCGTAATATTGGAGAAATCAATTTATTTATGTGTTTAGGGTTATATTGACCGTCGCCGTCTAACACCACTACAATATCTGCGCCTTCTTTTAACGCTTCTACTAACCCAATTTTAAAGGAATAACCCAAACCTAAGTTCTTTTTATTCGATATTACTATTGCACCTGCTTTTTTTGCGGTGGCTGAAGTGTTATCTGTACTACCATCGTTAATAACAATAACTTTCTGATTAATGTTTGGGAACGAGGGTATTTCCTTAATCAATTTAAAAATGCTTTTTTCTTCGTTATAAGCGGGGACGAAAATAATTAAATTTTTAATCGTCATCTTAAAAAAGATTGTAAGTAAAAGAATTATTTAAAAAAGAACAAGGATAAATTTAAATCCTCGTAATCTTCTTTAAGTTCAGGACTTTCTTTAATGTCCTTTTCTTTTTTGCTTTCAATAATTTCAAAGTTTTTTATTCTAATTGTGTTAATAATGTCAGCTTTTACATTTTCAATCTCGTTTATCGTATTTTTATTAGTGGAAATAATAATTCTTTCTACTTCTTGATTTAACGGTATTTTAAGCTTAGATTTACAATTTCTTAGAATTTTGATAATTTCAATTGCTAATTTTCCGCGCTTCGCTAACTCCTCAGAAACATTATCGTACGGCCGAGACCATGCTTCTAAATGAATCGATTTCAACTCTATATAATTTTGATAGAGAATTGAGTAAATTTCTTCTGTAATAAAAGGCATTGTAAAGGCGAATGTGGTTAAAATTTTGTAAAATAAACTCAGGGCATTTTTTAATGCGTTTTGTGCGATATTTTTATCTTTAGAATAGAATTTATGTTTTATTGCTTCTATGTAATTATCGCAGAGTTCGTTCCAGAAAAAAACTCGTAATACCATAAAAGCTTCGTGCCAATTATATCCGTCGAAATGTTTTGTAGCTTCTTTTAAAGCTTTATTAAATTCAAAAAAATAATAACTTTCAATTTCAGATAATATGCTATCTTTGATCTGTAAATTTGGAACCTCGATGTTTCTTAAATTAAGGAACAAAAATCTGTATGCGTTCCACATCTTAGTGATAAATCGCGATGCTCCAATTAGTTGCTCGAAATTTCTGCGATATTTTTTGTTAAATTTGTCTTCTGGGAGGTTTTTTCTTTCTTTTTCGATGTTTTCGTTTGAAATCGGCTGTTTTGTATGAATGTTTATCCAAGTAAATTCAAAAGGATAATCGTCTCCTAGTGATCCCATCGCCGCCCATTGTCTAACCGCATCGGCACCAAATTTGGGCATAACTTCATCCGGTGAAATAGAATTTCCAAGGCTTTTTGACATATGTCTTCCATCTGGACCTGAAACCATACCATTAATCATTGCTTCGTAAAAAGGGGCTTTTCCTGTTAATATTTTACACCGAAATAGCGTATAAAACAACCATGTCCGTATTATTTCGTAACCCTGAGGTCGATGAACTTTAGCTTCTAAATAGGCTTTTTTAAAGAAATCATCATCGTCTAACCATTTGGACATGGCAAGGGGAGATATGCTAGAATCAATCCAGCAATCGCAGACATCTTTTTCGCCAATGATATCAGTACTACCACATTTAGGGCATTTTTCAAATGGTGGAGGAATTTTAATTGGATCTATTGGTAAATCTTCTTTTTTTGGAGGAAAAATCTCATTGCATTCACAACAATACCAAAAAGGAATCGGTGTTCCGAAGACGCGTTGCCGGGAAATTACCCAATTCCATTCTAAACCATTTGCCCAATCCAATAATCGTAATTTATGTTTTTTAGGATACCACTTCATTAAATCAGCAGATTCTATAATCTCTTGAGTAAAGTCCTTAACATTAATAAACCACTGATAAATTGGTAGATATTCTATTGGAGTTCGACAAGACGACCGTTCTGAATGGATTATTATACTGTGTTCATAGTCATCAATTTTTTCTATTAATTTTAGCTCTTCAAGATCCTTTACTATTTGTTTTCGAGCTTCCATAATTGAAAGTCCCTTGTATTTAGAATTTTCGTTCATACGACCGTTTTCAGTAAATATTTGAATTTCGTTAAGGTCATATTCTAATTTCCATTTGATGTCCATTTCATCTCCGTAAGTACAAACATAAACCACTCCTGTTCCAAAATTCATATCAACATTTTCGTTCATATAAATGCGAACATTTCGGTTAGCAATAGGAAGTCTTACTTCTGCTGCAGAAAGATCGTAGTATCTATTATCGTTTGGATTAATAAGAACGGCAACACAAGCCTCTATATACTCTGGTCGTGTTGTAGCTATGGTAACATACTCGTTTTCTCTTCCCACTACGGATAATTTTATATACCATAACTTTCCTGTTTCTTCCTTATAACCTACTTCTGCTTTCGCTACTGAAGTTTCACAGTTAACGCAGAAATGCGTTGGGAACTTCTCTCTGTAAAGTAATCCCTTTTCGTAAAAATTCAAAAGTGAAATTTGGACTTTTCGTTTATATTCCTCGTCCATAGTGCGATAAGTATATCTCCAATCTGTGGAATATCCTAACTCATCCAACTGTTTTGTCATATTTTTTATATTGTTATCGACCCATTCAACGCATTTTTTTAAGAATTCCTCTCGGTCATCCTTAGAAACGCCATAATTTTTTGCCACCGCTAATTCTACTGGAAGGCCATGACAATCAAAACCTTGAGGAAAATAAACATTTTCGCCCTTCATTTTATGATATCGCGCTACAAAATCGATCCACGAATGATTCAAAATGTGTCCCATATGTAACGAACCACTTACGAAAGGAGGAGGAGTGTCAATAGAAAAAAGAGTGCCTTTTTGATCGATGTCAAAATCGTAAATTTTTTCTTCTCGCCAATATTGTATCCACTTTTTTTGAATATCGTTGAATTTAAATCTTTTTGGGTACTCAGTCTCTTGCGCCATTTACATACCTTTTTAGATAGTTATTTAATGTAATAGTGGACCTGACGGGAATTGAACCCGTGCCCTCTTACATGCGAAGCAAGCGATCTGCGACTGATCTACAGGCCCATTTTTACTTTTAAATATTTAGATACAATAAAAAAACAATAATAACTAAAAATTTTTTTGATTTTTCTTCAAAAAATCATATAAATTACATTTGAAAGCAATTAAAACTCCGTTCGACCAATAATCTCGTCTTGTGCGGATTTAGATAATTCTGTAAACAATACGGAATAACCAGCGATCCGGACAACTAAGCCTTGATATTCTTTTGGATTTATTTGAGCATCACATAGAGTTTCTTTACCAACCACGTTAAATTGGATCTGATAGCCTCCATTTTCTTCAAAATAGGTTCTAATGAGTGGAAGGAACAATTCTATTTTTAGTGTGTTTGGATGAAAAGATAATATTACTGAGTTTCCATTCGTTATTAACTCATTATCCAGCTTCATTATCGAATTAAGTATCGCTGTTGGCCCGTTTTTATCCCTCCCGTTTGTTGGACCAACTCCGTTTGAAAGTGGTTCTCTTGATTTTCTTCCGTCAGCGGAAGCTGCTGTAAAAACTCCAAGTCCTAAGTGAAAAGCTGTAGAGTAAATTCCGGGATGATATTTCCCCCCTCTATAATTTTTATGCTTTAGAATTTCCTTACAGAACAAATCAGCTACGTCGCGAGCTATAAAATCGACATAATCGTTATCGTTTCCAAACTTGGGGACTTTATTAATAAAGATTTGTCTTACTTCTTCTCCCTTTTTCCCATTATAAGTGCCTCGGTAATTCTTTGATAATATCTTGGTTAACTCTTCTAAAGAGAATAATTTTTCCTCGTAGACCATTTTTTTAATTACAGCAAGAGAATCAGCAACCGTAGATAAACCAATCAGTTGAGTCGTAGTAAAATCATATTTAGCGCCTCCACTTGTGATATCACACCCCCGTTCAATACAATCGTCTATAGTTGCGGATAAAAAGGGTTGCGGATTGAGCTCAGCAATAGCTTTTTCAAGGAAAGACATTGTTTCTACCAAATTTTTAACAAAAAAGCTAAGTTGGTTTGAAAACTCGTCCCATAAATCTTGGTATGAAGAGAGCTTTTTTGTGTTTTTAATGCCATATGTCCTTCTTGTAAACATATCTGTGCCATTGTTCAAGGTTAATTCTAAACACTTCACAATATTTAATTGAGTGGCGTTTGTACATCCAAACGCTTTGTAAGTATGAGTTGGTTCTACACACCCTATTGGCGCGTATCCACGTGCATCTTCTAGAGTATAACCAAGGTTGTTAAGACCTGGAATCATAACAACATCGTTGAACAACGCAATACTCGCTCCAGATTTAATAGCTTCTCCTGTTTTTACAAGTAAATCATCTGGAGATTTATTATGAATGCGAACGGAAAAAGTAGGTTGAACTGTTTTTAGCTTTTTGTAAGAATCTAAGAATAGATATGATAATTGATTAGTAGCGTCGTTTCCATCTTCATCAACGCCTCCTATCGTCGTATTTGCCGTGAGTGGCGGTCCTTCTGCAACTACAATTCCTTTATGGAGGACATAATTCCATAGAGTTGTAAGCTTCAAGTAAAAACATTCAATTAAAAATTGCACTTCTTCATCAGTTATAGTCCCTTTTTTTTTATCCTCAAAATAAAAAGGATAGAGAACTTGATCAATGCGTCCTATACTAATAGCAAAGCCTCCATCTTCGAGACCAGCAATAACGTGAGTGAAATACAATAATTGAAAGGCTTCTTTAAATGAGGATGGTGGGTTACCTGAGATATTAGAACAAATTTCTGCCATTTCATAAAGTTCTTTTTTTCTATTACTATTGCCTTCTTTTTCTGCTAATTCAGTTGCCAATATTGAGAATCTTTGAATAAACTCTTTAGAACCATCTAAAACAATAATAACTGACTCCAAAAAGTTCATTTTCTTTTGATCTTTTGAAAATTCTCTCATCTTCTCTCTTGCTTTTTGAATTAAGCCGTTAAATCCCGCTTTTAAGACGTTTTGATGTCCTGGGAAGAAATGCCCCGTCCCGTTAGTTATGTTTGTGTCCACGATATAGAGTAGATTTAGCATGAGGTCGGTTAATTCGGGACTTAAATAAGAGTCAAATCTGGATTTGGTAGTCTCTTCTTCGTTTTTCCAAAAAGGTATAATTTCTTCGATTATGTTTTGCTTATCGTCATCTGAAAGTAATAGCCGTTGAGTTTCTCGATTGTTATAGAGGTTAATATCTTGCTCAATTGTATCAACGCGTACTTCAGGATATAAGGGCGTTCCAACAAATTTAGTGCATCGATTTCCAACAATAAATTCGTCGTCCCATATTTTTATTGTCATATTTGTAAAAAGATGGCGCATAGCCTTCGCAAATCTTATGTTTGGAACCTCGCCCTTTGTACTTTTATAAGATTCCGTGAAAAGTTTAGCTCTTTCTATGCAGAGTTCGTGTGGTTGTAAAACCACTCTATTTTTCAATCGTGAAATTCGATCTTCATAACCCGGAGGAGAGATTTGTTCTATTTGCATTGCTATTCCCAAATAATTGTAATTTTTGATTAATTTTTATTTAAAATATCATTACTTTAATTTTTATTATAATTTTAAAACTAAATAAAAGTTGCTGTGAGTTATTATAAAATCTTTAAAAATTTTTAATCATTATTAGTAATTAATAAATAGATACTTAGGTTAGCTTTTCTAAGACAAAATTTTTGTGTTTGGTTATTAAAATTGAACTTGTCCAAGTTTGGGATAGCATTTTTACTTCTAGCACTCCGAATTAACAAACATATCAAGGGGTATGTAGATTTTTATTTTGGTCCCAAAAAGTTAAGTAAAATCGTCGATAAAGAATCTATAATATCTCCAAACAAACTTTTAACCGATTGTATAAATTTGCAAGAAAAATTGTATATACAAGGTTTCAATAAAGTGCGCGAAAAGTATTTAGAAAAAATGTTAATTGCGATGAGGACTTCCATCGAAATATTAAATGGAGTCGAAATTCCTTTTAAAACTGAATTTTTAAGACAGTTCGATGTAACCTTGCAACCAGTTGACGAATCTAAATTGGAGAATATAAAAGAAGAGATAAACGAGGCGTATACTGGATCTGGAAGTTTAGAAGAACGTATGGCTAAGTTAAGAGTGCAACGAAAAGTTCCCGAAGCAAAAGTATTTGAGTTGTTTCAAAAAGCAGTTAACATAACCCAAAAACGAACTCAAGAGTTATTTGTCGATCTCTTACCCAAAAAAGAACAAATTATTTTACAATTAGTAAAAAATAACAACAAAGAAGTAAAATGGTCTTTCTATAATTGGTATTTAGGTCATTTTCGCTCCAGAATAGAATTAAACCCGAATTATAGCATGTTTTGGTCCCTATTTTTATCAGCTGCCGCTCACGAAGGATATCCTGGCCATCATACAGAATTTATTATAAAAGAACAGAGGTTATGGCGCGAATTCAATCAATTCGAACACTCATTATTGCTAATTCACTCTCCAAAATTAATAATTAGCGAAGGTATCGCAGATTTAGGGGTGAATATGCTTTTTGATTATCGAGAACAAGCAGAAATTAGTTTACGAGAATTTTGTCTAAACTCATTAAAAGAAGATTCTATTGAAGTAATAATAGCGCAAAACAAAGTAAGAACAAAACTAAATTTATTCTTGCATAATTTTACTTACCACGCACTTGTTGATGAGTGGAGCGAAGAAGATTTAATTCGATATGGAACTAATTTTGAAATCTATAGTAAAGAAAACATATCAAATCAACTCAAAATGATATATAGCCCATTATTTTCGAAAAACGCTTTTATGTATAATATAGGAACTAATATTATATTACATAAATATGGAAAGTTCCCCTCGATTAATAATTTTCGAGATTTACTCGTTAATCCGATCTTACCCTCAGATTTAGTATAGAACTACTGTTAATGCATATCTCATTTTTATATCGTATCATTTACCATTTTACAGATTATTGATTGAGGATGTTATTCCACGGTCCAAAACTAGGATTTGACAAGTTTTACGGTAAAAGCTGGAGAACTGAAAAACAAGGGAAAAATTAAAACCTGGTTGGATTCTTTAACTTTTAGTATTAAATGTTTATTTAAAAATCCTCAAATTTATTTTCGCAGTTTAAATAATCATTTTAAATTCTAATAATAAGCTAGGAAAAATAAGCTAAATTTTTTCAATTAATGAATCGAGTGATTAAAATGCCTGGTCAAAACGGTCTTGTACCATAAGTTGGTGCTCTTTCTAAGAGTATAATATATTTTCCTTTCTTTTTTAAAATTATGACACTTAATCAGAATATTTTTTATACTTTTATCTTATTATATTTAAAGTTAAAAATTACCAAATACTTATTATTTACAAAAACAAAGACTTTGAATAGTCGTCTTTAATCAGAGAAAATAAAATGATTAATAAAGAAAGATTCGAGGAGCTGTTTCAGCAACAACTTATAAAAGATATATCTCAAGAACCAATTGATATTGTTTTATCAGGACAATATGGTAAAGCACTGGAATTACTTAGAGATGCTGAAGCAACAGGATTATTTCCAGCTCTTGTTGGACCGCCTGGAGTGGGTAAAACAATTTTATGTAGATATTTTGCTAGCTTAAGAGCTAAAGAAAAAAAAAATAAGAGCTTTTTCTGGCTCACCATGGACGAAAGCATAAAACCTTCGCATTTTATAGGTAGTTTCGATCCTGCTATTACTTTAAAAAAGGGATTTGTGCTAGAAGCTTTTAACCCCGGTCCACTTTTGAGCGCAATGTTAGAAGGTGGGACTTTTTTAGCAAATGAAATAAATCGAGCTACTGAATACTCACAAAATACTTTATTGGAACCTTTAGAGGAAGAATCGATTAACATCCCGCACTTGGGTCGAATAAAAGCTAGCAAGGATTTCTTCTTTATTTCTGCTATGAACCCGGAAGAGCTTTCGGGCACCCATCGATTATCTGAGGCTTTAAAGGATAGAATTAAGATCTGGATTAAACTGACATACCCCGATAAAGCGACTGAGCTCGAGATTATAAGAATAAATTTGCCGGAACATTTTGTTATCGAAGAGTCTGAATTAGAATTAATTTATTCAATAATAAACGAAACGAGAAAGAATAAAATAGACATTGAAGTACCAGCGTCAATTCGAGCCGGAATTGCGATAGCAAAGCTATTGGCTCGAAGACGATCTTTAGAAAAAGAAGGAAAAATAAAAGAAAAAACTTCAACTTACGAATATCTTTCAGAGATCACTCGTAATGTTTTACTAGGAAGTATGAAACCAAAGCCAGGTACAAAAGTTGAAAATATTATTGAAAGCATTATTCATAAAACTTTAGGTGCGTAGGGGGTAAAAAGTTATTTTATGGCAGTTTTTCCTGAAAATCCTTGCGAATTTGCTGTAGATTTCATTAGAAAAATGAGGTCTCATGCCGACATTATCCAAATTCCGTCGTCACGTCAAGTTTTATCAATTCCAAAGTTAATTTTATCAAGGTATTATCGAAAGGGTTTTGTGACGCCTAACGATTACATAGAAATAAGTACCGTAACTTCGTTTCCGGACAATCAGGAATTAGCAAAAGATATTGCTTTTAAAATTCTCTTTCCAAATTACAAAAAAGATATTATTGACTCGTTTTTTTCAAAGCGAAGATACAGTTGATAAATCTATTGAAGGCCTTGTAGAATCCGAGATGAAGTCTGAATTAGATCAACTTCAAGAGATTATAGACGAAATCGAGGCGACAAAATCAATAGATACAGATCAGATTCAAAAATTAGAGGAATTTCTTAAAGAATTAAATTCGAATAGGGAGAAAGAGCCATATAAATCCGCATTAAATTTTTTTAACGACGATTCGGAATTGTACAAAGAAGAGATATCTTCCTTAGAAAAACTAATTCAAGAAGCCCAAAAAAGGCTAGAACAAAAAATTAATTCGTTGAGTCCTGAAGATTTAAGGGCGGGTTCGAATTTAGGTTTAAACGACTTAATCCAGCAAAATTCCTTAAGGGAATGGGAAAAACTCGCAAGCAAAGCTCTCAATAATCAAGATATTTCAGAGGATTTATCAAAACTAATTAATTCAAACAAATTAGATGATCTTTTAAAGTCTATAAAATTTATTAATGAGACTTCGGACAATCAAAGCATAAAAGATCAAATCCAAAATATTAAAAATCAACTTCAGAACCAACTAAATAATTTAGATCAATTATTTAATGCCGCAAAAACTTTAGGCGAAACTCCTAAGTTTGATCAAGACAAAGTTTTGAATAATTCGCTAAACCAATCTTCATTTGAGCATAATTTTAACCTTGCAGACTCGCTAGATCAATATTTTGGTACTAATTTAAGAGAAGAATTACTAAATAAATTAAATGGGCAAATGCAAAATCTGCAAAAACAAAATAAACAATTGAATTTATCGTTAGATATATTGACAAAAAATGCATTTGCTAATAAATCTTGGAATTCGCTATTTAGCCAAGCTATGAAAAATGCGATTGACGAGGCAAATAGTCAAAATATTAAGTTTGAAGCATTTAAATCGCTTTCTCATCAAATGCAACAATTAATGAATAGTTGCCCAAATATGCACTGTGGACAAAAAATATCTCAAAGATTACCTGAATTAGTTTCTCAAACACTAGAAGCTTGTGAAACGCCTGATCAATTAAGAAACGCAACAGAATTCTTAAAAAAGATCGGATTAAATCCTGAAGCAGAAGATATTAAAAGAATTGGAAAAAAACTTGAAATGCCCGAAGAGGAAATATACGAATTAATTGAACCTAACTATCAATTACTTAAAAAAAACGATTGAAAAGAAAGTAGCAGATTTTCAACGAATTAACAATCTAATGAATCAAATTAAAGACCAACTAAATAAAGAGAGAATCAGAGAGCTTTTAAGCAGTGCGTTAGCTTCCGATAATAGGGATGCTTTAGGTGCAATTGGTCATTTTAATTTGACTGAGGCTTTAAAAGGTGCTCAGCAAATTGGGGGCAAAGAAGCGCAAGATAAACTAATTGCGTGTTTATCCGCGGGTACTGGTGAAAACCTCCTTAAACAATGGTTTATTCATAGAAATAATCTACCAGAGCAAGTAAAATTAAAGGTTAAGGAATTAGCAAAAAAAATGCTAATTGAGTTAGGAATATATTATTCAAGGGCTCGTTTAGGCAGTGCAACGACCGGGCCCACACCTGTTAACATAGTAAGACCCTACACAATAGGAGACGACTTTGAAAATATAGACTTAGAGGAAACAATTTTTCATCTTCTAGAAAAGGGTAAAAAATTAGACCATCTTAATTACGATGATTTTTTTGTTTATGAGACCGCAAAAGGATTACGCTCGTTATGCTTTGAACTTGATATCAGCGGTTCGATGACAGGAGAAAAACTAGCATATATGGCAATATGTGTGACGATGTTAGTTTATGGAATGAGAAAAGATGAGATTGCTATTGCATTTTTCGAGTCAGATACGCATGTTTTAAAGGAATTATCTAAAAAAATAGATTTAGAAAAATTAGCCGATGAGTTGCTCTCTGTTTCAGCTAAAGGAGGTACAAGGCTTCAAAGTGCCTT
>JABUBN010000254.1_pt1 | contig 15280 bp, 16 predicted proteins | sample 7240341 | NCBI WGS metagenome assembly JABUBN01 (sample SAMN07256345, study PRJNA390944) | subsurface metagenome | isolation source: Methane hydrate marine sediment | place: Pacific Ocean: Eastern North Pacific, ODP site | reverse complement strand
AATGGTCAACTTAAAGCAGCTTATAACCTACAAATAAGCACTGAGAACCAATTCCTTACTAACTTCTCCTTACACAGACGTCCTGGTGATACAGCAACATTAATTCCTCATTTAGAACAATTTGAACATCTCTATGAGAAGCAATCCGAAAAAGCTGTAGCAGATGCCGGTTATGGCAGTGAGCAAAACTATGAATATGCTGAACAAAACGATATTGAAGCATTTATCAAGTATAACTATTTCCATAAAGAGCAAAAACGAAAGTTTAAGCAGAACCTGTTTTACCCTTCTAATTTGTATTACAATAAAGATGAAGATTTCCTGATATGTCCAATGGGACAAAGGATGGTGTGCATTGGTATTGAGAACCGCAAGTCTGAGTTAGGATATAAATCAAAGGTTCATGTATATCAAGCTAAAAACTGCAATGGATGTCCCATTCGTGGAGGGTGTCATAAAAGTAAAGACAACAGAAGAATAGAGCTAAACCATAAATTACTAAAATACAGAGAGCAGGCTAAAGAAAAGCTGCTTAGTCAGGAGGGGTTGATGCATAGAAGTAAAAGACCAATAGAGCCAGAAGCTGTATTTGGACAATTAAAAAGTAATAATAAGTTTAGCAGGTTCACATTAAGGGGATTGCCAAAAGTTGAAATTGAATTTGGATTAGCAGCTATATCCCATAACCTGAGGAAAATAGCACGAGTAGTCGATAAAAATCTAAAAACCATCCTTTTTCAGCAATATTTGCTCGTTCTTCAGCTTAAATTCTGCAGATATAAAACTATTCCTAAAGAAAACAGACGGAAGTTGAATAAATTTACTTTTAACTCTGTTAGATTTGAAAACCTTAAAAAGGCAGCATAAAAAAGAGGCTGCCTTTTTAGACAGCCCCTTTGTTTTTCAGTGGTCGGGGTAGCAGGATTACTCATCGCTTTGCTCCTCGTGATCCTGGTATGGGGTGACTAAAAAGAAAAGTCTGGTTCGCATCGCTTAATTGTTCTTTTTAATAGAATGAAACTCAAGCAGGATTACTCCCTTCGGTCGTGATCCTGAGGCAGGAAAGAAATAGAAAAAGCCTTATTCGCTACGCTCATTCTTACTTTTTTATCTGCTACCTTTTGAAAGCAAGCTTTCAACGGTATCAAATAAAAAAGCCCGACACTTTCGTGTTAGGCTTTTTCTCTTTCTGTCGGGGTAGCAGGATTACTCGTCGCTACACTCCTCGTGATCCTGGTTGGGGGTGACTAAAAAGAAAAGCCTTATTCGCTATGCTCAATTGTTCTTTTTTTATAGTCCAAATTTCAGACAAGCCTGAATTTGCCCAATAAAAAAAGCCCAACACTGACGTGTAAGGCTTTTCTTTTGTCGGGGTAGCAGGATTCGAGCTAATTGTCAAATAAAAATTATATAATACTGAAGCACAGGCATATAAAGCCTTAATTAAAACTAATAAAATTAAAGTTTTAATTAAAAGAGTATTGGTGCTGATAATCAGGGTAATACGACTCTTTATTTGTGATAAAATAGTGATAAAAATGCTGTCAAAGTGATAAAATAGTGATAAATATATTAACTTGCAGCGATGATATTTGTCTATAAATTGAGTGTTCTATTATGAAAACGCAAAGTGAAATAAAAATACAGAAAGTACGTGATTATAAATACATTGTAATTTACTACAAATTAAAAAATTGCCTTATAAGAATTAATACCAAGGAAAGATATATTGAAGGTAAACATCAGAAGGATTTGTACTATAACTCAAAAATGGAGAATCACCAAACTCTGAACAGGAGAATAAGGGATTTGAAAATGAAGATTGATGCTTATATTGCTCTTGAGCTATATAAGATAGTTCCCCAAATTGACCAAAAGGATTGTTTGAGATTTATCGAGGAAGATTACTACAAGGATAATTTTGGCAGAACTGAACAAATAGATAATAAAACAGTCTTAGAGCATTTTACTGAGTTTTATAGTGAAAAAGAAACTGAATTATTGAATACAGCCTCATTAAAAGATTATAAATCATTTGAAAATGCCATAAGGGACTTTGAAACTTATTATAATAAAACACTGACGTTAGATGGTATTAATTCAACTGAGTTTCTTTTCAAATTGAGAAATTTTTTTACAATTAGACATCCTAAGAATTTCAAAACACGTGGTAATTTGAATGATAACACTATAGCTAAAAGAATAAGTTCATTCAGGTCATTCATGAGTTACATTGAAGAGAAGGGTATATATTCATTCAATCAGAAACTGTATAAAGCAAAAACAGTTAAGAGATACACACCACAAAATATTGCCCTGAGTAAAGAAGACATCGAATTACTTATTAATACTAAATGGAAGAACAAATTCCATCAAAAGATAATTGATGTTTTTGTTATGAACTGTTTTATGGGTCTAAGGTGGTCAGACATAGTAACACTTGAGAAGGGTTCATTCATTCAGGATGAAGATGGTGATTGGGAATATCACAAAACCAATGAGAAAACCGATGTTGATATCATTGTACCAATCTTGCCCACAGCATTACAAATATTAGAAAAATATGACTGGAAATTACCAAAATATACCAACCAGTATTTTAATCGGGCACTGAAAGATATTTTAGTGGAATACAAATTGCTTGAGGAAACAGTGAAGAAGAAAAGAGTTAAAGGAGGTGAGATTACGGTTGACGAATATAAAAGAAACGAATTGATATCGACCCATACTTGTAGGAGAACCTTTATTACACTTGCGATTACTCATAATGTGCCACTCAATGCAATTCAAGGTGCATCAGGTCATATGGAGTTGAAAACATTGCAGAAATATGCCAAACATATTATGGATAAGGAGGCATTTGGGAAGATGGATTTATAGATAGTTTAATCTTATTAATCTGCAAGTTGCAATCTTGTTTACGTTTCAGAATGGTTATTTTTCGGACAACAAATTGGACATCTTTTTAATATTTTCTATTTCTCTTAGAGCATGATGGGCATAATAAATTCATCACACCATCTCTTGCATTGCTTCTTAAGAGTAGCATCCAGATATCGATCAAAGTAATATTCGAACTTGAACATTGCATAAGAATCCCGGTAAACATCAATATACTCTGACCAATTATTTTCCTCAAATTTTTCTTTTAATGATTTAATATGATTATTAACGATATCTTCAGAAGGAGGGGAATATGGACTTGTTGTTATGTCTTTTAGCTCATCAGGGATTTTAAATCGTCTACCTCTTCGTTCACTTGAAGATTTTAAATCATTTATCTTCTTTTGAAATTTTTCTTAGTCATCAAGAAGTTCCATGTACCTTCTCAAATTGATATTTCTTCTTTTCAACTCATTTCTGAGTGCTATTAAATCCATCTTTTTGAAATACAAGTATCTACCGTGTTTGAAATAATTCTTAAACCCGAATCTTTCAATGATAAACTTTGCGCAAGAGTAGGGTGCATTTCGTATAACTTTTGATATGTCGTGCTCTATGATCCATTGACCTCGTTGAATCTCCAACTTCCTAAACTCTTGTGCTGCTTTCTGAATTGCTTCAGATGAGAATTGCTTACGTTTTGGTTCATTTTGCGTTCCAACTACTCTGGCAAGTAATTTTTTAATTTGCTTAACTTCTTCTAAGATTTGAGTTTCCATAGATGACGATTTTATTTTATTAATCTAATTTACGAGATAGTAGCTGATTAATAAAAAGTATATTATTCTTTCAACTCCTACATTTATAACTGTTTACTTCTCCTGTCCCATTTTATTAGTTTAATATCTCAATAATTTTTTTGAATTTTTTTTCGAAGGAGAATTAATGGGAACTCAATTTTATTTCAGGATTTTTTTGGGGAATTATAGTATGGGGAGATTGGAATAATTTATCAGAAAATATAAATCCTTCTCACGTTGCACCCTATAGGCATATTGTGTGTACGAGTGGCGGGGTATCCAAAGGGGGGATACTTAGGTTGTACTATTTGGGGGGGTATTGTATTATAAGAACTGAAACAATAATCTTTCTTGAGGTATTTATATGAAAGATTGTACATCATGAATATTGATAAGCTGAAGATACATGAAGATATTAAAATGACTTTCTGGCAGATAAATGGTAGTACTTATTTCGTTAACCTCCCCTGTGTTGTAGCTGATAACAAACAACTACATTTAGGCGAAAATTATTTCTTATTCCAAGGAATAAACAAACATCTCTCATTAGTAAGATTGTTAGGTCTGCAAACAAAAGATGAATACTTGATTATCAGTGTTGAAGATGTACTTTCCAAAGAGTTTAAAAGATTATCAACCATATTAAAGGATGATATTCATAATTGTTGTTTCTATATTGTCTCAATTGATTTCATTGTGGATACCATTATCTATCATTGGCAGTCTGTAAGAATGAAAGAACTTTTCGAAATGGGATGAAATACTTCAATCTCACCATGCTTGGATTAGTTCTATTTGTTTGTTCAAATCTGTCACATTCTTTATCTGCTTTTCTAACTCCTTTGTTTTTAAATCAACGATAGATTTAACTTTTCTTTGTACAGATAATAGGTAGACTAATGTTTCGATGTCCTTGGAATAATGGTTCTGATTATAATAATCTAAATAACTCTTATAGATTTTTTCTTTTTTAGTTTTAGAAACTGGATACCCGGCAGCTTTTGTTCTAATTATATCTTCAACAACGTATAGCGTCATTATTTCTTTATGAAGATTTTCTATTTCATTTTGCTTATTAGATATTTCTTCTCTTTTCTCTTGTTCAATTCTGCGTTTTTCTAACTCCTTCTGTTTTTCTTCTTCAGCTATTCTCTTTTGTTCTTCTTCCTGCCTACGCTTATTTTCAGCAATGACTAATCTACCTTTTTCAGTATATTGCCATTCAATGATTTCCTTCTTACATGCTGCCTCAACAAATTTAGAACCTCTATCAATCAAATGATTAATCGGATTAAAAATATAAAGACAATTACCTGTATTATCAGAACTTACCTTTTCTTGTTTAGCATATTTAATACCATTTATTTCTGAGTAGTCATTTGGGATAGAATAATTGGAATTAAACTCAGTAATAAAGGAAGAGCTATCAAATCTCTCTATAATATCACCAGTTGTAAGATTGCGATGTAATTTCCAATAACAATAACCATCGACATACTTCTCTATATCCTCAAATTCTTCATCTGAATTATCTTTATATTTATTAACCCAAGTTCCCTCATAAAAGCCAGATGAATTAAATTGTCCAGAGATATCTTGTAAGGAAATACTTCCATAATCTAATCTATAATAAGATTCACCTGCATGAATATTTATTCTATATGTATATTCACCTACCAGTTTCCCCTTATCATAATGTACTTTCTGCAATTCAATATCTTTGTTAGTACCTCCATCAATTTTAATGAATTTCCAATCGCCATGCATTAGACCATTGGTAAAGTTACCTTCAGCATTCTCCTTAATTGCCAATTCTCCATCCATATAGAATTCACTATAAGAGTAAGTCCACTTGCCTTCTTTCAAATCATTTTTAAACTCTCCTTTAATTATGGTAGTTTCTTTTTCTCCCGAACTAAGATTAATTGTTTTATTAAATTCAAATCCACCATGATATATTCTTTCATAGTCGTCATTTTCATAATATGTATAAACTGCATTTCCGTGCTCATACTGACCATTATATGTCTTAATGTCTTGACAATAACAGGTTAGACTTAACAGGAAGAATTGGATAAACAAGATTTTTTTCATTTTTCTGCATATTAACATAAACAATTCCGACTTAATAATTACAAAGAAATCGTATGACAGATTGCCTCTGATTTCCAGCAACCTATTCCTTTATTAAATTTAAAGATTATTTATTACTTTATTACTCAAATATTACTGTTTGAGTCTATAAAATACATAATTTTAAGTACTCCAACCAAAAATATAAATAAAATGAAAGCTATGCTTATCGTTATTAGTAAAAGTCTGTTTGTCTTTACTATTGCTTTGTTATCTACTGAAATATACTCTCAGAAGAGTATAGATGAACTAACATCAGAAGAAAAAATTCTATATGATGAACATATGTATGGAGGACAACCGGATAATAATAAAGTTCTGGTTCGAACTGCTTACGTAAATAGCTATAATCAGGAATATAGAATACCTAATTATTGTGTTTACCATATAGTTCCCGATTACTTAAATACTCCAGATAGAGAGAGTAGGTTTAAAAGATTTAGAACCGATCCTGATTTAACCGATGCTGTCAAGGACGGAGAATATGATGGTCTATATAGCTCACTTCAATATGCAAGAGGGCACTAAGCTCCATATAAAGTATTAGGTGGCGATAGAGATGGAGATGGGAAATATGCTGACTTGGATGATTCTAATTCTGACCCTGAAGATGAGAATACTGTTTTCGAGGGAAATTATATGAGTAATATAGCACCACAACTACATTATGGTTTTAACGGAAGTGGCGGACTATGGTATAAAGCTGAAAGATGGGTTCAGGATGATGTTGTGGGAGATTCACGTGAAGTATGGATTTTTTCTGGAGGTATTGTTTTAGATGATAGGTCACCAGAAACTGTAGGAGGAAATAATAGTATTTACGTTCCAGACCTATATTATAAGGTTGTCATAATGGATACGGGCGAGGAATTTCCCAAGGTTATAACATTTTTGTTTCCACACTTTGACGCCAAAGAAGATTATAAGGAGAAAGATATATTAAAATATACTGTATCGGTTGATTATTTGGAAGCATTGACCGGATATAACTTCTTCAACGAATATTCAGAAGCATTTCAGGTGGAATATGAGGCGATTGGGTATGATAAGGACTATTGGATTGCATTTTTTCCTTAGAAGTTGTCAAGTATAAATTTCACTATTTTGTCCTTACGTTGACTATCAAAAAATTTGATGCTAACTTCTTTTTGAATTAGTTTCATTCACCCATCAACTAATTAATAAGACTCACAACCGCTTTATCATTTTATTGGGATGCAGGGTATCAAGATTATGGTTAACACATTAAGCCTCGATGCCAACTCAATCCGTAATTCTTTTAAGTTCGTTAAAAAGTAATTCGCTTTCATCCTTTGATAAATAAGGTGTCTTGAGAGTCCTTGCCCAAAAGAAACCGTGTCCAAGTAATTCTGTCACGACTGAAAATGGCATATAATTTTTTATTTCTTCTCCTTTTGTCGGAACTTTTGTTAGCCACTTAACATCAACATATCGTTCTTCTTTATCCTCTTCTTTTGAATTGCTTACTGCTTGACCCGCAGCAATAATACCATAATTACGATGAGAAAGGAAGACGAAATCTCTTTTTTTAATATAGTCGGCAACATACGTTACATCTCCATATGCTGCTGCACGCTTCTTTTTTAGCATATCCCAAACACATTCTTCATTATAAGTTCTGTTAGTGTCAAGGATTACTCCCTTTATCTGATTGGGATTAATATGAATGTCGTGTGGTTTTGAAAAAAACTCAAAATAGAGTTGGTCGCCAATCTTGTAAATGCGGTATGGGATAAATTCAACCGAAAGTCCTTTTAGTTTCCAATATGTCAATGACTTTGCAAGAGTTTCATTGGCTGCACTTCCAACAACATATAAATGTTGATTTCTGTTGAACTCTGCTGGTGTCAAAGTTCTGTCAAGTTGAAAGTCCTCTCGGTGTGTTTCCGCTAATTCTTTATTAGGATTATCTTTCTTGAAATAGTTATTAATGCGGTCATAACCCCACTGACCAGCAGTTTGAGTATAGCGAAGAATTTGTACCATTGCTTCATCCCCAACAACTCCTCGTTTGAGTTCAAAAATTACCAAGTCACCCTTTTCAGTTAATGCATATATGTCTGCAACTCCTTGGAAACTCCTTTCTTGATATATGGGCATTAAAGCGTTGTCTTCAAATAATATGTTTAAAAGGTTGTCAGCAATAAGATTCTCTAAATCCTTTTCAATTTTACCTAACTGTGAAAAATCGAAAAATGGAACTGGTTCAAGTTTATGTGGATTATTTTCCTCAAGTGATAATTTATAAATCATAGTACTTTGGTTTTATCTAAATAAAACAATTTTCCGTCATTTACACGAATTATTGGGCATTATCCAATCTATATCTCAAATATTCGTTTAAGATGATTCTTATCATAGTACTCTTTAATAGCTGATATTGGACTACCATCATAATAGGCATATTGTAATGCCTTTGTTTTAGGGAAATGGTAATTCGCCTCTATAGCATAATATTGTAAGTTACTCGTAGAAAAATATGCTCTCCCGTTATCAGAAAAATATTCTCGCCTTTTATGCATCTTACCTTGATTTCCCATTGGTGAATGAATAGGATTTAGGAAAATATCAACACTATCAAATAACTCCTTGAATTTGACTTTTATTTCATCAGCATCAACTCTAATTTTAACTGCATTACCTTGAGCTTGTAAATTGGTTAGAATATTCAATTCGCCACATACCAACAAACAAATTTTTTTTCTACCTATTTTATGAATACGCTTTAACCGTATTTCATTGTAGAGATTCTCGGCACAGTATTGATTTTTGTTTATTTCATTGGATGTTGAAAATAGTTGGTGGGTAGAGCAATTAACTAATTTGCCTTTTTCAATTTTAAAACTCCAATTGTTTATGTCACGAGCCCCAATATCTTCCAGTTCTAAAAAAATACTTGATTTTGTATTCTCAATCCTATCTCCAACATACTTAATGTCCTTCCCATTGGTAATGGTATGTCCTGAGAATAATATTAAATTCGATGAAGAATTATTAATAATTTTTAAGGTTAAGTCTCTCTTCATGCCAGACTTAATATTGTAACGATAGGATACCAATTCAATTTTCATTGTAATGATGTTTGAATAAACAATATACCAAAAATAACTGCACTAATTAATATTACCCCCAAATAGTAGTTCAATACTAATATCCATTAAATATTAAGAGTTTTCAATGAAATCACCCCTGTTATTTTTAGACCAAATAAATAGACGGTTTTTTGATACCCGTTTTACAGGGGAGGTAGTGGTGGCTTTCAAAGATTTATTAAAAATTATTGAATGCGCATTGTTTTGGGGGAAGTATTTAAAAGATAAAAATATACAAAACTATTGCAAGGGAATAAGAATCATGTTTTATTACCCCAATTTTCCAAGCAGTAATTTGCGATTTCTTCAATATCAACAAATTGTCTTGTAGAAGCCGTCCACCTGACCCAAAACTCCTTGCCATGCTGACCATTCATAAAAACTGGTTTTGTTTTGCTTGGGAAAACTATTACAACAAAAATCTCAATATTATCAACGGTTATGAATTGTCCTTTTATGTTAGTAATTGATTGTGGTAAGAACTGCTTTATGGTATCATCAAATTCCAATCTGAAAAAGTCACGTGGTGCTTTATCTTCAGAAAGACTAAAATCATGCGATAATCCTTGGGGTGTTCCGTTATCATTCATTCCAATAAAAAGAAAACCCCCTCTTGCATTTAAGAACCCACATATCGACTTTGCAATAATTCCCTTAATACTTATCCCCGCCTTTTTACTCAAGAAATTATAGAGAAGCGCAGCCTTAAATTCTACCTGATTAGTTTCCCCTTCAGCAATTAATTCTTGCCATGTACGACTTGGTGATGTTGATTTTTGTTGTTGTTCAGGGTCATATTCTTCATCCTCTGGCTCTCCCCACCAATAGGGTTTATTCATGCCTGTCCAATCAAATGGTGTTTTAAGAATCGTATATTTTTGAGGTTCATCATCTCTATATCCTTCTAACCACTCGTCACTATTACAGAAGGCTATATTTATCTCATAATCACCTGTATTGTAATTAAAATGATGATAATATTCAATTTCTCTTTCAAGACTTAAGATTAGGGATTCAGGACTACAATCTCCTTCCCATAATTGTCCTATGCCATGAATCATATCCATGATATCAGGATTAGGAGTATTTTCAATTAGTTCATCAATAACCATATAAACACCGATACCATTACCCCACGAATCTGGATATTCATGTATATTTCCCATAATCTCATATTTGGTTGAAGTCTTAGGGTCATGAAATGATTCAAGAACTTCTCTTGCTTGCTTATCAGATTCATATTTTAATCCTTTTGCATCAAGCAGTACATCAATGTAATTCTGATAATATCTAAATGCTGCTTCCCTTGCCCGAATTGGTTCGTCATCATGAAATTCCTTCCTTGTTTCAATGAATTCAAACTCACCGTCCTGATTTTTCCTGTTGATTAATTTGGCAATAAACTCATAGTGAATTGCTGGTTTCATGTTGTATCCATTTTAGTCTGACAAGTTAGCAAATGGTCGCTTCCCATATATCGATTTGAATTGTTGAATCAGTTCTGTTTCGCCATCTCTTGGCTCTTCGTTCTTCAGAGGTTTCCAACATAATGTTAGGTCTCCAGAATTCTCTATTTGCCATATCAGTCTTCCTCCCCAATGTCCAATATTTCTACCCTGCCCAAACTTTAAATATTGCTGAATCCGTGAATTAAGAGTTGCTTTTGTAGTGCTACTTCCTGCCTTCCCAATGTAGATTACTATGGTGTTTTCTATCCAATTCTTCCTGAGTTCATCAATATTGATATTGGGGTTTTTGCCTTTAAAATGCCCTCCCGTACCAATATTAAGGAATGACAGTACTTTCTTAGCAGTGTACAATACTAAATAAACCCCCTTAGTTTTAGGGATGACATTCGAATCTTTCTGGAGTTCACTTATTGAAATGAATCCTTTAAATCCAGCATTTTTTATACTATTTATAGAGTTAAAGGCAATCATCTTTTCATTTTTGTATGAAGTACCAATTTGTAATAGCACCATTTCTTTCTGCATGTAACTGAGGAATTAAATGTAAATGGTTCTCCTCGTCAAGTTTTCGTAAGAAGTCTCTAATTGGCAAACCATCTTGGTGGTTAGCATTAAATATTCCAGATTTGATAAAATCAGGCATTAATTCTTTCGCTTGGACTTTACTTACGTTATGGTAACCAAAACATTCATTTACACATCTTTTAATTCTGAGTGCTTTCTGAATATCATCTTTAGTAATTGGCATATCATTCCATTTAAAATGAGAATCTTCTGAATAAAGATATTAGAATGAAAAGTCACCTCCAATAAAGGTTCAATATTTTTAAAACAGTTTTTTGAGATACGCAATAAAAATCAGATAAAAAAGGGTCGTTTTTTTACTGACTATTTTACAGGGGAGGTCAAGTAACTATTTCAGGCATTTTGAGGGGCGTAATTATTTGGGGGAGGTTTTTTGTATTTATTGAAATCTAAATTTGCTGATATCTAAAAGTTACCAGAAAATTTAGATGAGGATTATGTAAATTCGAAAGATAATCCCACAATAAATTATTTGGGTGCTAAAGTAATACACCCTTTGTTATTCTCATGATTTTCATTTGACATTCATTTAGCTTAAATTTTATGGTTATTAGATCAAATGAAACCAAAAGATATTTTTAGAAAGACGCTCTTCCCACTTAAAAAGGAGGATCAATCTAAATGGGATGATTTTTTAGACTCACTTGATGATACTGTTTTATGGTTTCCACAAGCAAAACGAGAATTTAAATATCTGTTTTCATTTGCTACTGCTGCTGGAACATTTGAATCTCCTCCGTCTGTATTTATCCATACAGACCACCTTCCCAATCAATTGTTATATAAACTTTTTACGGAAGGAGAATTGGAAACCTCTGATGAAAAAATCATACTGAATGATATAATTGATCTCAGCATCAATTGGGATTATAAATTAGATTACCAGTTATTATCTCCTTGTCAGCGAAAACTAATGGCATGTTATTATGGGCATGATGAATATATGCAAGAACCTCATGTTCCTGAAACAGGGATCGAGAAATGGTTGAGACCGAAATCATTAGAACAATTAAGGGAAACAGTTAAAAGAAAGTGGTTTAGTGAATTAGTTGAATCAATTAAACTATTAAAAGTTACTTATGAGTTTGATGATTATAATAACCAAGAAGATGATCTCTTCGTAAATCAGTTTGATACATACATTCTCTACTTTTTTCATGAACAAGTGCAGTTCTTTAAAAAGTTCTTTATCGAAGAGGCTTTGAAAGTTAAGTTTCTAAGAACTGAGGTATATGATGATAGGAAGTATTTTCCAAGTCGATTCTTTGAATTGTTCATGGGATACATGGGAGTTGAGTATCTATTATCTGACTTACAAGAGATACCTGTAGAGTATTTCAGCCTGATTCAGCAAGACACTAAATTGGTTGGAATCCTAAATCATCCTGACAATCATAAATATTTGCTTGAATCAGTCATCAGTCTCACTGCTAATATTGGAATAAGTAAAGTTAAATATTACACCTAATGCCCCGATACCTAACAAAATCCCGATTCCTCTTAGCACTTGATTGCCCAACCAAATTGTATTACACAGGAAAGGAGCAATATCCTGATAAGAAATGCGACAATGAATTTCTTGATGCACTTGCAAAGGGCGGTTTTCAGGTAGGTGCATTGGCGAAGTGTTACTATCCCGCAGGGCATGAGATTGAAACCTTGAATTACGATGAAGCAGTGCAACAAACCAACGAATTACTCCAGCAAGAGAATGTTGTGATCTTTGAAGCCGCCATTCAGGTTAATAGATTCTATATCCGAGTTGATATATTAGAAAAGAAAGGCGATACTGTGAACTTAATTGAGGTTAAATCCAAATCATTCGATGGTAATTCTTCACTGGATTTAAAGAATAAGGAAAATTATTTGGATACTAAATGGAAACCATATGTCTATGATGTTGCCTTCCAGAAACATGTTGTCTCCCTTGCACATCCAGATTGGAATGTTAGAGCATTCTTGATGCTTGCGGATAAAAACAAGATAACCACTGTTGAAGGTCTTAATCAAAAGTTCTTATTACGAGAACATGCTGATGAAAGAACCTTTATTTGTAACCAGCAGATAACATTGCAGAGAAATCAGAAGGTTTAACTACAGAGTTTTCGGAAGATATAAGTACACAACTTTCGGAAGATAAGAATGCATGATCTTAGAGATGGGGATTTGCCCCATGGGGCAAATCCCCATCTCTAAAAGTCAAATATTTACTATTGTATTGGTTAGAACTTAATACTAATCAATATGACAAAAAAAGACTTAAACAATTGGATCATGTATCACGAAATTCATCATCTTTCACGGCTTGGTTTTAGCATTTCCAGAATCAGCCGACATCTTGTCCTTAATTGGCGGACAGTAGCGAAGTATCTTCACATGTCAGAGTCTGAATATGAACAATCCCTTATTCAGCGACAGTACAAAAATAAAATACTTACCTCTTATGAATCATTCGTTGTGGAGAAATTGGAATCATTTCCGGATACCTCTTCTGCACAGATTCATGATTGGCTAAAAGAAGCCCACAATGATCTTCCGGAGGTTTCCTCCCGGACAGTTTACGACTTCGTAATGTTTGTGCGCCATAATTACAATATCCCATTTGTTCCAACTTTCAGAGAATATTTTCCCATAGAAGAACTGCCTTATGGCGAGCAATCGCAGGTTGACTTTGGAGAATACAACATGCGGACATCAACCGGAAAAAGGAAAAAAGTCAGGTTTTTCGTCATGGTATTATCTCGTAGCAGGATGAAATATATATGGTTTTTGGACAAGCCATTTACAGCAGAAGCAGTTGCCCAAGCTCATGAAAATGCCTTTAAATTCTTTGGTGGCATTCCCAACACGGTTGTTTATGATCAGGACAGGACAATGGTGGTTGACGAAAATCATTGGCCATATCAGAGAAGAATGGGCCAATACCATGATCATTGTCAGAGGCGACGGTAACTTTGCTTCTGCTGATTTCATGGAGTGGTGCGAAGCAGAGTATAATACTGGTTTTATTACCGGATTGAGCGGGAACAGTAAACTGCATAAACTGGCCGATGTGACTATCAAGAGTACAGAGAGGGAATTCAGGCAATACGGGAAACCGGTAAAACGCTACCACTCTTTCTGGTACCAGGCCGGGAGTTGGGCAAAGCCACAGAGAGTAATTGTAAAAGTCGAGGTCTCCGATATGGGCACCAATATCCGCTATATTGTTACCGATCAGATCCATTTCAGAACGAGGGATTTGTATGAAAAAGGCTACTGTGCACGGGGTGCTATGGAACTGCGCATAAAAGAACATAAACTGTATCTCAAATCCGATCGTTCTTCATGTAACAGCTTCAAGGCAAATCAGTTCCGTCTGTTCCTGCACTCAATGGCCTATGTGTTGTTGCACACCCTACAGAAGGAGGTCTTACAGGGAACTGAATTTGTCAATGCGACTTTCAAAACCATTTGGAACAAGATCATCAAAACCGCAGCATGGGTTAAGGAATTGAAAACCAAGATCAAGATAGAATTACCAAGGTACTGTCCGACGAAAACTGTCCAGACAAACTGTCTGGAGATGTTTTCCATAATGAGAGTATAGACTGGATTATCTCACTGAATTGCTGACATATACACAAGAACGACAGCAGTCGTTCAAGAAAAGTATGCTCAGAAATCACGAAAACAGCAGATTTTTGTGAAAACTCCGGTTAAAATCATGGGAAGGGCCTGGTTCGAAGGAGATCTTACAAAGGAATTGCTCCAGTATTGAGTTAACAATGTATCTTAGATTGAAAATCCGGGTGAAAGATCCCTGATTTTGGTGTTTATGAATTAATCAGGTTAGGGAGCTGGTACCCGAATACAAATGCAATAATGACAAATACAATGGTTCGTTGAAAAAAACGAAACTATCTGAAACCAAAAAACCGAAAGATCCAGGCTTAATTCTCAAACCTGTAAAGAAATTGAAAAAGCGTGTTAAAAACACAATACCTAAATAAACTGTGGAGATTCCCATTATTTTTGTAAAAAATTAATAAGAATGTTTTTCTGAATCATTCAGAAATCTCAATCTTCAAATATAAAAAACCGACCATTATATTCGCTCAATAAATTATTATTATATATTTAAGCTACCCAATAGTAATTGACTATGAAAATTCTTTCTGTCGTAGGTGCACGTCCAAATTTTATGAAAATCGCGCCATTAGTTGCTTCCATCAATAAACATAACCATAATAGTCCGGAAAAACACATAGAACATATCCTGGTTCACACTGGACAACATTATGATATCCGGCTCTCG
>JABUBN010000253.1_pt1 | contig 15310 bp, 16 predicted proteins | sample 7240341 | NCBI WGS metagenome assembly JABUBN01 (sample SAMN07256345, study PRJNA390944) | subsurface metagenome | isolation source: Methane hydrate marine sediment | place: Pacific Ocean: Eastern North Pacific, ODP site | reverse complement strand
CAAGTTTTTTTCTTCTTTTTAGATTTGTAATTTTCACCAAAAATCCAATTTACCAATTCTTTCACGAATCTATCTCCATCAAATATCGGTAAAGGCATCATGTTGAATAACGTTATACTAAATGCAATAATAAAAAGCCACATTATTTCTCTTAACAAGAAATCTGGCCAGTTAGCGGTAAAAAATTTTGCAAATTCATTTAGATGCATCCAATAGTAAGTACTTTGAACCCCCACGAAGACACCTACAACCTCGACATCTAATATGTAATCAATCTCCTGTTCTGAAGTTAGGTTTATGGCTTTTAAAGTAAAACTTGTTAGTAAAATTTCTAATGTGTCGCCGTTGGACTTATTTATTGCAGTTCCATTTACTTTTGTGATTAATATGTTTGTTTCCGTATCACTGGAATAATTATAGGTAATTCGTAATCGCATACCGTTATCCGTATACTCATAGCGGATTCCTATATCATAACGAGGTCCTAAAGTAACATTTTTTTTAGTATAGGAGTCACTAAAAGGGTTATAAGTTTTAAAAGTTAAATTATCTCCAATTGAAAATTTAATTCTAGTACTATTACTTAATATAGAAGTAAGACTAATTCCTTGGTTTAAATCAAGGTTCAAAAAATTAGCATCTGGATCACCTGAATTTTTAATAGCAATGATAGCATCTCCAGCTTCAAGAGTCCCATTATTGAAGCCCCCCTCTTGCGGTGTTAATACACTATAAACCTGTGTGACTTGTACGTAAAAAGGAGAAATTAATGTTGGAAAACTAAGAATTAGTAAGAATGCTAAACCAGCAGTTAATGCATTTACATATGTTCCTGCTGCCGCTATTCTAAATCTTGTATTTCGATGGAATTTTGACGATCTTAATTCTCTTTCATCAACTTCTACAAATGCACCAAATCCCACCAGGTAAAACAAGCCGACACCAAGTACGCCAGTAGATTTAATTTCCACTCCATCGATACTAGCTGAAATTCCGTGAGCAAATTCGTGGGTAGTCATAATAAATAATAATGGTAAAAATAAGTAAAATAAAATAGGTAGATCAATTGTAACTCCAGGGATGAGTGGAACAATAGCACTTTCAATACTTGGTTGAAATATTAAATTTAGAATATTTGTAAAAAAGAAATAGAAGCCAAAAATTGTAAAACCAAACGATACAAATATTCCAATATTCCAAAATATTCTCCACAATTTTGGTTTTCTTCTAGAAATGTTTATGATAAAGTTATTTAGCTTTTTAGTTTTAAATAACGCTAGTAATGGAAAGAATAAACTATATGCTTCTTTTTTATTTCTTAATAAAAAAACAAATACGATTACGATAATCCAAAAAGCTAAGGAAATGATAAACCAAGGATTGAGTAAGAAATCTACAATAATATTAAGTAAAGTCATATAAGTTTTTTGAGCTCTATTATATTAATATCAAAGTTAATTAAGAATAAAAATTAAGTTTATTCTTTTTGCTGAAATAAGGCAATTTTCTTTAAATGAGTAATTAAGGAATTAAACTATTTTTTTTTAAAAACCAATTATTAATCAAAAATTTTTGAGAAAGGTTCTTTCGAGGAAGATAATGATTATTAATAGTAGATTTCGGCACCCACACCTCCTTATTATCGAATTCAATTAAAATAGCCTTTTCTGTTTCTCCCAAGATTATTCCATCGACATTGCTCAAGTCTTTTAGGATATCTCCTCGAAGTGCTATATCAGAAAAAAGGTCGTTTTTATAACAATCAGATTCTTCATTAATTTCTTCAATTTTATTCCTATTACAAAGTTCCTCTTGTTTGAGTTTTATTACTTTATTTTCGTTGCTAGTTCTTTTTGGTATCGTCGAATAAACTATTTTTTCCTTAAGTAAATGAATCAATAATAACCTCAATATTTCCGTTTGAGCAAGATTAAGCATTTTAGAATAAATTCCAATATTAATCCATAATATATTTGCATCTTCATCTTCCCAACTAAAAGATAACGAAGTTTTCTTATCCTTGTAAATATGATGACTTTGCCAATTTAGAGTTTGACGATTTAATACTCGCAAGATCATAACTATCTCTTCTAACGAAATTTTTATTATTTTACCTTCATTGATTGAAGGTTTTTCCCAAATTCCATCAGGTTTTTTTTTAATGCAATGTATAAAAATAAAGGGGTCTGAGCTCGAGGGACTACTCACAATCATCCCGGTGTTCTGTCCAAAAAAGCTTTTTGAATGTGAATCCACCATTTTTTTAAAGAGTTGTGTTTATTTTAAATAATTGTAAGTTAATATATTTTAAACTAAAAAAATACCACTAATCTCCATAAAAATGATAAAAAATTAAAAGATAAAATAATTATATGATCTATAAAAGAGTTATTCTCATAAGAAAAAAACCTTAGCGGGGTGGGCTAGCCTGGTTTATGCCGCAGGGCTCATAACCCTGAGAACACTGGTTCAAAAGATTTTGATTGATTTACAACAATCTGAGATTCCAGTCCCCGCTATTTTATTTCATTTTTTATCTTAAAACGATAAAATCCTTAAAAATGTAAAATGAATTAAAATAAAGAGAAAATTAATTATATTTAACAATTAATAATCACGCCTATATTTCATAAAATTTGTTAATATAGTAATCGATTGTATAATATAAATTACACATGAGTTAAATTATGAGTGGAACTCAATCTTATGCGTTTTTTCCAGCAATTCGTTGTTGGGTTAAACATCTTTTAGAAGGGAAGTATAACGCTGAAAAAAAGTCATTATTCACGATCTTTGGAGCTCTTAGAAGAATTCGACTTGTTGCAACAATCACTAATAGAGAAGATTTCGTTAGTAATACATCAACAGGGGAATTAAACACCAATTTAAGATTCGAACTGGATGATGGAACGGGTTTAATTTCTGCTGTCAAGTGGGATGTTGATTTAGATAAATATAACGATTTTAATCAAGGAGATATTGTAGATATTATAGGATTAGTAGGTTTTTATGTCGATACCGTTCAAATTAGAGATATCAAGTTGATAAAAAAAGTAAAAGATCCAAATTATATCTTATTACGAGACGCTGAAATAATAAAAAAAATTAAATCTGGAGATATCCATGAGATTCCTATTGATTCTGAAACGGATGAAGAGTTCTCCTTTGATAATATGTCAGATGAAATTCGTATAGACAAAATATTTGGAGAAGAACAGCCATCAGAAGTTGATAAACTTAAAGAAAAGATTTTTTCGATAATATTTGAATATTCTCAAGACGGAAATGGTATAAGTCTTAAAGAATTACAATTAAAGTTGCAAATTCCCGAAAATAAACTGAGGACATATATTAACGATTTAGCGATGGAATCAAGAATTTATCCAACAGAGGAAGATATATATCAAAGTTACTAAAAACAATTCTAACTAGAAGCGATTTTTTTGAATTTTCTTTTCATAATAATATTTCAAAATCGAAAAATTATTTTTGTTAGAATGATTATTACATTTAGTAGAAAAAGTAAAAAAAGGTAAACTAAAATGGATATAAACAATTATCAGGAATTATTAGACAAGGGATATGAAAATATCCCCGACAACGTAAAGAAATTGTCTAGATTTGAAATACCAAAAGTTCAGATAAGAATAGAAGCTAAGAATACCTATATTACAAATTTTAATAAAATTATCAATACTTTAAATCGCGATCGAAAACATTTCATTGTTGAGTTTTTGAAAAAAGTAGGTACAATGGGAGAAATGAGGGGAAAACATCTATTTTTAAAAGGAGTTTATAAAGAGCAAGTTTTAAATCGGTTAATTGAATTATATTCTAAAACATATGTATTATGCAAAATTTGTAATAAACCTGATACAGAAATTCAAAGAGAAGGGAAAAAAAAAATTCTTAAATGCACCGCTTGCGGAGCACATGAAGAAATAAAAGAAAAATAAATATAGTTTAATGATTGCCAGATGAGAGTATATCTTAAAATCCATCGTCGAAATGGTATCGATACGGTTGCATGTTGCGATGAGTTGTTATTAAACCAAATTTTTATTGAGGGCAATTTGAAAATTGAAATTAGTGATCGCTTTTTTGGGGGCGATCTTCTTAGCATAGATAAGGCAGTAGAATTGTTAAAAAAGGCGTCGTACTTTAATATAGTGGGTGAAAATATAACCAATAAGGCAATTGCCCTTAAAATCCTTTCTAAAGAAGGAGTTAAAAAAATTAGTAATATTCCAATGGCAATAAAAATGATGTTTTAATGCCTCATAGATTTTGTGCAATATGTGGAACGGCTCTAGAAGAAAAAGCACCTTATTTTAGTATGTGCCTTAACTGTTTTTTAAAAGAAAATCCATTATTCGAATTACCAAAAAGTATCAGTTTTAAAATGTGCAGCGATTGCAGGAAATATTCAAAAAAAGAAGAATGGATTGAACCTGCTGAAAATGAGTTATTTCCTATTATAGAAGAGATAATATCTCGATTTTTATTAAAATCTTATTTAAAACAAGATTTAATCACCTTTTCATTCTCATTTGAAGAATTAATGTTTACTCAAAAAGATTTGTTATCTTCTTTTGATCTTACAATTACAGGAACTTTGAGGGAAGATCATAAAATAACTCATCAACAAACGATAAAAGTCAAAATAAATTACGAATTATGTAAAAATTGCTCTAATTTAAGAGGGGGGATGTATTTTTTATCAATTATTCAATTACGGGTAAAAAATGAGAATCAATTTGAGATTATTAATAAAGTTTTGGATGATATCCTTTATCTTGTAGAGAATATCTTTAAAAAAGACGATAAACAATATATTTCAAAAATGGAAGATCAAAAACTTGGTGTGGATTTGTATTTAAGTACGAATGAGTTAATGAAACACATAGTTTCACATTTAAAGTCAAAATATAATTTTATTTTAAAAAGAACAAAAAAGCTAGTAGGGAGAGATACTCAAAAGGGAAGAAATCTCTATAGATTAAAAACACTTATAAAATTTTTACCAATTAAAAAAAATGACTATATTTTTATAAACAAATCCAAATATTTTGTAGAGAATATTACCAAAAATAGGGTTTTATTAAGAGATGAAAACCATGTTAAACTCATAAAAAACTTTTCTTTTTTTGATGATAAAAAATCGTTTAAAAGGATTATGGATGGGGATTAAGTGGAGAAAAAAAACAATGGTTTTATTGATGAAGATGAGGAAGAACTTGAAAGAGAAGTTTCAAATGATGATTTTAATAAAAAATTAGATGATTTGGAAAAAAAGAAGATTGATTCAATAAGAATTAAAAAAATTGATCAAACTAAAAAAAGAGCCACTGTAGATTCTGTTTTTGATGAAAGAATGTATTTCCATGTAAATAAATTATTAAAAACTGGACGTTTAAACAGAATTGAAGGGATAATTTCCGCAGGTAAGGAAGCAAATGTTTACCTTGCTTACGGTGAAAATAATCGCGAAGTTGCGATAAAGATTTATAAGATTGATAGTAATACATCAAGATGGATGAGAAATTATATTATAGGAGATCCTAGATTTAAAAAAATACCACATAACATATCAAAAATTATATTTTTATGGGCAGGTAAAGAGTTTAAAAATCTTAAAAGGGCTTATAGAGCAGGTTTGAGCGTACCTGAGCCAATCTATATAAAAAATAATATTTTAATCATGGAATATATTGGTTTTGGATCAATTCCTGCACCAAAACTTAAAGATATAAAGTTTCCAAAGGAACCTATTAAACTATTAAATGAAATTCTTGGTTTTATTAAAATCTTATATCAAAATGCGAACTTAGTTCATGGTGATTTATCCGAATTTAATATTTTATATCATAATCAAAAACCAATTGTAATTGACATCTCACAAGCAGTCACTACACATCATCCAAAAGCAGAAGTTTATTTAGTGAGAGATATTAAGAATGTTTTTAATTATTTTGAAAAAATCGGAGTTGAAATTCCTAATCCAGAGGATTTTTATTACGAAGTTATAAATTTAGATAAATAAAAAAATAAACTTTCATTATTGAAGGTACTAAAGTTAAAATAGAATTATGAAAATAGGAAAAAATAGAATTGCGGTAATAATTGGAAAAAACGGTGAAACTAAACGAGAAATTGAAGAGTCACTGGGAGTTAAGATTAATTTGGACAGTGAATCTGGAGATTGCGAAGTGAGACCTGTTATAGGGCACCCAAAATATAATCCCCTTAATATCTTTATTGCTCAAAAAATGATTAATGCTATAAACAGAGGATTTAACCCAATTAAAGCTATGAAGCTTCTAGACGAAACATATGATATAGAAGTTTTTAATTTGTATAGCATATTAGGAAAATCTGAGAAGAAAATAAAAAGATTAAAGGGGAGGATTATTGGTAGGAATGGTGAAATGAGAAAAGCAATCGAAAGATTTGCCGAGAGCCATGTATCTGTCTATGGAAAAACAGTCTCAATCATTTCCGATTATGAGAATTTACAAATCGCAAGAAAAGCAGTAAGTATGATATTGAGTGGGATGCCTCATCACTCGGTACTAAAGTATTTAGAAAATAAATACAACGATAAAAAGAAGGAAGAATTTAAAAAATTATATAAGCCTCAATTCTAACTAGCGTTTTTAGCTTTCTTTATATTTGGACATTTGTTTCACATTGAGTTGAAATAGTTATGAACCTTACAACAACAATTTCTTGATATTTCCTAACATATCTTTTCCATAAATAATTTGCTTTAATTCACTTAAAAGATTAGAAATAGAGTAAATACTTTCATTAACATAAAGCTCCTTATAAGACTCACTTTTGATTTTATCAAAATTTATCTCAAAACTTTTAATCGAAAAACTTTCCATAGAGTAAGGTTTGAAAATCACTATACATCGAGGATACATGCTCTTTTCTCTTAGATATACAGCCCATCCTTCAAAAAAATATTTTACCTTGATAGAAAATAAATTTTCCCACTCAAATAGACTTTTTAAAACTGTACTTACTTCTTTTTGGGTTTTAGAGCAATATTTTGGATCCATATAATTAATTAAAGAAATGAATTTAAAAAGGAGTAGTAAAAATTACATTAATCAAAAGCAAGTTCACCGATGTTAAAAATATCATTTGATAATCCAATTTTTTCATTAGATATGTTCCTGTTACTAAATGATTGAACGGGTGATATATCTTTTCCAAAAATCTGCGGTGATTTAATACCAGTTATAAGGAGCATAACTCTTAAATATCCCTCGTACTCATCGTTTACTCGGGCACCCCAGATTACCATCGCGTTGTTCACATCCATTTTTTCAGAAATTTTTTTTTGCTCAATAGATACATCTAGTAATGGTGAGTTGAGTGCGTCTTCAATAGCCTCTTCCACACGGTTACCTTTATTGCCAGATTCACCCACTCCCACAATTGCTACACCTCCCGTACTTAAAATGGTCCTAACATCAGCAAAGTCTAAATTAATTAGTGAAGGTAAAGAAATTGTTTCAGTTATTCCCTTTACCATCGTTGCTAAAACTTCATCGGCGACGCTAAACGCCTCTATGATCGGTAAATCTGGAGCAATGTCTAAAAGGCGATTATTATCGATTACTACTAGTGTATCCGCATATTTCTTTAATTCATTAAGTCCCATTTGAGCTTTTTCAATTCGTCCTATTTCAGTATCAAACGGTAATGTGACTACGCCTACAACTATTGCCCCTTCAAGTTTGGCTATTTCAGCTACTATAGGTGCGCTTCCGGTCCCAGTCCCCCCACCTTCTCCACAGGTAATAAAGACTAAATTAGCTTCTCTTAGTATCTTTGTTAAATCTTCACGTGATTCTTCTGCTGCTGCTCTACCAATGTCTGGATTACCACCTGCACCTAAACCTCGTGTTAAATTTTTACCTATTAACAGTTTTATGTGGGACTCAACGCTTTCTAAATGTTGGAGATCTGTATTTACTGCTACGCATTTTGCTCCCTTTATTCCTATTTTCATTAACCGGTTAATGGTATTGTTTCCAGCTCCTCCGCATCCAACAATTTTTATATTAGCGTAACCAAAATTTTCGCGAGTTGGTCTGATTACTTCTCTCTTTCGAGCATTTCTTATTAGAGATTCCATTAAAAAACAACAGATTGTTTTATATGTGTTATAGAAATAATATAAATGAAATTTTAGAATTAATATAATATCCTCATATTATTTGCAAATTACAAAAAAGAACAATTTTAAATTATTAAGTTAGGGAAAAATCATAATTTCTCAAAGGATCAAAAATTTCGGTAATAGTTCTATTCTTAACAAGAATTATTTTAGGGAGCGTATATGGAAACCGATTAGAAAAAGTCAGAGTATACGCTCCGACATTAGTAACCATTACAATATCATTTTCTTTTAAATATTTAGTAAAAAAATAGTTTTTCGCTAATACATCTTGATCAGTAGGCACAATTCCAGCAATTGAAGTTTTAAATTTATGTGGTTCGTTGATTTTTGATGCATTGTAAAATCTTAAAGAGCACTTTGCGAATTTGGGACAAATGTGATTTCCTATATCTAAAAAAATCCATCTATCTTCAGATACCTTAATAATTTTCGCAAGAAATATACCAGCATCTCCAATAAAATAGCGTCCTGGTTCAAAATATATGTTTTTAAAATTGAACTCAGAGTTACTTAAGGTTGAGTTTATATTATTCGCTATTTCTCTTAATTGGGTTTCTGGCATTATAACTGCTTCCGGAAAACCGCCTCCTAAATTAATATTTTCTACATTAATCCCAGCATCTGATAAAATTTTAATATTTTCTATGAGAGATTCTACATTTTTTTTAAATTGTCCAAAATTATTCATTTGAGTAGAATAATGAGATAAAATCGTTGTCAATTTGATGTTTTCACATTCTTTTACTAAATTTGTTAATTTTGTTAATTTAGATTTGTCTAATACGATTCCTAATTTACTCCCATATTTTTGAGAATTAATTCTAATACATATATTTTGAATTTTATGATATTTTTTAGCAATCGAGTTAATTTGAATTAAATCGTTTAAGTTATAGACTATAATTTCTTTTATGTTCTCTTGTATGCATTTTTCGATGAGATCATGTGGTAAATAAGGTCCTCCTACAATAATTTTGTTTGGGAGAAATTGCAATTTTAACGCTAAATTTAATTCAGGTAATCCGATTAATTCAGCACCTATACCTTCCGATTGAATAATTTTACAAATTTCTGGGAGAAAATTGGCTTTAAATGAATAAAAACATTGAAAATTTTTAAAAACTGATTTAAATACTCTACAAAAGGAGTTAATATTATCTCTAACCCTATTTTCTAAAAAAAATCATCAATGGAGTTGTTGAATTACTTAAAATATCGTTGAGTAAAATCGTATCAATTAATACATTTCCCTCTTTTTTATTTAAATAGGGATTTCCAGATATTTTCTTCAATTTAATCAACTTTTTTTGAAATTAATTCTTGATAAGTTTCATGAGTTTTTCTAGCTACTATATCCCAAGAAAAATTTTGACGAACTCTAATTTTACCTTCTGATCCTAATTTTTTACTGAAGTTCTTCCTTTTTAGAAGCGTTATAACTTTATTAGCTATGTCTAAATAATTATCATATTCAACTAATAAACCATCAATGTTATTCCTAATGACTTCTGGAGTCGCCCCTATGTTTGCACCTATAACTGGTTTGCCAGAAGCCCAAGCTTCTAAATATGCAATGCCAAACGCATCGCTTCGGCTTGGCATTAAAAATACATCTGTTTCGTTAAAAGCTGCTATTTTTTTTTTATCGTAATAGCCTTTTAAATTATCTGGAGTTAAATTAATAACTCGTCGAGTTATCGTTTTTTTAATTTTTGAGAGCTCTAGATTAAACGCAATAGTGGAAGGTCCAATAAAAACAAAATAAACTTTCTTATATTTCTTAATAATGTAGGGAAGTGCTCGTAAAATAGAAATTGCTCCTTTCTCGTAATTTTTATAACCACAAAATAAGATCATTTTATATTTCTTTTCTTTTGGCTTGAAGTACTTTTGTTTAAATTTAAATTTGTTGTTACTTCGACCAGAAGAGAGATCAAACTTTTTGTAGTCTACTCCCATCGAAATAACTTTAATTTTATCTTTGAGTAGGTTAAACTTTTCTACCATTACTTTTTTTTCAAGATTCGTACACGCAATGATTTGATCAAATTTTTTTAAAGCTTCGAAAAGGTTTTTATTGAGATATCTAGGATTAGAGAAATGAAAAAAAGGCGTACAAACAGTAGTTTTATTGATAAGTTTTCCAAGTATTAAACTTGTTATAAGATTAAAATATGGAAAGAAGGTTGTATGAATTAAATCAAAGGAAAATTTAGTTGAGTGTGCTATTTTTTCAATTATATCTCCTAAATAAGGACCATTTTTTAAAAAATCAATCAAACAATCATCAGAAAGTTTCAAAAGATTGTAGGATGGAAGATTTTTAATTATTTTTAATTTTTCTTCTAATAAAACATCATAATTTATAGGAAAACGCGTGATTTTTAAATTGTTTACAACATCATAATGTTTATCCCCTATATTTATTATTCTGCCATTAGATTGTCTTAGGGCTTTAAAATCAATTGCGGTGGAGGTATAGATATCAACTTGGTAATTGTATTTCGAATTTAATATCTCTGCCATCGTTTGGATATAAAACTCTGCCCCCGAGATTGCGGGGAAATATCTTGTCGGGAGATATAAAATCTTGTTCAAACTTAATATCCTTTTTATTTATCAATTATAATTATTATATGATAACTAAATGTCTAAGGATTTATTATTTGATGTTTATTCAATTGCAAAAAAGAAAGGCGTAATCGATGATGAGTTAATAAATTTCATTGATACGATTTTTCCTAATAAGGCAGATAAGGTTTTAGATGTTATAAAAAAAGGCATAACAAAATATACTTATAAACCTTCGAATAGAGTTGTTTGGCTCGCTTTAGGAGAAAATCGCGAATATTTAATATATCCTAAGTTGTATTGTTCATGCCTAAATTTTTATAAGGAGGTTGTAATAAATCAATCCATAGGATATTGTAAACATCTTATAACTCAAGTAATATGTGAAGCATTAAATAAATATAAAAAAGTTGAGTTAAAAGATAAAGAATTTGAAGATTTAATTAATAATTTGGAATCAAAATTTTAATACTTCTGCATTTTCTATTGAATTTTCAACTAAATCGAAAATATTGATTTTGGATTCTGAATGCTGTATTTCATGAAGTTTCGCGTGAGTTTCAGGGTATTGTGGATTAAATTTACACCCCGCTGATGGGATAGAAGATACTTCATATGACCCAATTTTTTTATTCATATTTATTACTTCTTGTTTATCACATCCTATTAGCGGTCTTAATACTATAAAATCTTGAATTATATTATTATATGAATATAAATTATCTAAAGTTTGACTGGCTTGTTCTCCCAAAATATCTCCTGTAACAATTATATTTGTATTTTCTAAACTTCCTAAACGTTTTGCTGTTCGAAGCATTAGTCGCTTGCATAAAACACAAGTTAATTTTCTGTCGCAAAATTGTTTAAAAGCTTCCAAGTTGTAATCGTGGTTAATAATATGGATTTTTAATTCGTTATCTGTGTACCTTGATAATAATTTGACAAGATCTATAACTTTATATTTCATAGAATGATTTGAATCGTCTGAGGTTAAAAATGAGAGAAACACCGGAATAAAACCCCTTTTTATCATTAAATATGCTGCGATTGAGCTGTCTAAACCACCTGAAAGTAAAGATATAAATTTTCTCATCGTTCAATTCAGATTTTAATTTGTAATTATTTCTTCTCTTTCCCATTCTTTTAAATATTTATTAAAATCCTCAAGCATAATTTGTCTGGATATTTCAATTTTGTTTTTATATTCGAGTTTTTTAATTTTTAACATAATCTTTTTATTCTTTTTTAAGTGTTCTAGAGCTTTAGGATATTCGTCTCTAAAAATCTCTTTAATATCATCAAATTCCGTATTTTTTAGGAAATCGTAATATCTAATTACATAATTACATAATGGATCGATACTTATTTCAAAATTAAAAGCATCAACTTGTTTTAAAGCCAAGGGGTAAGCCTTGCATGCTAATGGTTTAATTTCTTGTACTGTACAACCATTTTTTTTATCATAAAAAGGGCATCCTTGAGTTTCGTTGTCCAATCGTATTTTATATGTCACAACAAGTATTTTTTTGTTTAAAATGTCTGGAAATACTAAATCTTCGATAATTTTAAAGGCAATACCTTTTTTTTTAGCGATTTCTATTAATATATTTGCCTCTTTAGGATATATTGGTATTTTTTTTTTGGAACCAATAATTTCATGACAACACGTTCCGCATTTTAGACATGTGTATTTTAGCTCAGTCAATTCCAAAAATTTACCTTCTTCAGATGATATTGATATGAAATCCTCATTATATTTATAGATACCTTAAAAAATTAATTTATGTGATATTATGAATATATTACTTTAACAGTAAATCATGAGTCTATTAGGATAACACATTGATTTAAAGACATAAAAAAGATTCTAATTATATCGAATAAACAATACATAAGGTAAAAAAATTGACTGAGTCTGGGATAAGGATAATTAAACATAATGATATTAAAGAAGAAGAATTCAAGGACCCTATTTGTATTTTAGGAATGCCAGGTATCGCTGACGTTGGAAAATTCGCTATAGATTCTTTAATTGGACAATTAAATGCCCAAAGTTTTATGGATTTTATATTTGATGATTACCCCGCTGGAGCTATAGTTGATGATAGTCTATTATCAGCGCCTAAAGCAGAAATTCTTTTTTGGAAAGATCCAAGTTATCGAAGAGATATTATTTTAATTACTGCAGATGCGCAAAGTTTAACACCTAAAGGCATATATAGAATTTCAAATTTTCTTACAGAGATAATTCATCAATGTAAAATTAAGTTGATAGTTGCTTTGGGAGCGTATCCCGTAAATACTCGCAAGATTGATTCAAAAATTCCAAAAATATATGCAAGTTCAACTAACCGAGAACTGTTAGAGAACTTTTTATCAAAAAATAATTGTGAAAAAATCCAAAAAGGGGTTATTATTGGTGCTAATGGGTTAATCCCAACTTTGGCAAAAGCGAGATTTAATATAGACGGGATTGTTCTTTTGGCAGAAACGGATAATATTGCGATGCTTAATGAGGATATAACCGATTTAAAAGCTTCAATAACACTCTTAGAAATGATTAAGAAATCTTTTATGTTACCAATTAAAAAGAAATATTCCCTTGATAATTTAGAAGATATTACAAAAAGTCTTCAAAGTAAAAGAGAACAATTAGAAAAAGATCTCGGTACATTTCAATTTGTTGATATTGACGATAAGAGAAAGTCATTATACATTTAAAATTATTTATTTTTTTACATTATTAATGTTTTTAGGAATTCTACTAACAACTTTAATTATTTGCGAAAAATATTTTAACACTAATTCATTTTAAAAGATATGAAGTATGTTTGCGCTAGAAAAAGTTGTGGGAAAGAAGTCTCTAAAAAAGAATTAAACGCTCTTCCTGGAATAAAATGTTCCCACTGTGGATTTCGCATCCTATACAAAAAACGCCCTGATGTTATAAAAAGAATTAAAGGGATATAGAACTTTATTAATTTGAAAGTAAGATTTTTTTAAATGCGATCTATGGATTCAATTCATATCTCATATGATTTACAAGTTCTTTATATCTGTTCCGTATAGTAGCTTCAGTTACACCTGCGGCTAATGAGATCTCTTTTTGAGTCCGGCGTTCTCCCTCTTGTATCGCCGCTACATATAAAGCAGCACCCGCTAGACCAGTGGGAGCTTTTCCAGCAGTAATATGATATTTTTTTGCTAATTTTAATAATTCTGCTGCTCGATTCTGAGTTCTTCCTGAAAGTTTTAATTCAGCACAAAATCTAGGGATAAAATTTATTGGAGAGGAAACTTGAATATTTATTTTTAATTCGATTAGAATTAACCTATAACAACGAGCAATTTTTTTTTTATCGACTAGGGCAAATTCGATAAAGTCATCCAAAGTTTTTGGAATATTATTCAACCTGCATGATAAATAAATGGAAGCAATCAACATTGCCTCAATAGATCTTCCTCTTATTAGATTTTTATGAGCCATTTTTCTGTATATATGAGCAGCCGATTCTTTTAAGGCTTTGGACAGATTCAATTGAGAAGAAAAGCGATCTAATTCGTTCATAGCATAAGCTAAATTTCGATCTATTGATTTATTTGTCCTCGTTCTTACATGCCATTTTCTTAAGCGATATACTTCAGCTTTCATTTTTGGGCTGATACATTTACCGAACGCGTCTTTATTTTTCCACCCAATCATAGTGCTTAATCCTTTATCATGGAGTGTCAAAGTTGTTGGCGCTCCTACTCTAACTTTTTTATTGGCTTCTTCTGAAGAGAAAGCTCTCCATTCAGGACCAGAATCAATGATTTTTTGGCTCAAAACTAAACCACATACATTGCAAATTAACTCACCACGAGTGCTATCAGAAATCAGATTTGTATTCCCACATTCTGGGCATAAATTTAAATTATTTTGAAGCATTGAAAGATCCAATTACTTATACCCACATATATTTCAATTCCTTAATTTCTATAATTAAAGTCATACATTTAAATGTTTGCGTTTTTAGGATTTATCAGTTAATAAAAATCACATTTTAAAATTTTAGTTTTTAATATTTCACCGAAAAATTTTAATAAGTTATATTTTTCTGATTACATAATGCGACATTTTTATAAAAGTCACGGTAAGCATTGTTATCTTCGATCTTTTCAGACATCTTGCAGAAAGTGTGGTGCAGATGTGTTATATTGGGAATGCACTCATGGAAGCAAAATCTTTTTTGAGTACCCACCTTATGGAAAATTACAAAGACATTATTGTCGGAACCTTAATGGAATATCACATAAAAGAAAAATTTTTCCAGTTGTTGTTAAAAAACCTAAAGGTCTTTTAGAAAACCCATATTTCAGTTGCCCAGTGTGTGGGAAATTGTTTAGAAAAGAAATGTATTTAAAAGATCATCTAAATGAACTAAAAAAAAATGATTCCAAGCATAAATTATTTTTTCAAAATAAAATAATATTTAAAAATAAATTTAACGATATGAATAAATTAAAATCTGAAAAGAATAAATTTCAAGATAAACCTAAGTT
>JABUBN010000252.1_pt1 | contig 15322 bp, 13 predicted proteins | sample 7240341 | NCBI WGS metagenome assembly JABUBN01 (sample SAMN07256345, study PRJNA390944) | subsurface metagenome | isolation source: Methane hydrate marine sediment | place: Pacific Ocean: Eastern North Pacific, ODP site | reverse complement strand
TAATCCTCCCCCTAGCAGAGGGAGGATTAATGTGGGAGTGAGTAATTTATTCTCTGTATTTTTCTTAACTTGCAACTCGAAACTTGTAATTTGCAACCTTCTTTATCTTTCCTCACTCGATACTCAATGCTGTATACTCGATACTCGATACTCGATACTCGATACTGTTTTTCACTATATATTATTTTCCTATATGCTCAACGCTATACGCTATATTTCCTATCCGCTCCACGCTAATTAAACATAAAGCAATATTGCAATTACTCCAAATACTGCTTCAATGCCCATCAGTACCAGTACCAGATTACGCTCGCTGATTCCGCCACACATCTTCATAATCAATTGTGCCAATCCTACTGCCCCCTCATCAGGGCAATACAACTTTCCCTCTCTATAAATCCCAAAACTATAAGGAAAACCATTTTTTGCCTTAATTAAAAAATCTACTACATAAGGAATCATTAAAATAACTCCTGCTGTTTCATAATTACCGACAATCACCGCACTGGCCACAACTGCCCCGATAGTTAAAGTCCCCACATCACCGACCAAAACCTTAGCCGGATACCAATTATAATATAAAGCTGCCACTAATGCCCCCAATATTGCCATCAATATTACTAAAGAAGTGGTTATCCCATTTAAATAAGCAATAACAGCCAGCGCCCCAATCGCCACCACTCCCATTCCTACTTCCAAGCCATTAAAGCCTGCCAGCATATTAACCGCATTAGCTGCCCCGGTAATTCCCAAAGGAACTAAAACCAGAGAATAAAAGATACCGAAATCTATTAGCCCTACAAAAGGAATCCTCATCATACTGTATCCTTCTTTAAGAGCCATTAAAGGCAAAGCCGCAAATGCCGGTATAATCGCCTTAATCCATTGCCGTATGGAAATTAAATCATCAAAAACACCGATTATCACCACGATCAATACAGTAGATAAGACAGCCAGAATCGAGGTTAAACTGACCGAAAGGAATAAATCAAAAAAGGTCCTTAAAAAAATAGCAAAAATTATTCCTACTCCAAAACCAGCCGCTATTATTAATCCACCCATTTCTGCAATCTCTTCCTGTTTTTCACTATTCATATTCTTCCCTACAATCCCTGCCTTTTTCAATCGAGGTATTATTATGGGAAATCCCGCAAAACTCGCTACAAACGAAACTATAAAAATTAAAAATATCATGTTTTCCTCTTCTGTTTTTTTAAATTATTTTATCAAAAATTTATTACCTTAATATTATAGTTCTACAAAACTTTTAGAAAATCCTTCTTTTTTATAAATATTTTTCTATTTTCCATAGACTTCCGTTTCCATTTTCACTTTTCGATTTATTCGATTTATAGAGAAATTATAGAGAAAACTCCATACGGGAAATTTTTTTGCGCCGTAATTAATAGGGTTGGCTAACCAAAATGTAGAAGTTCTTCTATTTGTAGAACCCGGTATCCGTAGGATGAGCGTCTCGCCCGTCTATGTATAATATTGAGGGGGATTTTGTAGCTTGTTCCCTTTTTCTCAATTTTCCTTATATCTTTTTTCTTTTTCAAATCAATCTTTAAGACTTCAAGGTCTCTTCAATTACTTTAATATATTTTTCTGTAGCAATTTTTCTATCAAAATTTTCCTCAAAATATTTCCTTCCATTCATTCCTTCTTCCCTACAATTTTGAGGATTCTTATAATATTCAATTACGACCCCCGATAAAGCCTTCCCATCACCTATCTTTACAATCCTTCCACATCTTCCTTCTCTTATAATTTCATTAATCTCACTTTCTCTCCCAATTATTCCGATCATCGGCCTTCCACTGGCTAATATACCATACATCTTACTGGGCACAACCATTCCCTCAAACCCCTCATCCAAACTCACCAAAGAGACATTGGCCAAACCCAAACTATAAGTTAATTTACCTCTCGACTGATAGGGAAAAAATAAAAAATTGTTTAAACCTTTTTCTTCAGCCTTTTTTCTGATATATTCTTTTTTGATCCCTTCTCCTATAAAAGCAAAAACAATATCTTTATATCCCTTATTTTGTATATCTTCCGCCGCTGAAATTATAGTATCAAATTCATGAAGATACCCTATATTCCCTGAATACAAAACTACAAATTTTACTTCTAATCCCCATTCTTTTTTAAGGTAATTATTCTCCGCATCCGTGCTCCCATCCGTATCCACACCTTCATCCTTTAAAACTTTTATTTTATCTCCATCTGCCCAATTGTGTATTGTGATAATATGATCATTAGCGCTTGCGCTAGTGCTCGCACTCGTTCCCCCTAATAATTCCTTTCTTATTCTCTTCTCCATATATTCACCCACAACCACTACTTTATCCACCTTCCTCACAATCAGCTCAGAAAGTTTCTTTAAAAATTCAATAAATTGTTTATTCTTTAATTTACCCAATTCAACTGCCAAATCGGGAAATAAGTCCTGAACATTATAAATCACCTTGGATCCTTTAAATATTTTTAGCATTATCCCATAGAAGGAAATAAAAGGAGGAGTTGACAATACAAAAACAAGATCGGGTTTTTCAGAAAATAATACCCGAATAAAAACTAAAAAATGAAAAGAAAGATAGTTCAAAACTCTTCCTAGCATTCTATATTTATTGAAAGTAGTATTCTTAAGGCGAAATATTTCTATTCCTTTGTAATTTTCTTTCCTTAAAATATTTCTTCTTTGTATTTCCTGAGGAATTTCGGTAGGATTTCCAGTTATTACCTTAACTTGGTAACCAGCTTTTACTAAATCCTCACATAAATCTAATAACAATTGTCCTGTAGCAGCGATTTCTGGATAAAAATGTTGCTGAATTACTAATATATTTTCTTTCAATTATTAACCATCATCCCTTCTTTGCTTTAAAGCAACTCTGCCTATACCACTCAATCGTCCCCTTTACTCCTTCTTCAAAATCCATCTTGGTCTTAAAGCCAAACTCCCTCTCTGCCCTACTCGCATCCAATTTTCTTCTCGGTTGTCCGTCAGGCTTGCTGGTATCCCACCTAATCTTTCCTTTAAATCCTATCAGCCTGGCAATCAATTCGGCTAATTCTTTGATAGATATCTCTAAATCAGTGCCCAGATTTACCGGGTCACTCTTATTGTATTTCTCTGTTGCCAGCAAAATCCCTTCTGCCGCATCTTCCACATACAAAAACCCTCTGGTTGGTTTTCCGGTACCCCAACAAACTACCCCTTCTTCGCCCTTATCCTTTGCCTCAATAAATTTCCTTATTAAAGCCGGAATAACATGAGAACTCTTGGGGTCAAAATTATCTCTCGGTCCATACAAATTCAAAGGCAATAAAAAGATAGAGTTAAAACCGTATTGAATTCGATAAGCCTGAGACTGAACTAACATCATCTTTTTGGCCAGTCCATAGGGAGCATTGGTCTCCTCGGGATAGCCATTCCACAAATCCTCTTCCTTAAAAGGAATCGGAGTAAATTTAGGATAAGCACAGATGGTACCCAAAGCTACAAATTTACTTACCTTAAAATGGCGAGCATATTCCATCAATATTGCTCCCATTACCAAATTATCATAATAAAATTTTCCCGGGTTTTCTTGATTAGCCCCAATCCCTCCAACTACTGCTGCTAAATGAATTACAACATCACAGGGATAATCCTGATATAATCTGATGACATTTTTTTCTTTGGTTAAATCATAATCTTCCACCAGGGGTACAAATATATTCTTACATCCCCGCTCATTTAATTTCTCCACCACATATGAACCTAAAAATCCAGCTCCCCCGGTAATAATAACTCTTTTATCTTTCCAAAAATCCATCTTCTACCTCCATCGTCTATCACCCCCGCACATTCTCTTATGTCATTCCTGCGAAAGCAGGAATCCATACCATCCTCTGTCATTCCTGACTTTTTCTCTGTCATTCCCACGAAAGTGGGAATCCATCCTATTCCCTGTCATTCCCGCGAAACCTGTCCTCGACCTGATCGGGGAGCGGGAATCTATACCATCGTCTGTCATTCCCGCTCTCTTTCTGTCATTCCTGCAAAAGCAGGAATCCATCCTTACTTGTTTCTTCTTCTTTTTATCTTTCAATTATTACACATTCACGCGATACTCGATACTCGATGCTATATACTATTATTACCCCACCGTCAAATGATTCTCCGTCCAACCAATCCCTTTTGCCTTTAAAATCTTCTTCCCCTCACCAGGTGATTCCAATCCTATTAATTCCATATCACTATCCACCATTATCTTAACCAGCTCTTTAAAGGTTATCCGGGGACTCCAGCCCAGTTCTTTCCTGGCCTTAGAAGAATCAGCCAACAAAAGCTCTACCTCGGTAGGCCTAAAGTACCTTGGGTCTATCTCCACATATTTCTTCCACTCTAACCCCGCATAGCTAAAGACTTCTTCTAAAAATTCCTTAACTGAATGGGTCTCTCCGGTACCGATAACATAGTCTTCCGGTCTTTCCTGCTGTAACATCATCCACATCCCCTCTACATAATCAGGGGCATAACCCCAGTCTCTCTTGGCCTCTAAATTACCCAGATATAATTTCTTGTCTTTACCCGTAATAATCCTTGCTATCCCTCGGGTAATCTTCCGTGTTACAAAGGTCTCCCCCCTCCTCGGGCTCTCATGATTAAAGAGTATTCCGTTGCAGGCAAAAAGATTATATCCTTCCCGATAATTACGAACCATCCAATAGGCATAGATTTTAGCCGCAGCATAAGGGCTTCTTGCCCTAAAGGGAGTATCTTCATTCTGAGGAGCCGGGGCATCACCATACATCTCACTACTGGAAGCCTGATAGAACTTACACTTTATTCCACTTCTTCTTACTGCTTCCAATATCCGGGTAGTCCCTAAAGCGGTGATATCTCCAGTATATTCCGGAATATCAAAACTGACCCTAACGTGGCTCTGGGCACCCAAATGGTAAATTTCATCAGGTTTAATATTATATACAAGATTAGTAATCTGACTTGAATCGCTCAAATCTCCATAATGTAAATGTAATTTTACCCCTCTTATATGAGGGTCTTTATAGATATGGTCTATCCTATTAGTATTAAAGGTACTAGCCCGTCTGATAAGACCATGAACTTCGTATCCTTTAGAAAGCAAAAATTCTGCCAGATAGGAGCCGTCCTGACCGGTAATGCCAGTAATAAGTGCTTTTTTCATTGTTTCTTCTCCTTTAAAACTTCATTATAAAGTCTTATATAATTATCCGAAAATTTACTAATGGAATAATTTTGCAATACTCGTTTCCTACAATTTTCACTAAAATTTCTCCTCATCTCACCATTAGTTAATAATCTTCCCATCGCTTTACCCAGAGCTTTAATATCTTTTGATTCAACCAAAATTCCACAATCCTCTGTAACTTGCTCAGGAATTCCACCAACATTAAATCCAACTACAGGTATACCGCAAGCCATTGCTTCTAAGACTGTAGTTGGAAAATTATCATCTAAAGATGGTATACAAAAAATATCTACAAGGTTATAAATATCAGAAATTTCATTTTTATCATTGATATAACCCATTTGCTTGATTTCAAAATCTATCTCTTTTATTTTATCATAATTTATCACTTTTCCCACAGTAACAACCATCCCATTTTTTGCTTTGATATATTTTAAAGACTCAAAAAAATATTTTATCCCTTTTCTTTCATCTTCTAAATCAGCTGCTAAACATAATATAACTTTTTTTCCAATCGGAATTCCATATTTTTTACGAATAGTATTTTTATTTTTAGATTTAAAAGCCCCAATATCAACAGCATTTGGAATAACCTTAACTTGATATTCTTTTAAATAAGATTCTTTTACTCTATCTGCCAACCATCGCGAAGGGGAAATAATAACCAAATTCAATCCTGACGAAAAATAATTCTTTTTTTTCTTCCACATAAAATTTGAAGAATCTATAAAAGTTTTAGGATATAAAGATAAATCCGGGCAATTCCCACACCCTGCTTTCCATTTTTCGCAATCAAACCAATAACCACAATGACCAGTCATTGACCACCCATCATGCAAGGTCCAGACAACGGGGATACTTATCTTTTTTAAAAAATTTACAAAACTTAAATTCAAATAATAGCCATGAAAATTATGTAAATGAATTAAATCAAATTTTTCTTTAATGATGAATTTTTCTAACCTTTTAGTCGAAAACCAGCTTCCATAACCTTGTAATCCAAAACAGCGAGTTAATAATCCTTGGAAATACACTTCTGGTAAATAAGCTAATTTAAATCTTTTATTTTCATTGGTTTTTTCTCCTCGTCCGTAAGCAAAATAGCATTCAAGCTCATTTCTTTTATTCAAAGACTGAAATAAAGTTCGTGCTATTTGAGCAGACCCACCTCTGTAAAATTCTGTATTTATCATTAATATTTTCACAGATTATTTTGTCCTTACTTTTATAATAATCTCAGAAGCTTTTAATTGCTCTTATAAAATCATCAGCAGATTTTTCAATATTAAATTCTCTACAAGCATACTGGCTTATATCATCTCGGCGATCTCTTATATCTTCAATATTCTCTTTTACTCGTTTAAATAAATTAACAACTTCTTCAATATCATACGGTTCAAAAATTTCTCCATTCCATCCTTCTTTAATTAAATCATAACTTGCACCAACATACTTTGAGCTAAGTACATAAAGACCACTTGCCAATGCCTCGTTCACGACTAATCCCCAGATATCATAAAAAGATGGGAAAATAAATATATCAGCTAAAGCATAATATTTATAAAGTTTATCTTGTTGACGGAATCCTTCGAAAATAACATTCTGTAGTTTATTCTGTGTGCAATACGCTTTTAATTTCTTCTCTTCAGGTCCACTACCTACAATAATAAAACCCACATCAGGATCTACTAAATTATTTAGAAGTTTCAAAACCCGAATTATACCTTTTCCTTTAGTTAATTGACCAACGTATAATAACAAATATTTTGGGTATCGTTGCCTTTCTTTTTTAAAATTTATTCTATTGCGATATTGAAAAACTTTATCACGGAAATATTTCATATCTACTGTATTCCTACTAATGTAAATATGCTTTGAATTAGCCCCAAAATATTCTAAATATTCCTTCGCTTTTATTCCATAAGCTATATATCTATTCGCAGCTTTAATTATAATATGTTTTAATTTACCTCGTATTCCACTTTTGCTGCGAGTAGTCAATAAATTGCTTCCATTCCAAACAATAAATTTTTTCTTAAATATTTTACAATATAAAAACGCCTGCCAATAAACTAAAGAATCGTAACCTGAGGTAATAACAATTTCTGGATTATACTTCCAAAATATTTTAAAAATTCCTCTATTTAAATGAATAGAAATTTCCTTGCTCCGAATAAAAAAATGCCAACCAGGTAAAATTTCATAATCGAACTTAATATCATCTTTTTTTACTACCCACTTCCTATTCTCTTCTGATTCTGCCAAAGCAAGCACTTTAGAATTAAAGATACTTTTTTCAGAAATAGAATTAAAAAGAGGAATGCGATACGGAGAAATTATATTAGTTATAATTAGTACTTTAAAATCTTTCATATTATATCGCCTTATATCAATATTATTCAGTTGCTTTTATAAATAAATCTCCTGTTAATAATGATGGCCACCAATTTCTAAATTTTGCCAAAAAACCACTTCCCGTTTTCTTTTCTATTTTAAAACCAGACTGTTCAAATAACCAACAGAATTTTTCCATCGTAAAATAGTGAATATGCCCTCCGTCCCAACCAATCTCCTCCCAATTATAGGGAGAGCTTGTCGCGGGAAGTTTCCCAAAAAGAAATTGAATTCTATATTTTAAATATCCAATATTTGGCACTTCTGCTATTACATAGCCTCCTGGCTTTAGCGTTCGATATATTTCTTTAACCAAAAAGAAGATATCGTAAACATGTTCAATAACAGCTATGCAAACAATGGTATCAAAATAATTGTCTTGAAAGGGAAGAGAACTGTCTGCATTTCCTTCAACAAACTTGATTTTTAAAATGTCGGAAGGGCAAAGATCTTTGGTTATTTTTATTGCTTCCTCAATACGAGAAGGAGATATATCTACTCCATAAAGCTCCTGGTATCTATCTTTAACTTTTCGTAACATATTTCCATTTCCACAACCAATATCTAAAATTCTTTCTCCGGGATCAATAAGATGTTCAGCTACATCATATCGATTATAATCATATCTCTTTAAAAATTTTCTTAAACCAAGAAACTGCTTTTTAGGAACATTTGTTAATTTTTTCTCTCCATATTGTTTTTCGTAGAGTTTTTTATAGTCCATAATAATATAATCCTTTATTTAATTTCCATATTATGAAAATCTTCACTCGTAGGATACCCTAAATTTGCACATGAAAGGATTAAACAATGATCTTATAATGTTAGATTAGGTAAAAGCCATAAATTTAATTAATTAGCTTCATCTCTATAATTTCCATATTTTCTCGTTGAATTTTATCATTTTTTTGTATACATTTCTTGTATCAAGAATTTGTTTGCTATATTTAGCAATAAGATGGTAATTAAAAATTGAATGATCAGTAATAACTAATGCAATATCCATCTTTTGCAGCTTTTCACTAACTAATTTAATAGATTTATAAGATTTTGCATTTACAGAAATTATTGGAACGTATGGGTCACAATAATATATATCTGCTTGTTCCCTTTGCAGCAGATTAATTATTTTAAGAGCGGGAGACTCTCTTACATCTCCAACATCCTTTTTATAACTAATACCGAGTATTAAGACTTTCGCTCCATTTAGACATTTCCGTTTTTGATTTAAAATTCTTTTCGTTTTTTCAATTACAAAATCAGGCATATTAGAATTGATTTCCCCTGCTAGCTCAATAAATTTAGTATTAAAATCATATTCTTTTGCTTTCCAAGAAAGATAAAAAGGATCAACGGGAATACAATGACCTCCTACGCCAGGTCCAGGATAAAAAGCTGTAAATCCATATGGTTTTGTTTTAGCCGCCTCAATAACCTCCCAAACATCAATATTCATACGGTCACAAAGCATTGCAAATTCATTTACTAAAGCAATATTTACATTACGATATATATTTTCTAAAAGCTTTGCCATCTCTGCTATTTTTGCAGAGGAAACTGGGTACACCTCCCCAGCTATAACTTCTTTATAAAACTTTCTAGCTACTTCTGTACATTTATCTGTTATTCCTCCTACTATTTTGGGTATCCTATTAATTTTATATTTTTTATTTCCTGGATCTACACGCTCTGGAGAAAAGGCAAGGTAAATATCCTTCCCAATTGTAAATCCTTTTTCTTCTAAGCGCGGTTTAATTAAATCCTCTGTAGTACCAGGGTAAGTAGTGCTTTCCAATACAATTAATTGTTCTTTATGTAGAAATGGCACCATTTCATTCAAAGCATCTTTAATGTAATTCATATCAGGTTCTTTATTCTTTGTTAAAGGAGTGGGAACACAAATAATAATTACATCTATTTTCTCTATTGCTTTAAAACTTTGAGTAGCAATTAACTTACCTTCATTAATAACTTTCTCTAATTCAATATTAGTTATATCCGAAATATGGCTTTTACAAGCATTAATTTTATCAACTACCAATTTATTTTTATCAATACTAATAACATTAAATTTGGCTTTTGCTATTTCAACAGCAAGAGGGAGTCCAACATAACCTAAACCTATTATTGCTACTTTTGCTTTTTTGGTTTTAATCTTCTCAAGAATATTTTCCATATTGCTTCTCCTTAACAGCTATATATTGTTTATTATAGATGTATTTACTTTTTATCTTCTTCTGGTAATTTAGCCCAAGATAATCCTGTAAGAAAAAAAATTATACCCATCATTTGCGGATTTTTGAATACATCCGATGTTAATCCAAAAATTGACCATATTATAGCTAATTGCATTGTTAACAATCCTATATTATTTTCGATAGTAATTTTGCCTTTAGAAAATTTTAAAAACCCTTTTATGAACATGCAAACATGCAAGAGCAAAAACAATATAACTCCAATTAAACCATAACGTCTCCAATACAAAAGGTATTCATTGTCCACAGTACTAGTAAGTTGTATTTTTGCGGGGCCCAAACCTAATACAGGAGACTTATTAATTTCTTTAAAAGCTTCTTTAAACATACTCAAATGCTCATGGAATGACGTGTATTCTGAAAAAATACGTCCAACAAAATATTGGGGAGTTATAAATACCAAAATAAATATAACACCAATCATTATAATAAAAAAATACCTCAGTTTTTTAATTTTTAACTTACCTAAAAATAATGAAAATACTGTAATAATTACAAAAGAAAATATTGCTGTTCTAGAACCAGTTAATATTATTAGAGTAATTATTACTATTTCTATAATAAAAAAATGATGCAATTTTAGTTTCCCTTTTACCGGAAATAAATAATAGGATGATGTTGCTGCCAATAGTATTGCAAAAAACATTCCGCAATAATTTGGGTTCCCGAAAGTTCCAACAATTCTTCGCCAGTGAACACCCTGTACTAAATTAAACGCTTTGGTTTGTGCCAAGGGCGCATTATAGAAATATAAAGGAACTAATATTTTTCTATTTATTTCTAAAATATTAAAGTATTGTAATATACTAAACAATGCAACAAATACGCCTGAAATAGCAAGAAATTTATAAATTTTAAAGACATTGCCTTCTTTTGTATAAAGTGTTTTTGCAATATAGAATATTGAATAATATAAAAATAATTGAATAATAAGAAAAAAATCATTTATTTTAAAATTATATTCCAAAAACATTATAGAATATTCTATAGAAATTATACACGAAATCATCATTAATGAAAAAAGTAAACCAACGCAGTCAAAACTAGGTTTTACAATTTTTTTCGCAAGTGCATACTTTAAAAAAGAGAAAAATATATAGAAAAAGAGAAAAATATATTCTATTCTTATACAAGGGTAACCAACAAATAACTGAAAACTCGGAGATAACACAATAATCGGTAAAAGCCAATATTTGCAATTATCCATATTTAAATTAATTAACGGATTTTTCATTTTTTATTTAAACTTTCTATTTAATTTAAAATATATAAATCCTTTTGCAAAGCCATAAAAAGATGCACTGGTTAATAATATCGATAGAAAACTTAACGACAATAACTTTCCCAGACTAAGTGTATTTTTTTTTCGGTTATTCCAAAACATTTTTATATAATTGCAATATATTCTCAATACCCAACTTAAAATATTCTTATTTTTATCATCTTCTAAGAAAGATGAAATGGAGGAGTTATGCAATAAATATCGAATCTGGCTTTTCCCATATCCAATTCTTATAGCCCTTTTTAGTAAACTTCCGAATTTTTCTAAAGGATGATATACTTTTACATCATTACAATATCTAAGCGTAAACCCATTGTTAGTGGCTCTTTTAGTCCATTCACCGTCTCCCCCCGAAATTAATCTTTCATCAAAATATCCAATCTTTTCAAATATTTCCTTTTTAACAATTAAATTTCCACCTGCGCATTTTCCTTCTTTCTCGCTATCTTTTTGACGTTCATCCATTGCTATTAATTGATAAATATATATAAGTTTAAGAGGGATGGAATAATTAATAGACAAAATAATATTCCCAGCAATAATATCAATATCTTCATTTATGAAACGTGTAATTGCATTTTTTAACCAATCCTTATCTGGAATGCAATCTCCATCAATAAAAGCCAAAATATTTCCTTTTGACTCTTTGATTCCTTTATTTCTAGCAGCATAAGAACTCTGTTTTGTCTCGCACAGATATATAACTTGGAATTCTTTTATTATCTCTGAAGTGTTGTCTTTAGAATTATTGTCTACAACAATTACTTCATATTTATTTCTTGGAAAATTTAAATCTAATAATCTTTCTATTAATGATCTAATATTTTTTTCTTCGTTATAAACGGGTACAATTACAGAGATAAAATTAGAATTATTATTTTTTTTACTCATAATTTATTTACTCATTTCATATTTACTAAAAATATTAATTAGTTTTTTCCCTATAATATCCCAGCTATATTTTTCTATACATTTTTGCCGAGCTTTCCAACCTATTTCCTCCGCCTCTTTAGGTTTATCTAAGACATGGCAACAAATAATAACATCAAAAAGTTATCTTTAAAATTCATATCTGTGATATCGAGTCTAATATCTCAATTCATTAATAGATTTAAATCTCTACTAATCTATTCAATATGGGAAAAAGATTTTAATATTCTCTGTAAATTTTTCTCAGGAGCAATATGTAATAATCTTATGTTTTTTGATGAATTTAGAATATTAGTCCTCTTAGTTACATATCAATAAACCAATCTCTCTCGATCAATGGAATGGCACGGGGGGACATAAAGAATAACTATATCCCCCTCCTATAAAATTTATGGCAATATCATTTTTTAACCCTGCAGGAAATAATCTTCTAATCTGTCTTATTTTTATTTTTTACTTTTCTTCTAAAATTTTCATAAATATATCCTGTCTGCATTGCTAGTTTTACTTCCCAATCGATTAAATATAGCTTAATTTTTGTTAATATAGGTAATTTATGATAATTTTTATTTTCTTTTAATTTTTTTGAATAACTCCATGGCTTACTCGGTAAATAATACCGTAAATTCATAATATTTCGATGAAATTCTTTACATCGCTTTGGATAATAATATGATAATTGTTTATAACCTTTCCCTATTCGGAAAAACTTGCAAAATATTTGCTTAAAAGTAGAGCGAGCAGGATGTCTCATAACGATACTGGCGTCATAGTATAATTTATATCCTGAATCAAACACTCGATTTCCAAATTCATAATCTCCACCAGAAACCAATCTTGAATCAAATAACCCCACATCATCCAAAACGTTTTTTTTAACCACTAAACAACATGTTGGTGTAAAATGATTTTTTTTAATATATTTACCAACAGGGAAACCGGTCATTTTGTTATACAACCCAAACAGCGATTTTTCTCCCAAGTTAATTTCTACTCTACAAGCAAGATAATCAGCCTGATGTTTTTCGAATGATTTGACAATACGGGTTAGCCAATCTTTATTTACAGTCATATCCGAATCGATAAAAGCAATAATTGACCCTTCAGAAGCATCAATTCCTTTATTGCGAGCAGCATAAGAACTTTTAATATTATTTTCTACAACAATGTGAATTAATTCAGGATGTTTTTTAGCAAACATTTCTGCTGTACCCAAAGTATTATCACTTGAACCGTTATCTGATATAATAATTTCAAAATCCTTCTTTGGAAAATTCTGATTAACCAAAGAATCCAATGTATCTTTTAAACCACATTGATCATTATAAACCGGAATAATTATCGATATTGCTAAATTTCTTATTTGATCATTCTGCATTTCTTACTCTCCCATATTTCATCTCAAGTAAAGAATTTTGGACAATCAATCCATAAATATTTTTTTAATATTTACAAATTAGTAATTTATTAAAATCTCTTTTAAAATACTATCTGGCAATCTGGTTAATTCATAAATACGAGCCGTATGTGTTAAAAAATCTTTTGTATTTCTATCCATCATGAAAGATTTTTTATTAAAGCATTCATCAAACTGTCTATTTATCCAATATTTACTGATTCCAATAAATTCTTTTCTTTTCATTTTTTTTAATATATATAAAGAATAAGGAACTTCAAATCCTGGTGGATTATAAGGAAAAGCGTATTTGTTATTTTCTAATAAATTAATATACTCATTGCTTAATAAAAATTTTATACTTCTTTCCATCAAATCAGATTGCCAAATTGCATTATTTGGTAATTGTGATTTTAAAATTGAAAATGCATACATATTAAAAGAATGGTATCCAATTGATTTATAAATTTCTTTATCGTATATTTCTTCCTCTGTTAAGATTCTTTTATTTAAAATAAAATTTCTTGAAGTTTTTAAATAATTTTTAACTTTTTTCACTAATATCGTATTTTCCATATTACAATTTATAGAATTATCTTTAGATAACCATTCAATTGGATGAAATATTATTCCATTTTCCAATGTTGTCAAGTTTTGTGGCAACATGTTGATAAATTTTTTTATTCTTCTTAAAATTTCATTACTTCTCTTACTCTTAATAAGAGAAGCACAAACAGCGAACCATAACTGGTGGTTAAAGGCGCTGTCTATTGGAAGAATCTGCCCATCAATTCCAAGACGGTTCCAAAGACCGCATTCTTCATTAAATTTATGTTGAAAAAATACTTCCTCAGCGAGCAATGAATATTTATTATCTTCTAATATTTTTGTGGCTTCTACCAGTGCTTCAATAGTCCAAGCTTGTCCGATTAAACCATTGCATTTATCCTTGCCCTTTTTGTTTCGGTGATAAAAAGAATATCCGTTTGGCCTGGCATATTCAGAAGTCAAATATTCTGCTACTTGATAAGCCTTATCTCTATATTTGCTTTTATTGGTTAATTTATAGCATTTGGAAAATGTTATGAGCCAATGTCCTGAATTACGTACTGGCGTTTCTGAATCATAATAAGGGCCATTATGACCTGGTAAAAATGAGCCATTTTCATTCTGAAATTTTATGCTATTTTCTGCAATTTCTAAGATTAAGTTACTTAATCTCATGCCTGGCTCCCTTCTTTAAAACTACAAAAAAAGATGTTAAAATTCCCATAGCAGTTGATATATTACACAAATATGACACCCACCACATTTTTATTATTTTTTCATAGATTTTCCTTCTTGAATTAAGATATGCATCATACCTTTACCAACACGATATTGTTTTTTAATTAAGTTCTTTAAGGACCGAGCTGGGTGCATAACAATAGCTTTTGGAGCATAAACAAGAGAATATTTCTTTCTAGTAGCTTTATTTGTCCATTGCACGTCTCCCCCTGATTTGACATAATCCGGAAATAGACCAATTTTATTAAATATTTCTTTTTTAGCAAATAAGTTTGCAGTTTTTGCCACCTTTCGCTCCCTTATATTATCTTCAATTTGCATATTTGTAATTGAATCATATAACTCAGCTGATGTTTTTTCTTTAGAAAAACAAAATTCAACCTTTCCACCTACAAGATCCGCTTCACCGTTGGCAATGGGTTTAATTCCTTCTTTAAGCCATTCTTTTGAGGCAATGCAATCAGCATCAATAAATGCTAAAATATCGTATTGAGCGTGTTTGATTCCTTTATTACGAGCTGCGTATGAACTTTGAAATCTTTTTTCCTCT
>JABUBN010000251.1_pt1 | contig 15354 bp, 14 predicted proteins | sample 7240341 | NCBI WGS metagenome assembly JABUBN01 (sample SAMN07256345, study PRJNA390944) | subsurface metagenome | isolation source: Methane hydrate marine sediment | place: Pacific Ocean: Eastern North Pacific, ODP site | reverse complement strand
CTTTATAAAGGGTGGCAGGTTATGGCAATTGATAAGCAAATTTTAGCCAAAGCCCTGCTCACCCCTCGGCTTAAAGGTTATAAAACCCTGACACTCGCCGGAGCAAAACTCCACCTCACCGTCAGGGGTAGCTATAGCAATAACACATCGGAAACGAGCCGACCGCTTCTGCCAAGGCACACCCTTGAGCCGCAATAATAGGTAGGTAACCTTATCCGTGTCGGAAGCGTTTTCACCAGCATAGCGAGCCGATAGCCGACCGGGTTCCCCACCTAGAGCGTCAACCTCCAGCCCAGAATCATCGGCTAAAGCCAGTAGCTGGCTTTCAGCGGCTAAGAGTGTCGCCTTTAGCCTGGCATTTTCCTCCAGGCTCTCACCTACCTCACTAACTACGGTAGTGATGCCCTGTTCAGCTAAGGTAACCAGCTCATAGGGAAGGTTTTGGAGTAGACTCCTATACTCGCCTACCTTGGCTTGATTGTTTGTCGCCAGGAGTAACTTACGGTGCAATGGAACTCCAAAATAAGCAATCGTCTCAGAGATTACCGATAAACTCATCGAGAGTCATGGCAGCCATGGTCAAGGTCTGAAGCGTGCCTCTTGCGCCCAATTCCACAGCTACTTTGGATACAACCTTGTTGTCCTTAGCCTCTAGGATATTTATAAAATCGTACGGACCTAGAAGAGCATACTGGGCTAGTATCTTAACTCCCATAGCCTCGACTTCCTTATTAACCTCTTTGATTCTCTGTGGATTCTCTTTTATAGTCTTCCTTCCCTGGTCAGTTAAGGTGGTAAGCATAACATAAGTTGCCATTTGTTTACCTCCTGCTCAAATATTGGTCTAGTACCATCACACCCTTCCCAGATGATAGCCACTGGCATTGACTCAGTCAAGGTCCACAAACCTTCCTTCCAGTTTTTCCATTACCTGCGGCATGGTGGTGTATTCCATCTCCTCTAGAGGCAGACGGTGCGGTTCAAAGGGGCCATGAGCACGCATATAATCAGCGACATCATTCGCCTGCTGGCGGGCATTATCAAAGGACTTATCATCAAACATATCTCGAGGACCCACCAGCTTGCCCCCAGAAAGTTGAAAGCCAGCCGCCGTCACTCTGGGCGGTCCATCAAAGCGAGTCGGGGTGCTATCCTTAACAGACACCGGCATAAGGGGACCATGATGCGAACCTCGCATCCACCCCTCTACCAAAAGGGGTAAGGCAAATGGTTCCAGCACCTCTCCTACCGCCGGGAACTGCCCCTGAGAGCGAACAATACACACCGGGTCATCCTTGCCCACATATCGCCCAGCAATCAAAGCCAAACGCTGGGTGGAGGATGTGGCGGCTATCTCTCCGCTCCCCCGGTGATAAACTGACTTTACCATAAAGCGTGAAGGTGCCCCTATAAAAACCAGCAGGTCATAAATCTCATCAGGGGCATTAAAGGTTACCCGCTTATTCTCTTTGATATCTTGCACCTCAAAGGAAAAACCCTGGTGCATATTATCAGCAATAACCAAACCAATGGTATTAAACGGGTCGGCAAACATCTTATATAGCGGCATATTCCACGCCCCAGACGAGGTCTTATCCGCCATAAAAATAATAATGGTCTCAGCCACCCGCTCCTCAAATTCCATCTCAGCCACCCCGGGACCCATCCCTTTGACATTACCCGAAAAGGCATCCGATAGCAAATCCTGCCCAGCACCATGAAGCTTTAACTTTTTAGCCACCTCTGTGCAGTCAACAAAGGTATCCCAGGCTAATTTATGGATCTTCTCACTGTTCTCACCCTGTTGGTGAGTCATAATCAGTTGCAGGTCATCTCCACACTTGGTTACATGATAGTCAACCAGCAACCCGTCTCTCTTGGCTTTGGCTATGCACTCCTCACCCTTGGCGATAACATCAGGGTGAGACTCAGAATGCCCCACATAACCACCAATATCAGCCTTGATTATACTTAGTGTGATTTTCATAATTCCCTCCTTCTTATTGGTTAATATTCAACCCCTTTCTCGCCATTATCCCCTTATCATAGTGTGATTTTCATAATTCCCTCCTTATTATTGGTCAATATTCAATCCCTTTCCGTGCTATCATCCCCTTATCATAAGGGTGCTTAATCTTCAACATCTCGGTAACTAGGTCTGCCAGTTGAACTAGCTTGGTATCAGCCTGGCGACCGGTAAGGATAAGCTCCACCTTTTGTGGCTTATCACCGATAAGCCTAACCACCTCATCCAGTTCAACTAGCTTCCAGGCTACCGCCAAATTTACTTCATCCAGCACTACCAGGTCATAGCTGCCACTGAGCATAGCCTCACGGGCAGCGGCTAAAGCCTGCCTCGCCTGTTCTTTTTCCTCAGGCTTAACATTGGCTGGGTCAACGAATTCCAGGCTGCCAAAACTAGCCATAGTGACATTGGGTAACCTAGACAGGATATTGCGTTCCCCATAAGGGTAGCTACCCTTCATAAAGTAAACAATATATACTCTCAGGCCATGACCTAAGGCTCGGATTACTGTCCCTAGAGCGGCTGTAGTCTTGCCCCTGCCCTCGCCAGTAAAAATCTGAACAAGACCCTTAGTGAAGGGTTCTGACGAAGAACGAAATGATGCCTTTTCTGTCAATAAAGTCCCTAAACGAGAAATTGGTAACAAACCAGCTGAACAACAAGACTGCAGTAACAACAGTTTAACAACCTGCCCCCGACCGTGTCAAGGCAGTGTTATTGCAATCTCACTCCGAGGCTATATAATGAGAAGGGACAAAAGGAGCAGTATTTTGAGCTGGGATAAGATCAAAAAAGCCAGGCAGCAGCTTTCCCGAGAACAAGGCACTACTATTAAAGATTGGGGGGGTAGAATACCCATTGCCCTCATCTACCCCAACTCCTACTACATAGGCATGTCCAACCTGGGACTTCACGCCATATACAAGCTGCTCAATAGCTACAGCGAGGTCGTTTGCGAAAGAGCCTTCTGGGAAAGAGAGAGCCGGGCTGAGCAACTACCCCCCTTAAGCCTGGAATCTCAACGACCCCTCCCAGACTTCGCTGTCCTTGCCTTTTCTATCACCTATGAACTTGACTACTTCAATGTAGTGCAAATTCTTAGAGCCAGTGGCATACCCCTATATGCTGCTGACCGTGATGAGAGGCACCCGTTAATTATAGCCGGTGGTCCCTGCATTATAGCTAATCCTCTGCCCCTATCCCCCTTCTTTGATTGCCTGTGCATTGGTGAGGCAGAGCCAATACTCCCTGTCATGCTTCCTGTGCTATCTGAGGGAATTGGCGGTAAGCGTGATAAGCTACTTAAGGGGCTAGCCTCACTACCTGGCATTTATGTGCCTTTAGCCCACTCTGGAGCTCCCGTGGTTCGCCAGTGGGCAAGCAGTCTGGATGACTTCCCGGTCACCTCTACCATCCTCACCCCAGACACTGAACTCGGAGACCTATACCTCATAGAGGTGGAACGGGGCTGCAACTGGGGTTGTCGCTTTTGCCTCATTAGTAAAGCCTTTCGCCCCATGCGCTATCGCTCTATAGACAAGCTAATAGCTCAGGCTAGGTTAGGACTTAAATACAGAAGACGCATAGGACTAGTCGGACCGGCTGTTTCGGACTACCCCCAGCTTGAGGAGCTGCTGGTTGGGCTGCGTCAGATGGGGGCTGGACTCTCCATCAGCTCTTTACGGGTGAAGCCCCTTTCCCGCATAGTATTGAGGGAGATGGCTAAAGGGGGAGCGCGAACCATCACCCTTGCCCCTGAGGCTGGTTCCCAGCGCCTGCGCCAGGTTATAAGAAAGGATTTCTCCGAGGGCGATATTCTGGAGTCAATAGGCAAAGTCGCTGAGGAAGGAATAAAACAGCTCAAGCTCTACTTCATGATTGGCTTACCCTCAGAAACTGATGAGGATATAGAGGGAATCATAAATCTAATCCTTAGCGGCAAGAACATCCTTGATAGGCAGCAAACTGGCTGTCGCCTTAGCCTCAATGTTGCTCCCTTCGTGCCCAAGGCAGGCACACCTTTTCAATGGCTGTCTATGACCCGACCCGCCATTCTAAATCGCCGTTTGTCTCTACTCAAAAACAATCTATCGCCAAAAGGAATTAAGGTTAAAAGTGAAAGCCCAGCCTGGAGTCAGGTTCAAGGGGTTCTAGCCCGAGGGGATATTAAATTAGCTGAGGTACTGGCTAATATGGAAGAAGTGTCACTAGCTGGCTGGCGTAAAGCCGTTGAAAAATGCCATTTAGATATTGATTTCTATGCTCGCCAAAGATGGGATACCAGTGAAAAGCTGCCTTGGGCAATACTGGATTTAGGCACTGAACCCGGTCACCTTGAAGTGGAGCTGAATAAAGCGCTAGCTCAACATTAACCCAGTATTTTCTCCAGACTCCCTCGCCATACTGGCTCAATCTCCTCCAGAGCCAGGTCTATATAACCCGCAATAGTAAATCGCTTACCTCCCACTGTGCCTAACCTGATAATAGGCACGCGGTTGGCGGAAGCTATCGCCTCCAGCTGTTTAACCTTTTTCGGTTTCACGGAGACTATAATTCTCGACTGCACCTCCCCAAATAAGGCGGCATCTACCCTTCCTCCAAACTCCCATTTCTCTCCTTTAAAACCAAGCCCCCCACTCAAACAGCACTCAGCCAGGGTAATCGCCAGCCCACCATCAGAACAGTCATGAGCTGAGCTAATAACCCCCTGTCTAATGAGCTTCAGGCAGACAGATTGCACCCTCTTCTCCAGGTCAAGGTCAATGCAGGGTCTGCCCTTAACCTGACCGTGAATCAATTCAAGGTACTCACTACCTCCTAGCCCTTCGTTATCAAAGCCACTACCCAGCAAGAACACCTGGGCACCCTCGTCAACAAAAGTTATATCGCAACGCTGGTTTATATTCTCAATCAAACCCATCATGCCACATATAGGCGTGGGATAGATAGCTCCTTCCTTACTCTCATTATACAAGCTAACATTGCCGCTAATTACCTGAATATTCAACCTCCGGCAGGCTCTACCGATGCCGCGGATAGACTCTTTAAGCTGGTAGTAAACATCTTTATTCTCCGGCTTGCCCAGGTTAAGGCAATCGGTAACAGCCAGGGGCTTGGCACCGGTACATACCAGATTTCGCGCTGCCTCAGCCACGGCTATAACACCACCCAAATAGGGGTCAAGGCAGCAGTAGCGTCCATTCCCATCCACGGTAAATGAAAGACCTTTATTACTGCCAGGTATGCTCAGTACCCCACCATCACCGCCAGGGGGAACAACAACACCAGCTTGATTAGCCGGGTCAGAATGACGGGATACCCATCCTCGACTGCAAATATTGAGTGATGCCAGCAACTTGAGAAAAACGGATTGAGCTGTCTCAGGAGCCAGGTCAGGAATATTCCTCAGGTTAAGGAACTGAAGTCGTCTTAACCGCATCGGTTTCCTCACTTGATAACTATACATCGGTGGGTCAGTGAGTATCTTCACCGGGGCTTCAGCTACCACTACTTCACCCTCTTTAACTCTAGCCAGCCCATCGTCAGTAACCTTGCCAATAACATCACAGCGAAGTCCCCAGCGGTGAAACAGGTTAGTTACCTCACCCTGATACTCCTTTTTTACTATTACCAGCATCCGCTCCTGTGTCTCAGAGAGCATAATCTCATAGGGAGTCATCTTTGCCTCCCGGCGAGGCACCTTGAGCACATCAAGCTCCATGCCGTTACCAGCTCTAGCTGCTGTCTCCACTGTTGAGCTGGTTAAACCGGCAGCACCTAAGTCCTGCATACCCACAATCCAGTCGGTATCAGCTAACTCCAGACAGGCTTCAATAAGCATTTTCTCCAGTGCTGGGTCGCTGGCTTGAACTGCAGTGCTCGGCTCAGGCTCAGCCTCAAGTGTTCTTGATGCCAGTCCTGAGGCGCCATGGACTCCATCTCGTCCCGTTTCAGCACCAACTATCATCAGCAGGTTACCCACGCCGCTGGCTCTAGCTCTAACCAATTTCTTAACCTCCACAATACCCACGCACATAGCATTAACCAAGGGATTGGTTGAATATGAACGAGAAAAATAGGACTCCCCGGCGATGGTAGGAATACCGAGCTGGTTCCCATAGTCAGCGAAGCCAGCGACCGCCCTACTGAATAGATATCGGCTATGGGAGCTATCTAGAGGGCCAAAGCGCAGAGAATCAATAGCTGCTACCGGACGAGCCCCCATGGTCAGAATGTCCCTTGCCACCCCACCCAAGCCGCTAGCTGCTCCGTGATAAGGCTCAATAGCTGAGGGATGATTATGAGACTCAATCTTCATCACCACTGCGAGCCCATCGCCAATGTCTATCACACCGGCATTCTCGGCTCCAATCTCAGCCAGCACCCTCCTACCACGAGCTGGAAACATCTTAAACAAGGGCTTAGAATGCTTATATCCACAATGCTCACTCCACAGTGAGCCAAACATCCCTATCTCCACCATTGTTGGCTCCCTGCCCAACCTACGGACTACAAGGTCATATTCTTGCTGACTTAGAGCAACTTCGTCTAAAATTTGCTTATCAATTGCCATAACCTGCCACCCTTTATAAAGGAATTATCTTCCCCGAACTTGTGTGTTTAAGAGAGACTTTACCCTCCTAACTATTCCTCCCTTCGTATCAAGGAGAGGGGGATAAGGAGAGTAAGGTCATAGAGTAAGTAACTCAGTTACTATAGCATTTATCTCTCGCCCGTCTGCTCTCCCTTTAAGCTGAGCAATGAGCTGAGGCATAACTTTTCCCTTGTCGCCAGGTCCCTGCGCCTCTGCCCCTTCAATAACCTGACGAGCAGCAACTATAATCTCTTCCCGGGTCATCTGCCGAGGTAAATACTCATTTAGAATAGTCAGCTCGGCTTCTTCTTGAGCCACCAGGTCATGGCGATTTCCCTGCCTAAAGGCTTCAATACTCTCACGACGCTGCCTAACCTCCTTAGCCATAATACCAAGGATATCGGTATCATCTAGAGTAGCTTGCCTGGCGATTTCAGCATTTCTGATAGCGGCTATCACCAATCGGATAACCAAACGTCTTACCTTATCCCCACCCCTCATCGCCTGCTTAAGGTCATCCAATAGTTTTTGTCTTAAACCTACTTCCATTTTAGCCTACAACTGAAGTAATATTTGCTATCTAAATGTTCTAGCACTCCTGCGTCTCTTAGCTGCCTTCCGCTTACGCTTATCACTGGGCTTCTCAAAGTGCTCTCGACGGCGCGCTTCACTCAGAATACCAGCCTGCTGCACCTTTTTGCTAAACCGCTTGAGCAAACTCTCAAAGCTCTCATTCTCACCAGCCACTACATCAGACACATAGCATCATCCTCCTTTTTATAACCTCGCCTATAGCACTTTTTTATTAAGAGAAGGTTGGTAAATAATCTCATACCATCCCATTCTAGTCGGCGCGAGCCCACCCTGTCAAGGAACGGCAGACAGATTGAACCCTCTCTAATAAGGCAACTCGTATGTAGAGTTGATAAGTCTTAGTGTCCACTTCTCCTTAATATCTCACGAGCTGCCACCACACCAGAAGCTGATGCCTGGATTAAACCACGACTAATACCAGCTCCATCACCAGCAGTAAACATATTGCTAACCTCAGTCTCCAGACTAGGGCTAAGTTGAGGTCGACAGGAATAGAATTTGACCTCAACTCCGTAAAGCAAGGTATGGTGTGAGGCAACACCTGGAGCCAGCTTATCCATTGCCTGAAGCATCTCAATTATTCCGGTAAGATGACGATAAGGAATGACAAAGCTAAGGTCACCAGGGGTAGCACTCTTCAAGGTGGGCTGAACTAAGCCCCGCTCAATGCGAGCTGGGGTAGAACGGTGACCCTCCATCAGGTCGCCAAAGCGTTGCACCAGCACCCCACCACTAAGGATATTAGCTAGCCTAGCCAGGTATTTCCCATAGGCAATAGGCTCCCGAAATGGCTCAGTGAAGGTTGTGCTCACCAACAGAGCAAAATTAGTATTGCTACTCCTATGGTCGGCATAGCTATGCCCGTTAACCGTGATTACCGGGTCAGCACCCCCGGTAGACTCCATAATGACCTCACCAGCCGGGCACATGCAGAATGTTCTAATTCGGTCATCAAAACTCTTTGACAGGAATTCCAGCTTTGCCTCATATAGCACATTAGTCAACCCCTCCATCACTGCCACTGGCACCTCAACCCTAATCCCAACATCAATCGGGTTATTATGCATTGTTAAATTGAGTCGTTTAGCTTCTGTAGATAACCAATCTGCCCCTTCCCTGCCCGGAGCCAGAACCAGATAATGACAGTCAAACCTTTCCCCCCTCTCAGTTTCAATCCCCTTGACCTGACCATTATCAACAATGAGCGTAGAAGCCATTGCCTCAAGCTTAAATTCCAGGCGTGGACTAAGGTAATCCCGCATAGCTTTGAGCACCGAACAACAGTGCTCAGTGCCTAAGTGACGAAGAGGCACTGGTATTAGATGCAATTCCACCAGAGAAGCCTTACGCTTTATCTCATCAACCTCATCCCCTATCCCGTAGAGTTTATTGGGAGCACCGAACTTAAGGTAGATGTCATCAACATACTTAATCAGGGTCTCAGCATCACCCTCCCCAAGGTAACTCGCCAGTCGACCCCCTACCTGTGATGATAGGGTTAGCTTACCATCGCTAAAAGCACCCGCCCCGCCTAGACCACTGACCAGATTGCAGGGCGAGCAAAGGACACAGGGGCCATTCTTGTCACGAACCGGGCACTGGCGCCCATCAATATCCTTACCCTTCTCTATAAGCAGAATCTTTAGGTCAGACGCCTTTGACAGCTCTAAGGCGGCAAAGATACCGGCTGGACCACCGCCCACAATGATAACATCGTATTTTTTAGCCATTTTAGCAGTGCCATTGTATAACCCATAGCTTTAGCCGTCAAGGAAACGCACTATTTTAGGCTGGGGCAAAACCTCAAAGCTACTACGTTAAACATTTCATTTTAAATGATGGGGGTAATAGATTGAATCATTGTTGGCCCTATTGCATAATTCCTAAGGTCGTTCTATCATAGTGATGAACGGGTGCTAAACTGTATTACCGCGTCTTACTTGATGTAAAGGGGCATGAGAGATTAAAATTGAGCTAATCTATGGGCACTCGGTCAAGGAGGGTGGTGCTATGTGGTCAGAACATGTGGGGGAAGAGATACAAGATATAGCAAACCGTTATTATAGCGGGCGCATCGAACGGGCGTTTCTGCATTGGGCGCTAAAATGTGCTCTCACGGATATTGACCCAGACGACGACGAGCTGGCGGAGCACACAGCTTTAGACGGGGCAGGTGACCTTGGTATCGATGCATATTGGTTTGATGAGCTCAATAGGCGACTTGTACTGATACAGGCACAACACAGCGGACGAACCTTGCGCCAAAAGGCTGTCGATTTTCGGGGTTCCATCGAAGCCTTGATCAACCAAGATTATGTTCGCAGCCAAGGTAATGCTGCTCTAAGAGAAATCTATCCTGACCTATTTGAATTTCTCCTAGACGAGAGCTACTCTATCTACGGGGTGCTAGCATGCGGTGGACAGGTCGCCCCCTCAGCTCAGAACTATACAGAAAATGTAGGTTCTCGAGTATGGCAATTTACCTTCGAGGAAGCACCGCGTAGAAAAGATGTGCAGCTGGAGATCTTGGATGTCGAGGGCTTGGTCTCCCTGCGGCAGAGACTCATTGAGGTAACTCGCCAACCTGTTCCGAACATTGACCTCCCGATTGCCATGACAGAAGAAGGCCCGTCATGCCACGCGATGAAAGGTGACTTTCGAGCTTTTCAGGCAACCGTATCTACCCAAGCAATAGCTGAAGTTTATGAGCGTTTCCGGTCAGGTATTTTTAAGTTTAACCCGCGTGGCCCGCTTGGGGCAAACAAAGTCAATAAAGAAATAGAGCGAACCCTTCAGGACGAAATTAAGAAGCGGCATTTCCACCTCCTTAATAATGGCTTGACGGTTGTATGTCATTCAGTCGAATATGACGCTGAGAAAGCAATATTACATATTCGTAATTTCCAGGTCGTCAATGGATGCCAAACAGTTTTTACTCTTTTTATGCTACGTCAGCATCTTACCGAGAATGTATTGGTCGGGACACGGGTTGTTGAAGGACTTCAAAGTTGGGCAGCAGAGCTAGCGAAAGCAACAAACTACCAGACTTTGGTGCGTCCTGAACAACTCGCTTCTCTTGGAGCGGAACATGAGCAGATAAAAAGGCTATTCGACAGGCTCACGCCGCCATGGTTTTACGAGAAACAGCAAGGTTTCATCCGTTTCCTAGGTGAAACTGCACGAAGGAGTCACCGAGCTAAGTATGGCAGACGGGCAGTGACTACCACGGAACTCGGCCAGTCTACGGCAGCCTTCATGGGCTATCCTATCTTAGCCAAGTATGATCTTAAAGTGCTATTTGAACGAGTTGAGGATCGGGGTGACCAGTTATACCGGGCCATTTTTATCGACGCTAACAGCCCAGAGCAACTGCTGATGCCAATCCAGGTTCGCCGTCGCGTCTACTCTGCGGTGAAGCAACGCTTATCCGAGATGAGAGAGCAGACCAGGGAAGTCGAAGGTGAGCCATTCTCGGAGTTAGATTGGCTACCGTACGCACGCATGCATATGATAGCCCTTATCGGAGAATACCTCCGCCACCAATCTTCGGTTCCTCGGGGAAACCTTCTGTCACGTGATGAGTCAAGGAAGCTACTAGGGACTATTGACGATTGGTTTAGGGAAGCCTTTACGAAAGCATACGATGCGGTCGAATTTTATATCGAAGTTGAGCGGAGAGCTGGCAGGCTAGTAAATCTGCGTGAATTTTTTAGGGATGAGGAGCAATTTAATGCAATGGCAGACCGGGCTAGACGGGCAAGGCGTTAAGTCTTTCAAAAAGTTCGCGCTGCTGCAAATCGTATCGGAAACCAACAGCCTGACCGGCTTCAGACGCAATTGTAGTTAGGGCCTGTTGGTAGTATGCGGCCACTTTCTCGATTCCAATAAAGCGTCGACCCAGCTGGACACAGGCTAATGCAGTAGTCCCAGAGCCAATAAATGGGTCTAAAACCACATCCCCCTGTTCCGTAAACAGCTTAATAAACCAAGCTGGTAGGGAAATGGGAAAGGCAGCGCTATGATTGCGGTTGGAACACTCCGTAGCAAGGTGTAAAACATTCGTAGGGTAAACATATTTCTTGCCCAGCCAATGAGAAACGTTCTTGCCAAAACCGCTAAGTGAGTGGGATTCATCTCGGATGAGGTCAGTGTCGCTCAGCTTCTCTAACCGCTTTTGTGCCCAATTACCCCTAGGCACCATCACCGCTTCCTGAAACATCTTAAACTTTTTTTGCTTAGTGAAGTGCAGACAACGCTCCCAAGCATCTCTAAATCGGTTGGGCCATTTCCCGGGATAGCAGTTTTTCTTGTGCCAAATATACTCCTCGGTCCAAAGCCAACCATGTTTTTTCATTTCAAGAATCAGCTCTAATACATAGGTCGCTCTTTCCCCATCGTGAGCACGTTCTTTGATAATCAGGATGAAAGACCCGGGAGGTCGCAATACGCGTTTTAGCTGCTCAGAGATAGGCTTTAACCATTCGACATACCCATCTATCGGAACACCTTGGTAGGGGCCATGTCGGTTATTGGCATACGGTGGCGAAGTAATGATGAAATCTACACAGTTATCCGGAAATGTCTGGAGCACTATTAGAGCATCCCCCAAGGTTATGTGGTCAGGCTCTACAGTCAGTCGGCCTCTTTGTTCGAGCTTGGAAGTTTCACGCATTGACACTTTTATTTCCTCTCTGGGCTGATTCAAAATGTCGCCTAATCAGCTTTGTTAAAGAATTCTTGATCATATTCAAATTTGAAATCGGGGTATTCTCCCCTGAGCGCACTGATACTTTCTTCTAACACTTCCTTAGGAGTTTTCGGCATCTCTGCTTTCTTACCCAGGCTGCGCATCCTATTTCTAGAATAGATCAACCTCAACTGTCTTTGAGGTTTTGACCACTCAGGAATATGTTTCAACTCTTTGAGCATGATGTCTATCATTTGCTTTTGTTTATCGACCATCAATAAGTACCTATGTATGTTACTATATATCTGTCTACTTAGGCGTCTATGTATGTATCTACCTATCTATGTTACCATCGAATCTGATTTCTGTCAAGTGGTCATTCGGAAGCTACTCGCACGGAAATCCGATAGGGCAGTCGGGGTAGGTCGGGTTTCATGGTTGATAGTTTAGGTTTATTGTTCAATCAGGGGATTGCTCTAACACATGCACGTAGTTCGTACCGCCTTCCCGCCCTGATTTTGGCTAGAGCACTAGCGACCACTACGAGGGCAGCCAGGGTAGAGTGAACCGTTATTTTCTCGATACCTCTAAAACAGTGGTCATCTAGTCGTCTGTGCTCTTTTAACCGGCTGAATATATGCTCAGCACTTTGGCGTTGAGCATATATTAACTTCCATCGTGCTGATGCCCTTGGTACAGGACAAAACCGCCTGTAGTCATTGGCTGGTCTGATCCAAACAACCGAAGTGCCACATTTACCGAAAATTGGGCATGCTATTTTTCCGACCTTCTCTGGACAGACATACTTGAGTCCCTTTCGCTTGTCATAACCCCAGAAAATGAAAGGAATGCCTGCTAAGCAATGTGGAGTGCCCTCATAGTCCGCTATATCTGGAGAAGCCCACTTTTCGCCATGCTTTCGCATTCTAATCACTGGGACAGCACTGAACCTGCTGGTTATGAACTCATAGTTGGATGTGGAATCGTAGCCAGCATCAGCGATGACCGTCTTTGGCGAGAACCAGTCAAACTCAGCATTAAGCTTGGTAAGTAATGGGATGAGTTGGGTAGTATCATTAACATTTCCTGGGGTTACAATCACCCCTAAAGGAAGCTCGTACTTAGCGCAGGTAGCAACGTGAACCTTGTACCCCCAAATAGCTATGGTTTTGCCTTGGTCATCTTTTCTATGTGCCCAGTGAGCATCTGGGTCAGAGATGGGTGTCCTATTCGGGCTTGACCATGCCTCTATTACAGTAGAATCGACAGCTATGACTGATCCAAAGTCCTTTAGCTTCATGTGCAGTCTAGTCACTGCCTCGTTGAAGCATGACTCGACCAGAACCCACCGCTGCCCCAGCATCTCAAAAAAGCGATTGACGGTGCGGCGGGTGGGCAGGGGATCATCTAGGTTAAAACCACAGATGTAGGCTAGGTAAGGGTCATCTTCTAGCCTCCTGATTAAAGCATTCATACTGGGAAGGTCAAGATAATATTGGGCAATGAAGGCATGCCACAGTGGCTGAATGTCATGGCCAGGCCTACCTGTCCACCGTCGGGCACAGAGCTTCCTCAGCAAATCACTATCAGGCAGGACGTTGAATATGCCTTTGAGGTCCTGCGCCAATAGGCTCTGTTCAATATCTTGACAGATAGTATCGACTAATGTAGACTGGGTGATAGTTGGGGGAGTCATTGCGGTTCCTCCTAGCTAGCTGGCGCTGCCGGTCCGTGTGTTCACACTCCCCGGCAGCGTTAGTTTTTTAGTCAGTTTTTCCCATTTTACTGCTCCGTCGGTTCTTATTCACTCTCAGTTTCTATTCGGCAGAGGTCTGAGAGTATTGCTCTATTCTTCTTACTAGCTGTATGTGTTATAATGTATGTGGGCCCGACCAGACTCGAACTGGTATAGTAACGTTTGTCAGACGCGGCTCTGCCGTTTGAGCTACGGGCCCGTATTCTTCTTCACAGTTGCCCCTGAGTTTCATCTAAAGGTAATACTTTCCATTCATCAAGTTCCCAATATGTACCATGGTCGCCTGGTCTGTAGAACCTCCTGTCACGCAGCAGCATCTTATGTACTGAGTCCACAGGGTTCTTCGCATTAATCACCCTTCCACGCTCCCGCAGTTCGACTACCAGCTCCTTGGCCTGAAGACCACGCCCTTTTGATCTCATAACATAGTAACATGCGTCACTAAGTCGCACTGCATTCAGATCCGGGACAATGTCACCAGTTGCTATTGTGGTTTCTTTGCTAAGCTCATGTGCGAGGTTTTCCCACCTATTCAGTGCCTGCTTTAGCTCTTCTTCTTTTTGATCCAAAAGTTCTCTTTGTCGTTCTACCCTTTGTAAAGAACGCTTGGTCTCGTTTATTTTATGTTCTGCGAACTCTAGGACTTCTTTTTCCTTCATCATCACTCACCTCAAATAAAAGCTACTCTAATTATATCCTAATTTCGGACAGGTGTCAAGACCTTTAGCATAAATGTCCGTAAATCGGACTGAACAAATGTAAAATAAATGTGGAAGATTAGAAATATACCAACAAGTTATATCCGAGAAATGCTGAAGCTTTTACCCCCAATGCCTGAGGCTTGTTAATATTTGTATTGCCTAAGAGTTTTGCCCTAGGCTAACTATTTAGTAACCTTATCCTCCCTTTTATCCCTTGTCCTATTGACATTTGCCATTTGGCAAACTATTATTTAATTAGGGATGTAATAACAGGAAAAATCCGGAGGCGGTGGATAACTGCGGGCAAAAGAGTAGACAAATGATAGGACAAGATAAGAAAAGAATGGAATTTATCTCCGCTACCACACACGAGCTTAAGACGTCTCTCACTGCTATCATTGCTTCAGCGGAGCTCCTCAGTGGTGAACTCCAGCTAGACAAGAAAAGCGTGTCGGGGAGGCTCATTCAAAGCATCATCCGAAATGCCCATAGCATAGATGAAAGGCTGTCTCGCTTTTCAGAGATGGCAAAATTGCTAGCCGGGGATTTGCGATTACAACTAGAGCCTGTTGAAATTGGGCCGGTTATCCACAATGTGGCGATACGGTTTTACCCCAGAATCCGAAGCAGAAGCCAATCCCTGACTGTGGAATTACCCAATTCTCTGCCCCTGGTCAAGGCAGATAGGCAATATCTAGAGGAGATTCTGCTAACTCTGGTAGCCAATGCCAGCAAGTTCACCCCAGAAAGAGGCAAAATAACGGTATGTGCCCAGGAGGATGGCGAGAGCTTAGTGGTTCAGGTAAGTGATTCAGGGGTGGGCATCCCGGCTGAGGAGCAAGAACGAATCTTTCAGCCTTATTACCAGGTTAATCGAGACGGGGAAGGAAAGAAAACTGGTAGCGGGCTTGGGTTAGCTATCACTAAATCCCTTGTTGAGCTTCACGGGGGTAAGATTTGGTTAAAGAGCATAGTCGGGCAGGGGAGCACCTTTGC
>JABUBN010000250.1_pt1 | contig 15375 bp, 17 predicted proteins | sample 7240341 | NCBI WGS metagenome assembly JABUBN01 (sample SAMN07256345, study PRJNA390944) | subsurface metagenome | isolation source: Methane hydrate marine sediment | place: Pacific Ocean: Eastern North Pacific, ODP site | reverse complement strand
ACATTTAATTTACCTGGTTTAAAAGTATCCAATATTATAATACCTAACCAAAAACTCCGTAATATATTTAAGAAATCTTGTCAAAGTATTGGAATCACACAAGCTAATTGTTTTGGATCGATTGCTCTTGAAATAGCATATAATAACTGTGAGAATTGGTTAGTTGAGGCGATTTTATACATACAAAAGAATCTAGAGTTTTTAAAAGCATATCTTGAAGAAAATCTACCGGAGCTCGAGATAATCGAACCTGGAGGGACCTATTTCGCCTGGATTGATTTTAGAAAATTGGGATTCGATGCTAATCAATTAAGCACAATCCTGCTTGAAAAAGCAAAAGTAGCATTATTTGAAGGGTATCTATTTGGAAAAGGCGGTAAGGGTTTTAATCGGATAAATCTTGCTTGCCCACGCTCTATTTTGGAAAGGGCTCTAAATCAAATCACAAAAGCCATAAAAGATAGTTTATAATTCTATTTTATTTAATTAAATATAATCCACTTCAAATGGCGTTTTTGGGAGAACTTCTGCTCCTTTTTTTGTAACTAATGTTGGAGATTCTAACCTTAATCCACCAAGTCCAGGACGGTTGAATACAACCGCAGCAATTTCGACCATATTTTCTTCAAAGACCATAGGACCCCATTCTTTGCCAGGTACGACTACTGGCCACGATTCATTCCCTATGAGCCCAATTCCGTGGCCTAACCCGAAGAATAAGTCATTCGCATAACCTTCTTTATCAGCTACCTTTCTAACCGCTTGATAACATTCTTCAAACGTATTTCCAGGGTACATATTATCAATAAGAGCGTAACATAGTTGCTCGTATACATCATTAAATTTTTTCAATTCTGGTGGACAATTTCCAAGGATGTAGTTATGGCTTAAATCTCCAAGATATAACAACCATATTCGCTGTGTAAATCTACAAGCAAAGATTCTCCTTCTTTCACTTTTTTATTAGTGGCAGGCGTACATCCATTAAAAGTCCAGCTTGCGCGGTATCCAGACCCTATTTCTTGACTTCCAGTAAAGGTCCATTCGTAATTACTTCCTGCTTTTCTCATTGCAAGCGTTCCAATACCGGCTATTTCATTCTCGGTAAAAACTTTTCCTTTAGGCCGCTCGCTTAAAGTTTTTTTAACTACTTCTTGACCAACATCAGTGATTTTGCTTGCTTTACGTAGCATAGCGATCTCTTCAGGTTCTTTTATAAACTGTATTCGTTCAGTTTTTTCATTAAAATCGACTAATTCACAACCTGGAAATACTTTTTTAAGTAATTCTGCTTCTGTGTACGATAACATTTGACCGGTGATACATATATCTAATCCGAGTTCAACTCCAATTCTGGTGGAAGATCCTTTTGATTTATATGCTCCCGCTTTTTTAGCTGCAGCCTGAATTTTCTTTTCCCAGAAAAACCCTTTCATTGGACCCCACCCGCTCACATTTTTTAAATGGCCTTCAGCTTTTACCCGCTCGACATCTAGAAGCACAGTAAATAAAGAGGGTTCACCCTCACCTTCTTTCGGTAAAAAAATTGCGCTTTTCCATGGGACAAAACAACCTGTTAAATAAGTTATTGATTTTACCCGAGTAAGAACGCAAAAATCCACATTAAGCTCTTCCATCGCCGCTTGATATTTTTTAATGTGACCCTCCCAATTAATTTTAATTTCACTCATATGCTAAATCATCAAAATTTGTTTTTTAATCTAATTTATTTTACGACTTATTTAAATGTTTAATATTGCTCTAATTTCGCTTCTGTTGTTATCGTAAAAAATATTTCTCTCAAGTGCTGCAATCTTAATGTATTCTTCAAATTCAATTTGAAGTTAAAAATGTAATAAAAATTAGATATTTACTTGTATAAATCTGCTGAAGAGTCTTTGATATTTCTAGATGTTGTAATTACTTTTGCCATATCTTCATACTTTTCAATAATCTCAGTTGGTAAAGTAGATTTGATTTTAGAAAGCGCAAATTCAAAATGTTTGTATTCGATTTTATCAATATCTTCCATTTTTTCTCTAATTGCTTGCATTCCCGCTTCTCTACAGACATTTTCTAAGTCCGCACCGCTATAACCATCGGTAATTTGGGCAATATGTTTCAATGAAACGTCGTTGGCCAAGGGCATACTGTGTGTATGGACCTCTAATATCTTTTTCCGTGATTCTAAATCAGGAGCCATTACATATAATAATCTATCAAAGCGACCAGGTCTTAAGAGAGCAGAATCTACTAAATCTGGACGATTAGTACTAGCAATTACTATAACTCCTTTTCTATCTTCTAATCCATCCATTTCTACAAGGATTTGGTTAACAATTGAAGAAGTTACTCCTGATCCTGTTCCGTCATAAGACATTCTAACCGCTGTTATTGCATCAATTTCGTCAAAATAAATGATCGAAGGAGACGCTTGACGTCCTTTTCTAAATATTTCGCGGATTGATTTTTGACTTTCTCCAACCCATTTTGATAATATTTCGGGTCCTTTCACGGTAATAAAATTACATTTACTTTCACTAGCCACAGCTTTAGCTAAAAGAGTTTTTCCACAACCTGGGGGTCCAAAAAGTATAATCCCATTTAAAGGTCTAATTCCAGCTTTCTCGAAAAGTTTAGGATACTTAAGAGGCCACTCAACAGCTTCTTGCAACTCTGATTTTATATCTTCTAAGCCTCCAACATCTTCCCAACTAATGTCAGGAATGTCTATCATTATTTCTCGCATTGCTGAAGGTTCAACCATATTAGTTGCCTGTATAAAATCTTTATCGGAAATCCTTAATTCTTGAATAATATCGCTAGGTATAGGTTCATCTAAATTAATTTTAGGCAATATTCTTCTTAAAGCGAACAGAGCTGCTTCTCTACACACTGCCATAATATCGGCTCCTGCAAATCCATAAGTTATTTCCGAATATCGATTGAGAGCAACATCCTCTTCAAGCGGCATCCCCCTTGTATGAATTTGAAATATTTCTTTCCGTCCTTTCACCGTAGGAACACCAAATTCTATTTCGCGATCAAATCTTCCCGGTCTGCGTAAAGCTTCGTCTAATGCATTTATTCTATTTGTAGCACCTACAACTATTATATGACCCCTACCTTGTAATCCATCCATCAAAGAAAGCAATTGAGATACAACTCGTCTTTCTACTTCTCCAGAAGTATCGCTTCTTTTTGGAGCGATAGAATCAATTTCATCAATAAATATTATAGAGGGTGCATTTTTTTCAGCATCGTCGAATATCTCCCGAAGTCTTCCCTCACTAGCTCCATAAAATTTGCTCATAATTTCTGGACCATTTATAGAAATAAAATAAGCGTTTGATTCTTGAGATACAGCTTTTGCCATTAAAGTTTTCCCCGTACCTGAAGGTCCATAGAAAAGTACGCCTTTTGGGGGGTCAATATTTAATCTATGAAAAAGTTCTGGGTGTTTTAGAGGTAATTCTACCATTTCTCGAATTCTCTGGATTTCATCAGTTAAACCACCTACATCGTCATAAGTAACTATTCCTCCAGATACATTTAGTAAAGCAACTCGTTTATTAACTTTAATTCTAGTATCACGAGTGATTTTTACAATTTTGTTAGCCGGTGATGTATTTTCAACGACCAATCTTAATAGACCTAAAGTTGGTCTCCTCTTATGGCTTCTCATGAACATATTCATCATCTGATTCATTGGATTATCCGGATCTGTCTTTTGATAAACAGCTCCTAAAACTTCGACTATATCTCCTGTAACAACGGGTTTATCAATTAGTTTTGCTAAAATGGATTCGGATTGTTTTTTTAAATCTATATTGGCTTTAGTTGGTGTTAATACAATCTCTTCGGCAGGATATATTTTCGCAAGTTTAATTGAAATAAACTCACCAATCGTTGCCCCAGCATTAAGTCGTTGAAGTCCATCTAATCTTATTGTTCCCCTCCCTTTATCAGCAACGCTAGCTACGACTATACCCGTAGTTTTCTTTTTTCCCCTTATTTCAATTATGCTTCCCGTGCTTAAACCCATATTTTCAACAATTTCTTGGTCAAGATAACATAATGAACGGCCGCTACGAGATTTTTCTAGCTCTTCTATTCTTACTTTAATTTCTTTTATTGAAGACATGATTAAAATTGATTAATTATTTATAGTATTAAAAAAATACAATTTCAAATTTATATAGTAAATGGTAATTTATGTTTTTTTCTATTTTTTATTATTATTATAAGAAATAATAAATTTAATAGGAAATTTCTAAGTTTAAGTTCTTTTCTAGAAATGTTATATATTCCTTTGAAATTTTTGAGTCTTTAAGAGATAAATTTAAAGATTTTTTAATAAATAATTTTCTTAATTTTAATATTCTATTTTTATAGATTTGCAACTCTGGATTCTTTAATAACTCTCCAACAATAAACCGAGTTTGTTTATCTAATACCTTGTGATACCGATCAATAATTTGAACTTCGTTTCTCCTTGTTGTATCGCTTATTCTCGCCAATTTTAATTTGGTATTAAAAATTTTAACTAAATTCGTTATTTCTATTTTTAGATTCTCAGTTTTCGATAAATCATAGCTTTTTAGTGGTTTATCCCAATTATAATTATGAAAAGAATCAAATTTTTCATTCACATTAAATATTACTTGGTTTGGAATCGTACAACCCCTTTTTTCATTCCATTTAACACATACTTCGAAGGGTGTTGCTATATAAATAAAAAAGAAGTATTTTTTTAAATTCTCAGCGATTTCTTTTAAATCATGTCTCATGCTTGTATAATAATTTAAATCGTCGCTAATAACAATAAAATTGTTCTTTAAAGAAGATTCTATTCTCTCTAAATTAGTTTTTCTTACAAAATGTTCATTTTTGGAATTAAATTTATTTGGAAAATGAATATTCCTAATTTTGTCAGGGTCTATTATTTTAACCTTATACGGAGTTGTTTGCTCTAAAGTTTCTTTTAGCAGGATTGCAAATGTAGTTTTACCCGAAGCTGGTAATCCAACTAAAACTATTAAAAAGTTTTGATCAATCACTTACTTCTTCAGCTTCATAAAAGGTTTTTATTAATTCTATTTTTTGTTTCCTAGAAAAAGTTTTAATTTCTAGTTCTCTCTTCATAGCATCACCCCGTTCCATAAATAGCTCGAAATATTTTAAGTGAATATTCTTTTTCCCTCGACAAAATTTAGCCCCAGTTCCCTTTTTATGTTCTTGTAATCTTCTGTTTAGATTATTGGTATAACCCGTATAGAATCTTTTTTTGTTATTTTTCGCAATTGTTTCCAATATATACACTGTATACATTTCATTCACTATTTATAAAATGCCTTTTTTTCTATTTATTTTTTTAGGCGGATATTTAATATTTTAATGTTGTTAAAAGAAAGTGTGCAATTCAGTATATATATGTATTATATCTTCTTAATTAAAAATTAAATTTATTAATAAAAACTTATATAATTTTTAAAGGAAGCTTTTGATTTTTTAGGTGTGATGCTATTCCTCTAGGTATTTGCTTGATTAAATGGGATGAGATTCTTGGTGGAAATATATACATGAAATATCCCAATGATGTAGCAATTCCTGATAATGTCGTACAACAGATCCAAATTTCACACAATTTCGTTGAATCGTACATTACCATTGAAGAAAAGAATTGGAATTCAATTTCATATTATAACGAAGACAAAGAAATCATTATCGTATTAGTTTTAGATAAATACGACGACAGTTCAGATTATATCGTTATTTTAGATGAGTTCAAAAAAGAGCTAGAGCTAGAGTTAACCGAAGATAGCCTCAAAGAACATATAGAAAGAATATATAATCTATCCTTAAAAGTTTTTAGAACTAGAGACGAAGTAATAGCGAAATTAAGCAATGAAGTAGCTCATCTTAAAACTATGGAATATGATTTTAAAAAGAAATTTGAAATGATTTTAAAATCAGATCATCTAAAAGTAAAGAGCAAAATTCAGTTTTTATTAGCAATTAACGAAGAAATGAAATATAAGGATATTAAAAAATCTATTAATACTAGTAAAAGATGGTTAGATAGTGTTCTTGACGCTCTTTCTAAAAATAAAATTATCAAGTATGATAACGAAAAAGATACCTATTATCTTATTGTTTGAATATATCTAAACACTCTTTAATAAAAAAATACATTATTAAAAAAGTTCTTACTTTTATTATTATAAATTCAAAATTTGAATCTTTTAAAAATAATTGGATAAAAAACCATGAACCTTTCAGATGAAGAACAAAATGAAGTCCTAAAAGTAATGAAATCTCAAATGTTAACTCTACTGCACGGTGAATATGTTAAAAAATTTGAGGAAGAATTCGCTCGTTACATTGGCGTAAAACACGCTATTGGTGTTAATACCGGGACTGCTGCGTTACATATGTCTATAGCCGCTTTGGATATAGGGCCCGGAGATGAGGTTATTATCCCTCCTTTTACATTTATCGCGACTGCTAGCTCAATTCTGCATAACAATGCTATTCCTATATTTGCAGATATAGATAATAAATCCTATACTATCGATCCCGAATCCGTGAAAAAATCTATTACGGATAAAACTAAGGCAATTATTCCAGTTCATTTGGCGGGTATTTCAGCCAATATGGGTGCCCTTAAAGACATTGCAAACGATTTTAATTTATATCTGATTGAAGACGCTTGTCAATCGCATGGAACAAAATATTTGGGTAAGAAAGTTGGTTCTCTTGGAGATATTAACACTTTTAGTTTTTACCCTTCAAAAAATATGACTACTGGAGAAGGCGGTATGATAACAACAAACAACGACGAGCTAGCTGAACAATGCCGTTTACTTAGACATCACGGTGAACCAGAGTGGTACGTATACAATCGTTTAGGTTATAATTATAGGATGACTGAAATACAAGCCGCAATAGGAAGAGTTCAATTAAAGAAAATCGATAAATTTATAGAAATAAGAAATAAAAATGCTATGTATTTAACAGAAGCAGTAAACAAAATAGACGGAATTGATCCACCTTATATCCCTGATTATTGTGAACCCGCTTTTAATTATTGGATAGGGCGTATTCATCCTAAAAAACTCGGTTTGAATAAAGCTGAATTTTTAAACAAATTTCCTAAGAGTAAAGTCCTTTACCCTAAACCCTTATACGAAACTAAATTATTCAAGGAAAAAATCGCGTATCCAAAAGGATGTCCCTGGTCGTGTCCTTATTATGGCAAAGAAATAGATTATAATAAAATAGAATTACCTATAGTTGATAAAGTTACCAAAGAGATTTTTGCTTTAGATATCCACCCAAAAACGACTAAAGAGGGTCTAGATCAGAGTATTAATTCAATGCAGAACATAATCAAGAAATAAATAGTAGGGTGAGAATCTTCTTTTTATGAAAAGAATTATAATCAAAGTATATGGAAGCGTTCAAGGTGTTTTCTTTCGCTACACTACACGTAAAGTGGCACGCACAATAGGTTTAACTGGATTTGTTAAAAATCTGGCTGATGGAAGCGTTTATATCGAAGCTGAAGGAAACGAAAGCGACTTAAAGAAATTACTTGAGTTCGCAAAAAAAGGTCCGAAGTATGCTAAAGTTGAAAATATAAAATATGAATTTAAAGAAGCTCAAAATAAATATAAGGGTTTCGATTACTTCGTTTAATGAGGATTTTTCTCAAATAATTTCACATCTTTCTACTTTAATTTCCAAGGAATATATTACGTAGATATTATTAAAGAAAATAAATAATATTTCGATATTATTACTCATGTCAGTATTATTAAAGAGAAATAAATTCCTTCAATTCTTTCAATCTATCAACCATAATAAAATCAAATATCAAGGACCATTAATTTTAAGGATGTACGGTTTATTAAATGAATTAGAATTGCGTAATGAAAATAGATACATTCTATGTAATTTCATAGATCAAAATAGTGAATTATTCGATTTAAAAAGGGATATATACAAAAACAATCACGATGTATCCTTGAATCAATTATTTCTCTTTGCCTATCATAAAGCTAGGACAAATGATCTATTCAATCCGCGAAATATTTAGAAAAGGACGTCAAGCGTCTCCTTCGATCATTTATTTTGACGAAATTGATGCAATAACGAAAAAAGTTGACACTCAGACTAATTTATCTTAAATCCCGTTAATCGAGTTGAAATCTCATTACACCATAATTAAATACTCTTAAATATTTAGATGAAAATTATTAATAAGGATAAGTATTATTATGAAAGTAAAGAAAATCAATATTTTATGTGAATAACTATGACCACTGAACCTGAATCAAACTATATTATAAAAATTTGCTTACTCGGAGAAGCCAATGTCGGTAAAACCTCATTGGTTTATAGATTTATCGAAAATAAATTTAAAGATAATTATAAAAGCACTCTTGGCGTAAACCTTTTAAAGAAAGATATGGAACTTAAAGGGTATGGCGATGTTTCTGCTCAGATATGGGATCTTGGTGGTCAAGAAAGCTTTAGAAGTCTCCGGAGGTTGTATTTAGAAGGCGCAAATGGCGCTTTAGTTATATACGATTGTACTAAAAGAAAAACTTATGAAAAGCTTCATGACTGGATCCAAGACTTTAAAGACGCCAGAGGAGACGAGCCTTTGATTCTAATTGGAAACAAAAACGATTTAACTGATAAAATCAAAATTACTGAGAGCGAAGCAAGCGAATTTGCAAAGAGTTATAACATGGAATTTGTATTCACTTCTGCTAAAACAGGATCTAATGTAGAAGAAGCTTTTTTAGAAATCACAAAAAAAATTTTGGATAAAAATTTGAATAAATAGAGATGTAGATTTAATCTCTACATATTTTATATCTGAATTTTTTCTCATTTATAAAGACTTTATAAACAAAAAATCATTTATAAAGAAATACCCCTTTTTAAAAGAATTTAATTTTTCTTAAATTAATTCAAATCATATTTATCAATATTGATGTAAGATGGTAAAAGAAGTAAAAGAAGTAAAAGAAGTAAAAGAAGCAGAGGAAGAAAAGGAAGAAAAGGAAGTAAAGAAAGTAGATGTAGAGGATGATGATGAATTCGACGATGAGGCAGATAAGGCTGAAGGAATCGATTATAAGATTGAGAATGTCGTAGCAACAGTTGTAGTCGAAATCACAGAAAAAATCGATTTAAATATAATTGCTCGCAAACATGCTGATGTTGAATATAATCCTGAAAGATTTCCAGGATTAGTTATGAGAATTCTAAAACCGAAAGCAACTATCTTAATTTTCTCGACTGGAAAGATGGTCGTTACCGGTATGCGCAAAGCTTCGGAAGCTGATAGGGTTGTGGAGAAGGTGTTAAAGAATATAAGAAAAGCCGGAATAAAAGTATCCAATCCCGAAATTACCATTCAAAATATAGTAGCTAGTGGAGATTTGCACACAAATATAGATTTAAATATGGCTGCTATTGTTATGGAGTTCGCTATGTACGAGCCAGAAGTCTTCCCTGGGTTAATCTACCGAATGCCAGACCCAAAAACCGTATTTTTAATATTCAGCACTGGAAGGATTGTTTGTACAGGAGCAAAAAAAAGATCAATTGTTAGAGAAGCTGTAAAGTTGTTAAATGTACAGGTTCGGGAGCTTGGTGTCGCAAAAAAAGAATTAGGCAATACTGATTATCAAGATATAACCTTCATTTAATTTATTCATTATTTATTTTTTTATTTTTAATATTATTAAGGCTAATCTTGCTTGGTTGATCTTAAATTATTTAGTTAAATTTGTAAACTACTAATTCAAAATTACTCTAAAAAAAAGTTGTATCTGAAATTAAAACTAGTTCGTCTAGTCTTAACTAGAATTTTAATTTCAACTTTAATTTTATACCTACACTAACAAACTCAAAATACTTGAAAGATGATGGATTTTAAATTAATCTTTTTGAAACACGATCATAAATTCACAGTAAGAATTTCCTGATTGTAAACTGCAATCTACTTCTTGAGCGAAACAATGTATATTAGTCATTCTTTCAACCAAACCTGCTAATAAACCCGCTTCAAAGGAACAAAAACTTCCTTCTGTTTTAATTCCTTTATTGATAAGATCTTTAATTGAAGAATGCCCTCTTAGTTTCAATTGAACTAATTCCTCTGAACTTTCCGTAATCTCGACCTCTCCTAAATTATATTCGGTGATTTTTTCTTTTAATGCTTCAGGTATGTTTTTAACGTCTTTAAGTTGTTTTACTTTTAGGATAGTTCCTAATTCATGACCTAAATAGTAAAATATAGCTTCTAGTTGGTGACCAAGAGCTAATAAAGCCCCTACTTTCATATCTCCAATCTCTTTTCCATCTTCCAAATGTTTTCTCATTTGTACTAAAATTTTCGAAAGCAACGATCTATCCATTTTTTTAAACTCCTTTTTTCTTAATTATTTTATAATTATATTTTTACGGAGGAAATAAACCCGTATAATATCGCGTCAATAATATCCTCCTCTTGAATATTTAAACTTAACCTTCTATCTGCCACAATTACCGTAGGCAAGGAGGTGATTTTATATTCGGTAGTTAATTTGTAATTCTTTTCTACATCTATTTTTTCTATATACAATTTTTTACCAAACATTGATATATTAATTCTCTTCAACATTTCTTCTACTGGTTTACAAGGAGTGCAATAGGATGATGAAAAGAATAAAATCCTCGGGTAACCTTGTTGAAAATTTACTGACATAAATTAACCTTATGAATACCAGTAGATTATTAAATTAATTTTATTGATCCTTATATTTTTCATAAAGGGTTTTTATGATTGCTTGAAATGCTTCATAAACGCCAGTCCCCGTTTTTGCGCTGGTTTTGTAATATCCCAGAAAACTCTTTTCATTAATTATCTTTTCAACCTTGCTATCATCTAATGATTCTTTGCTCACTAAATCAATCTTATTACCGAATAATATAATTGGAATATCTCCACAATATTTTTTAATATCTTCATGCCAATCTGAGATGTGAGTAAAGCTTTTTTCTTCTTCTTTCGGAGCATGAGAAAAAACTATAATTGCTGCTTTACTCCCTTTATAGAACGTTGGCCGCATAAATGAGAATTCTGCTTGACCAGCAATATCCCAGAAGAATAATTTAACTTGGCTATTCTTAATTTTCTCGTCATATTTCGAAAACTGCGCGCCTAAAGTTTTTATATATTCTTTTTTAAAACTGCCTTTAGTATATTTTTTGATTAAGGATGTTTTTCCGACGCCGCCATCACCTATTACCGTGATTTTAAATACAAAATCTTTCCTTTCATCACTTTCGTTCATAGAATCACATTATGATTTTTATTTTGTATCTCTATTTATTTCTTCTAAACTACTTTAAAATATAAATAAATTATAAATATTGTTTTTTATTTATATTGCTTTTTATTATACAATGAATTGTTATAAATCTTCCAGTTTCTAACAATATTAACCAGAAAAAATAACAAATAAAATAGTGATAAAAAAATAATGGTAATTTTAGATAGTGTCAAAGATATTGTCGTTAAATTTACAAAGAATAATATTAAATTAGCAATTGCTGAATCTTGTACAGGAGGGTATATTTCAAACGCAATAACTAATATTTCTGGCGCTTCTAAAGTATTTGAACGTGGAATCATCTGTTATAGCAATAATTCTAAAATTGATCTTTTAAATGTTGATCCCGGTAAGATTGATAAATTTGGAGCAGTATCAGAAATAGTAGCAAAACAATTGGCGTATAACATTAGAGTACTTTCAAATGTTGACATAGGAATAGGGATTACAGGCATCGCAGGACCTACTGGCGGTACAGCTGAAAAACCTGTAGGCTTAGTTTTTATTAGTTTTTCAACTGAAAAGGACACTATTGTGGAAAAGCATCAATTTAAAGCGGAAAGAATTACATTTAAAGAAAAAATCTTAGAAAAAGTTCTTTCTTGGCTTCAAAATTTCTCCTTATGAGACAACACTTTTTTCTCTAATTTTCAAATTTTCATATCTTTTTATAGATTGAGTAAAAAAGAATGAATAAGCAAAAAAAAATACTGAGCTTATTTGAATGGAGTTATTAAAGACTAATTATTTATCATTTTTCCTGGTATATCTAATCATTAGCTTGATTAACACATTTATAATTTTATACATCCCCGTTTTCATGTTAGAGATTTTAAATGTAAACAGAATACAATTATCATTTGTTCAATTTCTTTCGTATTTAACATTGTTTTTAGGACCAATCACGGGTTTGTTTTTTGATAAGTTTTCCCATAAGAAAAAACAGCTAATGTTAGTTTCAAGCCTCCTTTTGCTTATAAGTTTCTCTTTCTTTAATTTAAACATTGATAACTTATCTTATTTTGGTATATTTCTTTCATTGAATTTTACAAGTCGATTAATAATCAAAGCAGGAATGAGTAAATTAATGTTGGAAGCCTCGCAATATAGAAACGCAAAAAAAAATATAATTTTGATTTCAAATGTTAGCGCTTCGATTGGAAGCATTATTCCAATAATTATATTTAATTTAATAGTTTACGATATAAATTCCATTGATTTATGGACTTCATTTTTTAATGTCTGCTGGTTAATGTCATTTCCTATTATGCTTATTTTTTTTTTAATAAAAGACGTCTCCCTTAACGAAGATTTTATAACTGAAACGAAAATAATAAAACCATTAGCGCAAAAGAAAATAAAACATAAACATTTAAGTTTAGTATTAATTTTTTTAGCGAATTTTCTAATCTGGGGCGATAAATTAATTGAATTCCCACTCACAAGTTACATTTTTACCAAATTTGGAGAAGAGGGATTCAGGAATTATTCGTACTTATTTTTTATTTTCTTATATTTAAATATTGGCGGGTGGTTTATTGCAAGGCGGCTTAAAAACGAAAAGAAGTCGTTTATTAATATATCAATTTCAATCACGATTTATGCTTCATTAATGTTCTTTATCGTCTTTTCGAATTTAGCTACCTTCTTATTAATTATGGCTGCAAATCAACTAATAGGCGGAATTATGATGTCCCAGTTTACTGAAAGAAACATAGATGTTTCAAATTTAGGTAAAAATACTGCCCTTTCATACGAGCTAATAAGAGGCTCTAGTCTATTGGCAAATCTTATATTTGTACCATTAGGAACGCTATTAAGCACATTTGTACCGCTGGAATTTCTAATCACTATTGTAGTTATATTGTCTTTGTTTTCGATAACGCCTTTATATTTTTTGAAAATATATTAAGCAACTTTGATTAATTTGCCTTTTTCCATAATAAGTTTTTTTGTGCCATCTTTATATTCAACTGTAATATTAGCTTGTGGAGCTGTAACAAAATCCCAGTGCATTTGAGAAACCGAGGTTCCTCCCATCATTTTATTTCCCCCAAAAGCAACATGTACGCTTCCATTTATTTTTTCATCTGTAAGAATGTACCCGATTGCCTTTGTTATTGTCGGATTGCAGCCGATCCCGAGTTCTGCAACATTGTAGGTGCGTAATTCAGCTAAATTCTTTTCCTTATCTATTTTTTCACTTTGTTTAAATGAATCGATTAACTCATCCAAGTTTTCATCAGCAGTAACTTTATCGATTAATAGTCTTCCGTTCTTAAAAATTAGTTCGATATTTCTTATGATTTTATTACTAAACCTATCTTTAGTTAAAGGGCAAAATATCGTTCCTTCACCCTGTTTTTCGTGAGGGGGAACGAAAACTTCTCCTGCAGGTAAATTTCCTCCTAAATCTCCAATAGCAATCTGTTCATCTGATAATAATCCATCATCGAGGATGATTACGCGGTCTACTATCGAAACCCAAAAGTCTGTTCCCAAATAATCAGTAACATGAACTTTTCTCGCGTTTTCAAAATTTTTAGACAAGTTTGAAGTGATTTGTTGTAAATCTTTCTGAGGAACACTAATTCCACCCACGATAAATTTTTCTAGTAAATCATAACTTATATTATAAAAAGCTGCTGCTTTTTGGGAAGGCCAACCAGCATAGCACCATTTTTTTCCTGGAGCAAACTCTTCTTTAGCTCCATAGAGGACATCTCTAATAGGAGCAAGAGATTTAGCTCTAGCTAGCAATTTCTCTCTAGGTACTTCGTTTAAAATCGATGGATCTTCGTAAGGTTCAATAACGATATAAGCGTCTATGTTTTCGATTAACTTCAAATAATGTTTAGGCGTAATTGCTAGAATTTCGCTTGAAATTTTTTTATCAAGGAAGTAAGTTTCTGTAAAATGATCGCTTGTGGACGAAATATGAGGAATTCCTCCCCTTCTAAAAACATTTAACGCAATTTCCTCTAATAAATCTTGACAATAAATGCCTCCTTTGATGAAAACACATTCCCCTTTCTTTTTTATGTTAATACTATTAACAATATTTTCAGCGCAAAGTTCTACTTTTTCTCTATCGATCATATTTGAATTAATTTTACATATGTTATTAATTTTCAAATTTACATTATGTCTAATAGTAAAGCATTTATTGAGAAACTGAAAAAATCGGTTTACCAGCAATGAATTTATTACACATAATTGTTATATTTAAAATATCGGAACAACGAATTCATGATAAGGTTAGAGAATAATACACATAAAATAATTTAAATAATGGTAATTCGAGAAGCAGGTTTACTTTTTAGGGGTTTTACATTAGTGAAAAAAAGTTATCACAAAACTACTTTAGGAAAAATCGATGCCGATTTAAGAAGTGGCTTGCTTACAGCACTCTTGACTTTTGCAGAAACTGCTTTTTCTACAGGTGCTGTAGAATATTTTGAAGGAAATAAATTTACTTTAGCTTTTATTAATGAAAAAATTTTAGCAGAAGATAGTATCGAGCCCGAGCTTTTAGTTTCGTATGCAATTATAGATAAACAGAAAAAAATAGATAAATACATTTATAAAATCGTCCACCCTCTATTGAGTAAAGTTGCTAAGGAATTTAAAGCTCAAAACGAGGGAAAAAATTTATCAGAAATCTCTCAATTTAAGATCTTTAAGAATAATCTTGATGAAATTTTTGGATCTGATACGAAAAATATTAATCAAAAACTAAAAGGATTATTTTATTAAATAGTATAATAATTCAAGTAATATATCAAGATGTTAACTATTTTTCTTTGATTTTTTTAAAAACCATAATATTAATGGTAATGCAATCGTTGCATCTGAGATAACCGTTGAATACTTCGCTTCTTGACTTACTTTTCCCCAAGATTTTGCTTCTTCAAAAGTTGCTCCACTAAGACCGCCTTGTTCTGGACGATCCATTGTTATTTGAATTGCGTACTTCGCT
>JABUBN010000249.1_pt1 | contig 15380 bp, 13 predicted proteins | sample 7240341 | NCBI WGS metagenome assembly JABUBN01 (sample SAMN07256345, study PRJNA390944) | subsurface metagenome | isolation source: Methane hydrate marine sediment | place: Pacific Ocean: Eastern North Pacific, ODP site | reverse complement strand
TGAATTCCTCAATAAGGTGGTTATATGGGGAACCATACCAATATCACTCAAAAAATTCCAAAGCACTATTTTTGTTCTAAAAAATGTAAAAACGAATGGATATTTAACCCAAGCAAACATCGAATAATTGATCTAAAAACACCCAGCTTCTAAAATCAATAAGTCTATCTTTAAGAAGATTATTATTTTTTGTATATCATTTGAAAGTGTGTTTCTGATTCGTTTTTAAGGTATTCAATCCGTTCTCTTTATCCTATCCAAGTATGATATAGAATTGCGTCATGTAATACCTTTATAAAGGATTTTTAACTTTATTTGCTTCTTTAGTTATTTTAACTCTTCTTTTTCATTATCTTAGTTAATAGTTCATTCAATGACCATATGATAATTGTTTTAGTTTCTGGTATTGTTTTAAGTACTTTTTCTAGCTCTTTATCTTCAGTTAAAAGAATACCATCAAGAGCAACTGCTGATCCTGAGATCCAGCAGTCCATAAAGTCTAAGTGACCCGAGTGTCTAATGATTGAAGCGATTAAACTAGCTTTTGGATTTAATTCAGGATTGAATATATTTACAGGTGAATTTAAAACTGTTGGGAGGATTAGTTGATATCTGTCTAAAGTACTAAAATCTTTCTTCTTTCTATATTCATTAAGAAGCTTAAAGACAGTTTCTATAAGGCAAACTGAGGTGAGAAATATTTTATATCCATCTATACCATTTTTCCATAATAGCTTTACTTGTTCTTCAAATTTCTGAGAAAGTTCTATTTTAATACCAAAAAGAGGTAAAACATATGTTGAATCTAGAATTATCGAATTAATGTTCTTCATTAGTTAATTTCTCCTGAATCTCTTTCTCCTTTTGAATATCTCTTTCAATATTATCAGGAGTACCGGCAGCAATAATGGGCATAGCTAATGCTTCATCAACGGAATAAATTTTCTTTATAATTAATTCACCTGGATGGGCTTCGATAAATATCTCATCCCCTGGTTTAATGCCTGACACATCTCGTAATGGTTTCTTTGGCAAAATTTCTCCTTTTTTTCCAACAATAGTCTTATCTTGAATAGTCATAAAATATATATGGTTTTCAGAATATTTATGTTTTTTCAGAAATTAAAATATTTTATCTAAAAATTAACTTCATGTTCTCATAGAAAATACTCCATTTATGATATCCTCCACTTTATATTCAAAAATTCTTAAAGAAATTGAAAAAATTAACAATAATTAGTTTTATTCAATTATCGATCTTATTTCGATCTTATTCGAATATTATTTTTTGAAATAATAATTAGTTTCCCATAATTCTGTGGTTTGTTTATATCAAATTGAGATAAAAATTTATTTAAAAGTTTATTAGTAGCTTTAGGATGAGGAGAAAGAACCTGAAGTATAACGATTGTTGGTGGTTTTAATTGAGAAAAATGATAAATTATACCAAATCCTCGATCATGTGTGATTATTGGGATTTTTTGATTAACTGCATATTCAAATATCTTTTCATCATCAACGCCTGGATTTAATATATCTTCTACATTGATGAGACTAAATCCTGCTTCTTTTAAAACCAATCTTGTAGACTTCGCTAAGCACTCATCTATAATAATTTCCATAATCTATACCCTTTTCTATAGTTTTGAAAAGAATTTATAATTAAATATCGATTATCTCTTCCTCAGGATGATCAACAATAAAAACAGAGTAATCGAGAGCTGCTTTAATATCCTCTTCAGTAAGCCTTGGATATTCGTTCAATATCTTTTGAAATGTTGCTCCATCACGTAACATTTTCAATACTATAGAAATTGGAATTCTTGTTCCTCTAAAAACAGGTTTTCCAGATAAAATCTTTGGATCGATATTAATTCGATCAGGGTATCCTATCATTCTTGTTCAAATTATTGAAATTACTAATAATTAAATCGTATTACCTGTACTTATAATTTTCTATAATTAATTAAATTGATAATAAGAAATTTTTCAGGATTTGCATTCTATAAGGCTTCGTTTTTATCGATTTTGATAAGATAAGAATATAAAAAAAAAAAATTTTTTATAATTTTAAGTTCACTTTAACTTATTTGAAGTATTTAATCGCTAAAAGAATGTCATTTTTCACGTTTTTTTAGGAATTCTAAAGGAAACTCGTGATTTTCTTTCTTTTAGAGTGTTTAGTTAAAGTTAAAGCACTTTTAGTAAGCTTCTCAGCGGAATTACCCATCCATTCAACAAGCTCGTTAACTGCATCACGAGCAACGATTAAAGCGCCATTATTTTGAAGAAATAATCGGGGTGATTATTATAGTTTCATAAGGCGCCTAATAGGACTCCAACTAATATATTCAGAACCTGCCATTTTATTTTCCTCCACTAATAATTTTTTATAATTTTATTAAATTTTATTATTTTTCAAGAGTTTGTTATATAGATAATTATCTTCTACATATTTAAAGATTTTTGCCCATACTTAATTTTCTAGGGAAAAAAATACAAAAAAATAAACGACAAAATTCCAAACTAAGAAAATGATTACATTTAACTTTATCTCCTAAAGAAAATTTCTATATTTAAATTTTTCTTATAATATTTCTCATTTTCTTTTCGATTGTACTTCCAATTTAACACCTGATGATTTTAAGAGATAATTGTTATTCCAGAATATGATATTGTTGTGGTGATTACAGCTTGGGAATTTAATGATTGGTATTGGTATGGTTCCCCATATAACCACCTTATTGAGGAATTCATTATTAAGGCAGTTCTAGCGTAAAATCTTTAACAATTTTAAAATTTAATCCTTTTTTTTTTCATTTCGATTCTAAAATTTTACGTATCTTTTCTAATCTAGTTTCCTTAGATAATCTTTTTGTAATTGGATTATGTTCTCCATATAATTCTTTATGATATATGGGTCGTTGTGTTCGATAAAACACTCCTAGGGTGAACTTGTGTTTCTCTTTAGCTGCTTTAATTGCTTCAAAATAAGTCTCTGGTTTTTTTTCAAGATATTCAACATGCTCTCGATATTCTATCCATTTATGGTATGAATCTCTTTAAAAAAAGCATTAAATTAATCTGATTTAATAGCTTCTAGGAATGTAAATCGATTTAATTATCCAATAATTACTTCGACAGCATGTTTTTTACCATCATTAAAAACTGGTAAGATATTATTTTCCTGTATTACATTATCTAACTTTATCTTCTTTATTCCTTTAGATAAATGTTCTGGATTTAGGAACTGTATATCATATATTGCATTCCTAAAGTTTCGGATGACCCTGAATTTATTCCATTTTTTTGGAATACAGGGATCTATCTTTAAACCATGAAATTCTGGTCGTATCCCAAGAATCCAATCTGTTGCAGCTTTCAATGTCCACGATGCTGTTCCTGTAAGCCATGAGTTTTTCGCAGCTCCGAATTTTGGATGATCATTGCCTGTAATCATTTGAGAAAAGATATACGGTTCAGTTTGATGTATTTCTGCAATTTTATTTTTACTAGTTGGAGCAATTTTTTTAAAATATTCGTAGGCGATATCACCTCGTCCTAATACACATTCAGCGATTTCTGCCCATGGATTAGAATGACAAAAGATTGAAGCATTTTCTTTAAGACCAGGGGGAAAAGTGCTTATTCCTTTCAATTTAGGATAAAATCGTGTATATGGTGGGTTTAATAATTTAATACCAAATTCAGTAACAAGATACTTTCTAACAGAATTCATACATTGAAAACCCCTATCTAATGGAGCAACTGAACTTAAAACAGCCCAAGATTGAGTATTTAGGTAAATCTTCCCTTCTTCATTATTTTGACTCCCTATAACTTCTCCATCATCTGTAAAAGCACGAACATACCATTGACCATCCCATGCATGTTTATTTATATGTTCATTTACCTTTTTAGCCAAATTGTTATATTTAGCGATATTATTTTTATTATTGAATTCTTTTGCTATTTCACTCATATCTAATAATGCTTTATGGAATTGCATAGCAACCATAACACTTTCACCATTTTTATTTGGCCCATGGAGCTGAAGTGTATCATTCCAATCAGCTGTACCAATTAGAGGAAACCCATGTGGTCCTGTGTTATTATTTGTGAACTCTATTGCTTTCCTGAGGTGTTCATATAAAATCTCTTTGGATCCTTCAATATAATCTACATTTTCTTCTAAAATTGACATATCCCCTGTCTCTTTTAAATAATTGCTAACAGCAAAAATCATCCATAAATGATCATCACCAAAGAATTTCAAGAGGGGATTAACATAATTAGGATAATCACCCTTGCCTGTCAGAGGAAAGTAAATATGGTATACTTTTCCTTCTTCAAATTGGTTTTTAGCTAGTTCTAACAACCGATTACGTACCAACTTTGGAATGTTTTGGCAAACTGCTAGCGTATCTTGATTGCTATCACGAAAACCTATTCCTCTTCCTATACCTGTTTCATAAAAAGAAACATAACGCGCCCAATCAAAAGTTGTTTTACATTGATATGGATTCCAAATATTAATAATGGAATTGAAATCTTTATCTGGAGTTTCTGCAACAAGATTTTTTAGATAATTATCCCAAGCCTCCTTCATTTTTAAAAATTCAATCTCAACATTCTCAAATTTCTCAAATTTATGAATTATTTGTGTTGCTTGGGATTTTTCTTTAATAACTCCTAAAACAAATATAATTTTTTTAGATTCATTAGGATTTAATACAATTGTATTGCATGTAGCAGCAATAGGATTTCCCCCAAGAGCTTGAGAATCTCCACATCTACCTTTTTCAACACTTATAGGATTTGCTTCAGATCGATAATCTCCTATAAATGCTTCACGATCGCAATCATAACTAGTTATATTACCATTTGAAGAAAAAAATGCGACATAGGTGGATAGATCAAATAGATGATAAAAAATAGCCTTATTTTTTTCACTATATTTGGCAACTGCAACATTTTGAATATATTGAAGATCTCTTTGATCTGATATAGCACTCCAAAGACAAAACTCAGCATATGAGAAGATATTTAATTCTTTTCTTTCAGAGGATGTGTTTTGAACTGTTAAAGACCAAATCTCTACATTATCTTCCAGTGGTACAAAATAAAGAATTTCGCTATGAATTCCTTGATAGGATGATGAAAATTTTGTATAACCTAACCCATGTCGACATTCATAACTGTCTAGACTCTTCATAACTGGTTGCCATGTAGGAGACCAATATTCTGAAGTATGATTATCTCTAATATAGATATATCTTCCCGGTCTGTCTACTGGTAAATTATTATATCTATATCGAAGAATTCTTATATCTCTTGGATCAATATAAAAACTATATCCTCCTCCAGTATTAGAAATCATAGCACAATATTTTCCATTACTTAAATAATTAATCCATGGAAGAGGAGTATTTGGTTGTGTAATTAAATACTCCTTTTTATCATCATCAAAATATCCATATTGCATTTTATATATTCCATATAATAATATAAATTTTAAAATCTATAGATTGTGACCTTAAATATAGTTTTTGTAATAACTTTTATTTTTTAGGTAAACGTCTAAAAAAAGAGCAGCAATACCAAAAGACAATTTAAAAACTGTCAACTTTAATATTGGTATTTTAAATTACAATTTAGCTTAACAATATTGAAAAAAAAAATTAAAACTAAGTTAGAATTTTTAGAGAAAAAATAATGAGGAGAGTATTATTATTAATCTTGAATTGCTATATAAGCAAGAACTATCCCTACTATAAACCCAAATAGATGAGCAATGAAAATAATACTAGGAGCTAAAGAGATATATAAGAAAAAAAATAATATTAGGAAAAGTGAAAAAAGGTATAAGAATCTTTTTTTTGACGCAGTTAAAACAAAATTCACTAATTGAAATGAACGGTAAAAAGGAAGGAAAAAGAAAGGAGTGGACATTAGTTCAAAATCAGGATTACTTAAAGAAATTGCTTCTTTTATCAGAGAAAAAATCGCTTGGGGTGATAGGATAAGTCAGGAATTATGTCGGTTTATCGACCACAACAAATAAATGAAACCAAAATAAATACTTAGATACTGCTATAAAATTTTTTCCTTAAATATTATAAATTCCCCTTTCCTCCCAAAGGAATTACTAAACTATAAAAAAAATTATCCAAAAAAAAAGAATATAAAATTATGAATATCAAGTTATCATTAGATAAAGAATGGCAAATGCAATCTTCTAAAAAGGTATCCAAACATGGTGAAACGATTTCAACAATTGATTTCGACCCAGAAGATTGGTATAAAGTTGAAATTCCAACAACAGTAATAAACGGTCTTCTGCAGAATAAAAAAATCGAAGACCCTTATTATGGACTTAATCTTAAATCATTAGCAGGATACAAAAAAGAAGTAACAACTCAGAACTTCGAAAGTCATTATAAACCGGATGATAGTCCTTATAGAAGCTCTTGGTGGTTTAGAAAAGAATTCAAATTAGATAATTCTATTGATATTAATAATAAGCAATTTTGGCTACTTTTCAAGGGTATAAATTATTCTGCAAATATTTGGCTAAACGGGCAACGATTTGCAGGTACTGATTATGTTATTGGGGCATATAGACAATATGATTTTAATATAAGCCATTTAATAAAGCAAGAATCAACAAATGTACTCGCTTTAGAAATTTTTTCTCCAAATCCAGACGATCTGAATATAAGTTTCGTTGATTGGTGTCCTCTGCCACCTGATGACGATATGGGTATTTGGCAACCTGTAACTCTTTATTCTACTGGACCCGTCGCTATGAAATATCCTTTTGTGAGAAGTAAACTAAATATCGAAACATTAGCAGAAGCAGAACTAATAATAAGTACAAAATTACAGAATAATCAGAAAGAAGAAATTAAAGCAATACTCGAAGGAAAAGTAGAAGAAATTAATTTTAGGAAAGAAATTATTTTGAAACCGAATGAAATGAGAAAAGTTGAGTTCCCTTATATAAGAATAAATAACCTTCGTGTATGGTGGCCTTATCAGCTAGGTTTACCTGAGTTATATAAGCTGGATCTTCAAGTTAAAGTTAACGATGTGGTTTCTGATTCTACAGAAATCATCTTTGGAATAAGAGACATAAAATCTACTATAAATGAGCACGGATCACGTATATTTACAATAAATGGGCATGATATTCTCATATATGGTGCTGCTTGGACTCCAGATATGATGTTACGTCAATCTAAAGAAAAAGATGCAATTGATGTGGCTTTTGTTAAAAATCTCAATTTAAATTCTATTAGATTTGAGGGTAAACTCGCGACAGATCATTTCTGGAATTTATGTGATAAAGAAGGAATTCTTGTTCTTGCTGGTTGGTGCTGCTGTTCATTTTGGGAGAAATGGAAAAATTGGAAAAAAGGTGATATTAGAATTGCAGAAGAATCATTAAAGTCTCAGATTCTTCGATTACGAAACCATCCGAGTTTTATTGCGTGGTTTTATGGAAGTGATTTTCCACCACCAGGATCAGTTGAGAAAGTTTATCTCAAAGTATTAGAAGAAACATACATTGGTCTTCCTGCAATATCAAACGCGTCTAGTCGTCCTTCTGACTTAATGGGTGAAACTGGAGTAAAAATGACTGGTCCATATACATATGTTCCCCCAATCTATTGGTACTCACAAGAAAGAAGAGGTACCGCCGATGGTTTCAATACAGAAACGGGACCTGATGTATGTATCCCCCCTTTTGAGAGTTTACAGCTGATGTTACCTGAAGGTTATAAGCATGTTGGAAGTGATGTTTGGAATTACCATACAGGGCTTGGTGCGTTTAACAATACGCTAATAATTGAAGAAGCAATCGAAAAACGATATGGTAAACCAAAGGATCTAGAAGATTTTGCAAATACAGCCCAAGTACTAGCTTATGAATGCTGGAGAGCAATGTATGAAGCTCATGCAAGTAATTTTCCTAAAGCAACTGGAGTTATTGGTTGGATGATGTGCAGTCCTTGGCCAAGCCTTATTTGGCAATTGTACGATTATTATCTTAATCCTAATGGGGCTTTCTTTGGCTCTAAGAAAGCTTGTGAACCAATTCATATTCAATACTCATACGATGACGCCTCGGTCATTCTCATCAACAAAACTCTTCAGAAAAGGCAAAATCTTACTGCCACAATTAAGATTCTCAATATGGATCTTAAGGAGAAATTTTGTCAATCAATAAACAATATAATAATTGATAGATACTCTAAAAAGGAACTTTTTTCAATCCCCAAGATCAATGGACTTTCTAAAGTTTATTTTCTAATCCTTACACTTGAAGAGGATTCAACTATTTTTAGTCGGAACTTTTACTGGCTTTCATTAAGAAATGATATTTTCGAAGAAAAGGATAAATGGTTTTACACACCATTAAAAGAGCATGCTGATATGAGGGCTTTACGAAATCTTCCAAAAGCTGAAATAAAAAAATCTATTATTATAGAAGAAAGTGAGAAGCTATATGAGATCTCTATAGATCTCGAAAATACTTCTGATGCGATTGCTTTTTTTCTCAGAGTTTTTCTAATCGGTGAAAATACTGAAAAAATTATTACTCCTGTCTACTTGAATGATAATTGCATAAGTCTTTTACCATCAGAGAGAAGGAAAATTGATGGTTTTATACCTAAGAAAAGTGTAACTGAAAATGTCTTAGTCAAAGTTCAAGGGTGGAATTGTTAAGAGTAGTACAATATCAGAAAAAATAATATTTCTTTTATGATTTGGAAGTTTTTTCAGTCCTATGGGAATTAATAACAATATAATTTTCCTAGATTTAAATGAAACTTTAATTAAAACAGGTGAAAGACTAGATAAAGAAAAGATAAATCTATTAAAGGTTTAATTAGATCACTTTTTAAATTCTGACTATAAGATCAAGATTGTTGGTAATACCAAAATTCTAAATAAATATTGTAAAATAGGATTGATTTCAAAGATTTATATATTTCGTGTTATTTATTTTTAAAATTTAAATATATTTGAAAATAAAATTTATAATAATAACATGAAAAAAATTGACAGAAATATATAAATAAATGAATCTTAGAATTATGTAGTAGATAATCTAATGAAAAAATTAAAAATTGGAGTTCTATGTTATAATTTCTCTTAAACTAATTTTTTATTTTTTTTTTAAGTCACCCAATAATCAATATTTTAAGTTGAAACAAATTTAAATCTTACCTTAAATACATAATCCTAATTAAATCATATTTATATAGAAGAGATTAAAGGTGAAAGAATTCAAATTTCCAGAAGGATTTTTATGGGGTGTTGCTACTTCTAGTTATCAAATAGAAGGTGCTTGGAATGAAGACGGAAAAGGAGAAAGCGTTTGGGATCAAATTTGTCATAATACAAAAAAAGTTCAAAATGGCGATACAGGAGATACTGCCTGTGATCATTATCATCGGTATAAAGAAGATATCCAATTAATGAGCGAATTGGGTCATAAGGCTTATCGCTTTTCAGTATCTTGGCCTCGTATTTTTCCTTCAGGGAAAGGTACAGCTAATAATAAAGGAATAAATTTTTATGATAATCTAATTAATGAATTATTGGCAAATGGAATTGAACCAGTGTTAACTCTGTACCACTGGGACTTGCCAGTATCCTTACATAAAATTGGTGGATGGGAAAGTAGGGAGGTTGTTGAGGCTTATGTTAATTATGCATCATTTATGTTTGATCATTATGGTGATCGTGTTAAAAAGTGGATTACTTTCAACGAGCCTTTAGTTTTTACAATTTGGTTTTATTCTCGTGGGTTATATAATAAGCGAGATGTTAGAGGAGGGTTAATTTCCTCAATTAATGTGAATGCAGCGCATGCTAAAGCAGTAGAAATATATCACCAATCTAAAAATCCAGATGGACTAATAGGTATATCTCTCAACTTATCCCACGTATATCCTGAAAGTGACTCTGAATTAGATAAGAAAGCAGTTATTTATACGGATGGAATATATAATAGATGGTTTTTAGATCCTGTTTTAAAAGCATCATATCCAAATGATATATTAGAATTAATAGAGAAACCATATAATATTCCTAAAATTCCTAAGAATGACATAGAATTATTAGAGAACAATCCCATTGATTTTTTAGGCATAAACAATTATTCTTGCACTCGGGTTAGTGCAAAAAAAGAAAAAGATTTAACTCTTCTTGGAAATTTTAGCAAGACAAATAAAGTTGAGGGACGTGAATATACTGAGATGGGTTGGGAAGTTTGTCCTAAAGGATTTTATGATCTTTTAATGAGAATTGATGAAGATTATAATCATCCTATGATATATATTACTGAAAATGGAGTCGCATATAAAGATGACAAGATAATTAATGGAATGATACAAGACGATGATAGAATATATTATATCAAACGGTACCTTGAAGCTGCGTATCAAACTATTAAAAAAGGGGTAAATTTAAAAGGTTATTTTGTCTGGTCATTAATGGATAATTTTGAATGGATTTATGGTTATTCAAAAAAATTCGGATTAATCCACATCAGTTTTGAATCTCAAAAGAGGACGTGGAAAAAAAGCGCTTATTGGTATCGTGATGTGATTAAAGCAAATAGTTTTAATATATGAATCTAAGCCTAGTTTCTCTAATGAAAATCGATTGAAAAATGATTATTTTTTAAAGAAAATTATTTAACTAATCCCACTACATTGTTCTTATTTATAATAAATAGACAATTTGGCATTAAGCTAAAAAAGGGGTTAATACCTGCTATTTTTTTAATCGTTGCTATACTAAGTGTCTGGTCTTGTTATTACATACTCCTTGTTCTCATCCTCAAAATATCCATATAGCAACTTAATCAATTTAGTTATATTAATTTAAAACAATATTGTCTAAAATTATTAATATAATTATTGTTGTAAGTTCTCAATTATCATTATTCCATTGAGTCTTATTCTTGAGAAATCCAAAATGATTGTAAAAACCTTGATTTTCTATAGAAAACGTAAGAAGATAACCAAAAAGTAATTCTGCTATTAAACAAAATAGATGAGGACAAAAAATAATAATTGGGGCTAAAGATAAATATAAATTAAAGTTATCAATTTTCATAAATTGGAAAGAACAATAAAATTAAATTATAAAGCCGTTATGAACTCGAAAATTAAAGTTAATGATTATATTACAATTTCTTTAGAAAGTAATAAAATATTAATCTACATCCAAGGAGAAAGATTTCAAGAACTTGATTATTCTTTCATAAATAAAATATTAAATGCAAGCAAAAATCAATTAGAGAAAACAAACACTCAAGGTAAATATGTTAAGAATAAATTTAAAAAAGATTCAAAGAATGCATATTTCAACAATTTTGTTAATGTTATGAAATTGTGGATTAAAAATAATTATGATACAGGTATCCTACTATATGATATATCATTTCCGCTACTGAGAAAATTAGTTGAAGTTGGAGATCCCCACGCAAAAAGGGTATTTATTGATGAAATTTTAAAAAATCTTTGGGGTGGTGATCCATTAGTTGTAAAATATCTTATTAACGAAAAGTATGATAATTATGTAGCTCTGGATCACTACAGAAGACAAATTCATACCCCTAAAATTAAAGAAATAAAACTCACTATTTTTATTTGTTTTATAAATATTTTAATTTATATTCTTTTCACTGAGATATATCATATAGAAGTTTTTTTTTTTTTTGATTCCCAAAAATTTTCAAATAAATTTGAGGTATGGAGAGTATTTACTGCAATCTTTATACATTCAGAAAGATTTTCTTTATTCATTAACACCCTTTTTTTATACTGTGTAGGTTCCTATTTTGAAGCTAATAATTTTCTTTCTAAGCCTGTATACTTTATAGTATATATTATTTCCGGTGTGATGGGTAATATAATATCCATGTTGATATCTTTTCAATTACATGCTTACATATTATCAGCTGGTGCCTCAGGAGCAATATTTGGATTAACTGGAGCATTTATTATTATTTTACTAATAAAGAGAAAATATAATTGGTTATTAATATACATTATTATTTTTATGTTTTTTTATATATATACCATCGATCCCAGAGTTAATTATATATCTCATCTATTTGGATTTATTACTGGAATGATAAGTTATTTATTTTGCATATTCATTTATCAACGTATAATCGCTTCTGACAGAAATATTGTGTCTAATTTTTGGCATAAACACGAATATAATATAAGAAAAGAAAGATAGCGATATTTATGACAGAAAGCATCTATTATAGGCAGATGACCTCCTTTTCTTCTTTAAATTATATAAGTTTACTCACTAAATTAAAGTAAAGTAGAAAAAAGTAAAAGATTAGAGCAATTACATGAAGGATATACTATGTGAAAATTAATTTAATCAATTACTTGTAAATTAAAAGGTTAATTATGAAAAAAGGTCATAAAAGACTTTTTATTTAATTATAATATAATAATAAAAATTATGATGTAATATATAAACTAACAAATATAAATCTCTGGCTTTAATTAGACTTAAAAAGTTAATTTTAACCAATAAACATCGTAATAAATATATTAAATACTTTTTACGAAAAAGAAGACTATATTATAGAGGAATAAAATTAATGAACGTTAAAGTTAAAATTATAGGAGAATCTCTTTCCAATATTCCATGGGAAAATTGTCCACCAGATGATCAAAATATTGTATGGAGATCTGCGAAGAATCCAATTATTTCCCGTGATTTAATTCCAAAATCAAATAGCATTTTCAATAGTGCAGTAATACCCTACAGGAATAAATTTGCAGGAGTTTTTAGGATAGATCATAAAAGTAGAGAAATGAAATTACATAGAGGATTCAGTGATGATGGATTTTCTTGGGAAATAGATGAGAATCCAATTGAATTTATATGTGATGATCCTGAGATCGCTAATTTTGTATATGGGTATGATCCAAGACTTGTAAAATTAGATGAAAAATACTATATTACTTGGTGTAATGGTTATCATGGACCTACAATTGGTGTAGCATCTACGGAAGATTTTAAGAATTTTTATCAATTGGAAAATGCTTATTTACCATTCAATAGAAATGGAGTCCTTTTTCCACGGAAAATTAATGGTAAATATGCAATGTTAAATCGTCCAAGTGATAATGGTCACACTCCCTTTGGGGATATATTTTATAGTGAAAGTCTTGATATGATTCATTGGGGTTGTCACCGTCATGTGATGACACCTATTCCTAACACTTGGCAATCTACAAAAGTTGGGGCGGGTCCTAATCCTGTAGAAACTAATATTGGATGGTTATTGATATATCATGGGGTATTAACATCTTGCAATGGTTTTGTTTACAGCATGGGAGCTGCTATATTAGATCTTGAAAAACCTTGGAAGATTTTGTATAGAACAAAACCTTATTTACTGTCTCCTCAAAAACTATATGAATGCGTTGGAGATGTTCCAAATGTCTTTTTTCCATGTTCAATGTTAACGGATTCTGAAACAGGACGGATTGCTATTTATTATGGTGCTGCAGACACTGTTACTTGTCTAGCATACGCAAAAGTAGATGATTTAATCGAATTTATTAAAGATAATACAATTTAGTTGTAGAATTTCAATAAAAAAGATGTAGATTCTGCATTTAATCTTGACAAATGAGGGATAAAAAATGGGAAAAATGAATCAAAGATTATTAGGAAAAACAGGGATTAAAGTAAGTCCTTTAGGTCTAGGTTGCTGGGCCATTGGTGGAGCCATTTCTCGTGAGGAAGGTACTGAAGCAGGTTATGGAACTGTTAATGATAGTGAGTCAATTAAAGCGATTAATCGTGCCATAGATTTGGGAGTTAATTTCTTTGATACAGCGGATGTATACGGTGCAGGTCATAGTGAAGAAATCCTTGGTAAAGTCCTTAAGGAATATAGAGATGATGTTATTATAGCTACAAAATTTGGAAATACATTTGATAAAGCCCGTAAAAAAATAACTGGGGAAAATTTGACACCCGAATATATCAGAAAAGCTTGTGAATCATCTTTAAAACGATTAAATACTGATTATATCGATTTATATTGGTTGCACTGTTGGTCTGTTTCAAAAGAAGATCTAATTTCTGTTAGAGATACATTAGACAAGTTAAGTAGTGAAGGATTGATAAAATCATATGGTTGGAGTACAGATCTTTTAGATTTATCTGAATATTTTGTAACGAATTCAAATTGTGTAGCAATTCAACATGAGTTAAATGTTCTCCATGATATGAAAGAAATAATCGATTTATGTGAAAAGAACATTTTAGCTAGCGTGAATCGAACAGTTCTAGCAATGGGATTGCTTACAGGAAAATATTCGGCAAATTCAAAATTACCTGATAATGATGTTAGAGGAATTAATTCACCCGATTGGATGAAATATTTTAAAAAGGGAAAACCAGTTCCAGAATGGTTAGGAAAGATAGCAAAAATAAAAGAAGTACTCATGAGTGATGGACGGTCTATAGTTCAAGGTGCTTTATCATGGAATTGGGCTCGTAGCGTTAAAACTATTCCTATTCCGGGATTTAAAACGGTAAAACAAATTGAAGAAAACATTCAAACAATGGAATTCGGACCATTAAATAATGATCAAATGAAAGAAATCGATGAAATACTAGGAGAAAGAAACTTTATATATACTATGAATGATTCCTAAATTATCAATTTTAAAAAAACTTTTTTTATTTTTAAATTTTAAAATAAATTTTATTTATAAAAATATTAAAAACGCTCCTTAAAATTGAAAGAAAGTTTCAAAAATATAAATATAACATAAAAAAAGAGAAAGAAAAATATTTATTCCCATTTTTCTAGTGATTTTTCTAAATTATTGATTGCTTCTATTTCACATATCTTTACCTTTTTAAGAATTTCGGCACCTTCCTTCCTTTTATCCAGTGTAAGACCACTATTCTCTGGTTCGAAGTATGGGAATAGAACAGTGAATTTCTCTAGATGCATTTTAGCATCCCTATAACTTTTACTTGCTTCCTTTAAATTGACTCCCTGTGGGGCGTTTTTATATTTGCGAGCTAACCGATCTAAATACTCAAATGTTACATCTTTTGCATCAAAATAATAAATTCCTAACACACTATTTCCATATTTATCTATATTTTCTTCTTTACCTTCATTTAGCATATATACCCAAAAATCATATGCTTGAGGACCAACATAGTACCCTCGATTTGAATATGTTGTTCCTTTAGCAAATTCTAAAGCTCGCTCCAATGCTTTTTTTTCTATAACTTCATTTTCTTCTTTTTCCTTTTTTTTGTCGAAATAGTAATAAATAAACTTATCAAGTATT
>JABUBN010000248.1_pt1 | contig 15398 bp, 8 predicted proteins | sample 7240341 | NCBI WGS metagenome assembly JABUBN01 (sample SAMN07256345, study PRJNA390944) | subsurface metagenome | isolation source: Methane hydrate marine sediment | place: Pacific Ocean: Eastern North Pacific, ODP site | reverse complement strand
AATACTGAAAAGTTTCATTAGTATAATAAAAATATTTATAAAATTAACTGGATTAAAGCAAATTATTATTTTTTGCGTGATAAAGCTGCTAAAAAAATCAAAAGGGTTAAATTCCAGATTAATTGAGCTGAATAAGTTTGATATAAGAGAATTTAAGGGCCAATTATCTGAAAAAGCTAAGATTGTAGTTCCGAAACTCTTCAAAACTGTTCAAAGAGCAAAAACAGATTACAAAAGAGAAATGAAAAACCTACCCGACAATGTTCAATCCGCACCTAAAGAATTTTGGGAAGATATTATCGAGCAAGCGAAGATTTTAGGAATTGATCTTATAGGATTTGCTCCAGTGGACGAAAAATTTATTTTTAAGAACGATTACGTAGGTGGAATCGAATTTCTATACGAGAATGGAATTGTTTTAGGAATGGAAATGGATTATGAAGCTATAGATAGGGCTCCTGAACCACCCGCAGGGTTAGAATCTTTAAACATCTACGCAGAGTTAGGTGAGGCTACAAACAAATTAGCAGATTTTATCCGATCCAAAGGCTATAGAGCAATAGCGTGCCATCCACTTGGTGGTCCAATTCTTTTACCCGCGATGGCAGTAAAGGCAGGTTTGGGGAAAATTGGAACGCAAGGTCTTTTAATCACTAAAAAATTCGGCCCAAGGCAGAGATTATCCATGATTTCTGTAAATGCAGCCCCTCTTCCTGAGGTCTCTCAAGAGAACTTTGAGATAGACGAGTATTGTAAGAAATGCAAAAGATGCGTTCAAATGTGCCCCGTAAACGCGATTTACTACGAACCAATTATCAAGGAAAACGGTATAAAAACTCGAATTGATGGAGAAAAATGTATCGAATATTTTTACGAAACTACGGGCTGTTCTGTTTGTATAAAAGAATGTCCATTTCACAAAATTGGGTATAAAGCAGTGTATTATTCGCGTTTATAAATTGATTTGAAAATTTATAACGAAAACTTAATTTTTATGGTAAAACTATCTTAACTATTCATTAATCTTATTGAATATGAAACATGCCTGAGAAGAAAATACTTCTATTTAAAGATAAGAAAGTAATTGTGTTCGATTTAGACGGTACGATCGTTAGATTAGCGGCAGATTGGCATTCATTAAAAAATGTTTTAAACGACCGTTATTCTGAACATTTTCAAGATGGTCGTCAATTTACGAGCATTTCTTCTTGCCTTAGTGAAATTGTCGAAAAAGGTGACGAAGCGGAATTACAACGTAATTTTGACGTTATTAAGCAATACGAACTTGATAACATAGAAAAGAACGAACCTATTGAAGAGACCATCTACTTTATCAATAATACAAAATTATTTGGCGTAAAAAGAGGGACTAAACTAGCCATTTTATCCTTAAATACAAGACAAACTATCAAAAAATCCTTAGAATTAGCTAGAATAAGTGATAAATTTGATTTTATTTTAGGAAGAGAAGATGTAAGAAGTTGGAAACCCGAACCAGAAGGATTATTAAGAATTATGGAACATTACAAGGTCAACAAAGAAGACATGATTTATTTCGGTGATTTAGAAAAAGATTTAGCGACTGGTGCTAACGCGGGAATTGAAGCTCATTATATTGACGACCTCATAAACCTTGTTAAAAGTTGTAAAAATGAATTGAAATAAACATGAGAGTTTAAGATAAATCTGAAATTTACCCCATATTATAAGCAGAAAGCCACTCCTTTAGGCCGTGGATGAATGCAGATAAATCAATAAATTAGGGTGGTTATTTAGAATAAAAAGTAATTAAGTTATACTAACACCAATGCAGTATAATCGAGAACCTCACAAAGTTTATTCATTGATTTATCATTGAAGATCAAAGGGGAAACCGGCTCATGAAGATTAATAAAGCGATTAAGATTCGTATCTATCCTAATAAATATCAACAAGAGCTATTAGACAAGACTTTTGGATGCTGTCGGTTACTTTGGAATCAGATGTTGGCGGAACGGAATGAAGTTTATCAAAGGCTTAAAGATAATCCCGAAATCCCAAGAAATAATCGATATAAAACAGAAAAAGACTATAAAACTCAGTTTAAATTCATGAAAGAAGTCGACAGTAAGGCTCTACAATCCACTACTCGAAACCTCATTGAAGCTTTTAAGAACTTTTTTAATGGTTTGAAGGAGATCCGTAAGGTCGGGTACCCAAGATTCAAATCCAAGAAAAATAAACAATCGTACACGACTTACAACATTAATAACAACATTAAAATTAATTTTGAGCAGAAGCGTATCAAACTCCCAAAAATTAATACATGGATCAAATATAGGGATGATCGAGTCTTTGTTGAGCCGATTCGTCATGTCACCGTTTCGAAAACCAAGAGCGGTAAGTATTACATGGCAATTTTGGTTGAGCAAGAGCTTGATGTGTATCCCTTAACTCAAGTTCATGAAGATCGCATTGGAGCCTTTGACATGTCAGCTTCTGAGTTTTTAATAAGTGAAAAAGAGCATTATATTAATCCCCGTTTCTATCGAAGCGCTGAGGCGAAATTAAGACGACTACATCGGCAATTATCTCGTAAAAGGAAAGGATCGAAGAATCAATGGAAAGCACGTCTTCGGTTAGCACGCTATTATGAAAAAATTTATAATAGAAAATACGATTGGGTACATAAAAATACTCTTGATCTTTCTCAAAGGCATGATGCGGTGATCTTGGAGGATCTCAATATTCGAGGAATGCAAAAATTTAATAAGGGATTATCCAAATCAGTTTCATTAGATTTTTCATGGCATCAATTCAAGACTATATTGGAATATAAGCTAAGATGGCAAGGAAAACATTATCAAGAAGTAGATCGGTTTTTTCCTTCAAGTAAAAAGTGTTCTGTCTGCGGTCAAAAAAATGAGAACTTAACGTTAGCAGATCGAGAATGGCTTTGTCCCAAATGCGGCACTCAACACCAGCGGGATGAAAATGCTTCGGTAAATCTTAAGATGGAAGGAATACGCCTCTTACAAGAGAAAGGTATCGTGGTCATTACAAGATAACTCACCTACCGTGGGAACCACGGGAAGTCACGCTTGTGGAGATCGTGTAAGACGTCCTTTTGGATGCAGTGGTCGAAGAAACAAGAATCCATCACCTTCAGGTAATGGTAGTTCAAATGTAAGTTATTACGACATTTATTTAAATAGTGGTAAATTAGATTGGTTTGAAAGAATTGTTACTGAAGAAAATTCCATCATACTCAAAACTCGTGTTTATCGAAACAATAGACAACATGTCTTTTAAGTAAGGTATATGGCTTTGAAAATTTTCCTCATAAAGTTATAGCGGGATTAAACAACTCGATAAATCCAGACATTATTCGAACTTTTTAGTGATTAAAAGACCTTACATGTAGGTAATTACAACATTGTATTTTTTAATCTCTGATTCTACTTTTGCCTTTCCCAGAGGAGTGAGAGTAATAACATCGTTACTTTTAATTTTTAAAGCCGTCAATTTTATATTTGGGTCTTTAAATTCACCACTCATATAAGGATTCCAAAGCATTTCTTTGTTCACCGCATTAGTAATTAACCATAGGATAGGTTCTAAATTATATCCACTTATTCTCATAGCTTTGAAAATATACCCTATGTTTGCGTCAAATGGGACAACGATTTGAACATTTTCTTCTCCTTCAATATCTCCACAGGCAAGGCAATCTTCCCTTTTAATTACATCTAGATGGTCGAATTGCCCATACACCCCATTATAATTGATGTAAGGAGGGTCCATTGGAGGGCCAATATTTCTTCCATGCATTCGAAATAATAATTTTAACGCCTCTTGGGATTGTATGCTAGAAATAATAGAGCTTACGGATTGAATTGCCGCAATTTTATTTCCTAATATATTTTCCATTTCTTCGAATTTATAATCAGGTCCGAAAGTATCTTCAATATTATCTTTCCATTCTTGAATCTCTATAGGAGATAGGCTTTCTAACTTTTCGGGAGAAACATTTTCATCAAACACTCTTTTTCTTAAATCTATCAATTCTTTCTGTGCTAAAGTCTTCAGTTTTACTACGTCATCGTCCACGTTCATATCAGGTTTAAAGCCGTATTCTTTTTCGAATAATACTTCTGCTTTTATAACGCAATGATTCCTATTTCTTGGAAGCCCTTTTAAAGTACACGCCGCGACCAATTTATCGTCTGCAGGTGGAATAGGAACCATACAACGATAACAAGGAGTTAAATCCAAAACTTCACCAGCGTATTTTTTATCAAATTCTTCTTCAACTTTTTTTCTAACTAGTCTTCTAAAAGGCTCAAGTTTCTCTTGCTTTAACCTATCAATTAAATACTCTAGTTGCTCTATTTCCCTCTGAGCGTCTAAGTACTCCGGATTGTCAAATTCCCACATTTTACTGTCGACTATTTTTTCGATCTCGATTTCTCTCTTTTTATATTGAAGACCAGAGCCTTCTGGAATAAGAATTTGTACGTGGCCTTCAAATCCTACGGTTCCCCCCTCTACCATAGGTTTTTTTATCCTTAAACAAATTTTATTCAAATCTAACCTTGCGTTAAAGTTATCCAAAGCGGCAATGATAATGTCACATTCTTCATAAACCGACATTTGTAATTTTTGGAGCTTTTCAAAATAAAAATCGACGTTTAAAAAAGGATTCATTTCCTTTAATCTTTCTGCGGCTACTTCTGCCTTAGGACGACCTTCATCGCCCGGCTTGAACAACATTTGACGGTTAAGATTGGACGTTTCGATAGTATCTAAATCTACCAATACTATTTTCCCAATTCCCATTAAGGCAAAGTCTTTTGCTATTTCACAACCTAAAGCCCCAACTCCGACAATCATAACGCAACCTTTGCTAACAATCTCTTGGTCCCACCCATCAATTAATTGCTGTCTCGCGTACATTCGCGATTTTTTGATATCTTCCTTGTTTACCGTCATTATAAATATCCTTAATTTTTATAATATTATATATTATTAATTTTTCATAGAAATATAAATTCTTTTAGTGCGTCTTATTGAAAAAGCAATTTATAGTAATATTAATCATTTTAACACTTCCAATAGCCCAATTTTTCGTTTTAGGAATAAACGATTATGAGTTTCCTCAAATAATCGACTCGCGCTTAAAATGTTCGAATGTTGATAATACTTTCCATATTTCATCAAGTGAAATAAAAATTAGTTCTACATACAATGCACAAGATTATATTGGCCTGCAAGATAGTCTTTGGGATAATGGATTAACGGGAAAAAATATTACTGTTGCGGTATTAGACACAGGAATTTTTGCTAATCATAGCGTGTTTACAAATAGTGGTAAATTAGATTGGTTTGAAAGAATTGTTAACTTCTACGATGCGATTGAAAATCAATCAAGTATTCCACGAGATGATCACGGTCACGGAACATGGGCAACATCAATTTTAGGAGGAAATAGTAGCGTATATCAAGGGGTAGCACCAGATATAAATTTGGCAATATTGAAAATTTTTGATAGTACTGGAGAAACTAACACTTCCATATTCGAAAATGCTATTAATTGGGTTGTTCAAAATAAGGATGTTTTCGATATAAAAATTGTTAGTATGAGTTTTGGAGCAAAACCAGAACCTGATAATCACAATGAAATTGCCCGTCTTAATAGCCTAACTAGAACCCTTATTGACAACGGAATACTAGTCGTTGCAGCTGGAGGTAATGATGGGGACCCTTCTAAAGATTATGGAGATGGGACTATTAACGCTCCCGCTTCAGATAAGGCGGTTCTTGCTGTTGGGGGCGTAGATTACGACGGAATCATGTACCCAAGTAGCGCGAAAGGTCCGACTTTAGAAGGCGTCATAAAACCAGATGTGTGCGCTCCCGCTGTTCTATTATATGGCGCTGACAAAAACTTTCAAGATGGCTATAGCTACGGAACCGGTACTTCTGGAGCAACGCCTTTCGTCGCGGGATTAGCAGCGTTGATGTTGGAAAAAGAAGAGACTTTAACTCCGTTACAACTAAAAAGCATAATCTCATTAACTTCATTTAAGACGATCAACCCACGAGTGATTCAAGATAATATACAAGGGTGGGGGATTATACAAGGTTACGCCGCCTTAAAAGCCTTAAATAACCCAATATTAATTAATGAAAGTACGGAAATTGGGTTTTCTCTAAACCATAACTTTAGCGTTTATTGCCTACCGATTAAACTTAAACCAAATCATTACTTTTTTGAATTAAATCAACTTGGTTCGGCGCAGGCTGAAATGTATTTATTTAACATGGATCCTAACGAATATGGATCTCCGATTCTAATATCTCACACCATAAACCAACTAATTCCAGATAATCTTGACAAAAGAATGGGGATTTTCGCGAGCGAAGTTCAAAATTATTATTTAGTTGTAAAATTAGTTCAGAGAGCTTCAGGAAGCTTTTTAATACGACTAGTTTTTGAATATAGAAATATAGCATTTATAATCTTATTAGGAATCAATGTTATTAGTCTGATTTACATCAGAAAATTAACTTTGAGTTTTAAAAAAAGAGATGGTATAGATTAATCTGAACCTATTTTCTTTCTTTTTTAGATATTTCTTTAAGCATTTTCTTAATTTCATCCGCTTTTTCTTTATCTTTAGCTAATTTGAGCCCCTCTTTTCTCTTCTCTGTATCTTCCTTTGATTTAGATAATTCATTCATAAGTTCCTGCTTTATATCAATAAATTCCTTCATAACCTTTCGAAATTCTTTTGACTCAGATACGATTTGTTTGCTCTTTTGTTGGGTTTTTAACTCATCTTGTTGCTTTTTAATTTCAATTAACTTCGAAACCTCAATAGATAATTCGCTCACTTCTCCAACTACCGCTTTTAATCTTATTTCTTCCTCTTTTACTTGGCGCTCTTTCTTTCTTCTTTGAATTTCTAAATCTTCGCGAATTTTTTGGATTTTCAAATCTTCTTCTTTTGTTCTTTGTTCAAAGAGTCGTGTATTTTCAATCTCTTTCTGAATGTATTTTATTTGTTCAATCCATCCAATCTGTTTAAACTTTTCAATTGCGCTGTTGAACTTTTTATAAGCTTTTTTAAAGTCATATACGATTGCAGCCTGTTTTCCCTCGTCTATTAACCTTAAACCTTTCTCTTTAGTTATCTCCGCATCTCGTTTAGATTCGAATAATCTTTTTACTTTTAGTTGTTGCTCTCTCTTTTTTATTTCGTATTCTATACGGCGTTTTTGAATCTCTTCTCTAAAGACTTCATACTCACGCTGTCTTTTAATTTTAGCTTCTGCTTCCAATTTTTTCTTTTCTACAAAATCTGCTTTCTGTTGAATGAGATCTTTTATCAATATATTCAAATTATTAATCTCAGGTTCCCAACCAATTTTTTCGGCCAGTAAATCTCTTGCTTGAATATACAACGATATTGCTTTGTTAAAATTAGGAACTCCTCTCTTAAGAAATTCTACTCCTTTTTCAAGAAGAGAATAAGCAGCCTCTCTGTTAGTTAATTGATCTTGTACTACTCTTTCCCTTTGTTGAAGTGCTAATTGTTGCACAATCTTTTTCTCTTTTTCTTGCTTCTTTCTCTCTTCTAATATTTCTTGTAAATGTTTCTCTTCTTTAAGCCCCTCTAATTCTCTTTGCAATTTATGTTGTTCGTCAAGCTCTTTCTGTTTTTTGAGATTGATTACTTTTTCAATCATGTTGTTAATAGAATCTGTTGGAAATTGGATTTCGTTTAAAATTAACATTGCTTTTCTATAACTTGCAATAGCTAGATCATACTCTAATCTATTAATATAATGCTCCGCTTTTTCTAAAACCAGAAAAGCCTCATCTTTTCTCTTTTCAAGTTTGGCTTGTAACAATTCTAAATTTCCAATTTCGATCTGCTTTAATTTTAAGCGCTCTTTTTTTTTCCTTATATCCTCAGCAACTTTCTTTTGAAACTCGATTTCTTCGCGTTCCTTTTGAACTTTAAATTCTAATTCTTTTTGTTTTTGCAATTCATGTTCTCGTTTTTTCTCTTTGACTTTAGCGATTAATTCCTTAATTGAATCTGTTGGAAATTGAATTTCGTTTAATGTTAATTCCGCGCTTCTATAATATTCAAGCGCTTTGTCGTATTTTCCTTGTTTTACAAAGACATTGGCTTCATCAAATATTTCAAATGCAACATCTTTACGTTTTTCTAAGTAGATTTTTAGGTCTTCTCGTTCTTTAAGTTTGATTTGCTTCGCTTTCATTTTTTCTTCTTCGTACCTCATACTTTCTACAATAGTTTGTAGAAAATGCTTTTCTTCCTCAGTTTTTTTTATTATGAGTTCAAATTCATGTTGTTTTGCTAAATCACCTTCATGTTTTTTTTCTTGAATCTTGCGAATCATTTCTTTAATTGTATCCGTTGGAAATCGGATTTGAGTTAAAATTAACTCTGCTTGATAATACATGTCTATAGCATGCTCATATAATCCTTGCTTTAATAACACTTCTGCTTTATCCATAATTTTAAAGGCTTCTAATTTACTTTGTTCCATGTAATTTACTAAATCTTCCATTTTTCGAAGTTCAATTTTCTTAGATATCATCCTGTCTTTTTCACTTTGAAGATGTTCAGCTATTTTTCTCTCGAACTCTCTTTCATCGTCTACTTGTTTTCTTAAACGTTCCCTTTCTTGAATAATTCTCTGATCTTTTTCCTTCTTTTTTAACTGGATTAACCGAATTGTATCTTCTAATAAGGTCATATAACTTCCTGTCCATCCAATGTCATTTAATATGATAAGAGCGTTACTATAAGATTGTAAAGCTTCGTCAAAGCTTTCTTGTCTTAGTAAAATATCAGCTTTGTCAATAACACTGAACGCCTCTTTCTCTTTTGCTATGGTTTCTGCAGTTAACTCCTTCTTTTTTACTAATAATTCCTCCTCTTTTTGTATTTTAATTTTTTCTATTTCTCGTTGATGTTTGATGTGGTCAAGAAATTGTCTGTGGGCGGTTTCTTTTTTGATGGCTTCTTGAAACGCTTTTTGTTTCCATAGCTCTTTCTCTTTCTTTTTTATTTCTATGTCGCTAATAGCTTGTTTAATCAACGGTAGTTCTTCTACCCATTGAATTTGAGCAAAGATCTCGCTTACATTTCTATAACTCTCAATTGCCATATCAAACTCCCCTAAAGAGAGAAAATTTTGAGCTTCTTCTAGTATTTTAAAGGCTTCTTCTTTTCGTTTTTCTCTAAATAGGACTTCTTTTTCGCGTTCTCTGTAGGTAATTTCTTTTTGTTTTAACTTTTCTCTTTGAGCTTTCATTTCTTTAATTGTACTTTCTTGAAACGCTTTATCCTCTCTTTCTTTTTTAATTAGAGCTAACATATCCCTTTGCTTTTTAATTCCAGTCTCACGCTTTTTATTTTCTATCTCAACAATCGCATTTCCAATATTTTCAACTTCATCATACCATTGAATTTCCGCAAAAATATTTGTTGCTAATTGATATAATTCTATAACCTTTTCGTAATTTCCTTTTTCCAATAACTTCTGTGCTTTGCCTAATACTTTAAAAGCTTCTTCCTTTCTCCTTTCTCGATGTTCTAATTCTGCATCTCTTTCCCTTAACTTTATTTCTTTTTTACTTAATCTCTCACGCTCTTCTTGTAATTGCTTGGATATCTGTTCTTGAAACGATTGCTCTGCTTTATATCTGTCAATAGATCTCTGTAAATCCTTTTGCTTCATTAAAGATTGTTCTTTTTTCCTACTTTCAAGATTTCTTATGGAATCTTCAATTAAATGTAATTCTTCGTCCCATTGGATGCCAGCAAAAATATTTCCAGCAGTTTGATACGCTAATATCGCGTTATCTAAATTAGATTGATTTATGTATTCTTCTGCTTCTTCTAAAGCCTTAAAGGCAGCGTCTTTACGTTGTTCTCTATATTCTATTTCGTCCCTTTTTAATTTTAACGCAATTTCCCTTTGTTTAATTCTCTCTCGTTCCTTCGCTAATTCTATTGAAATTTGTTGTTGGAATTCTAAATCAGCTTTACTTCGTCGCTCTAATTTCTTTTGTTGTTCCAGTTCTTTTTCTATCTGAGTTTCTTTTAATGTGTTGATACTAAATATTGTAGATTTAATTGTTCCCGCATACGATTCCCAACCCGCTCCTAAACCTTTTAAAAGTTCTAACGCTTTTTGATATTCTACAATAGCTTTATTAAAGTCGTTATTTTCCTTTAAAATCTTATCAGCGTTATCTAAAGTCGTAAAAAATTCGTTCTCTTTTCTAGTTTCTTTTCTTCTTTTTTGTTCAAATTGTAATCTTTTTTGTTCTATCTCTTTTGCTGTTTGTACAATCTCTTCTCTTTCTTTTAAGAAGATTTTGTCTTGTAGAATTTTTAAATCGATTTCTCGTTTTTGTTTCAGGCTTTCAGTTCTTTCCTCATATTTTTGCTTCTCTTCTATACTTTTGATAAAATTAACGATAGGTTGAATGTAAGAATCCCATTCTATGGATTTAAGTAATTCTATTGCTTTTTTGTATTTGGTTATAGCTTTATCGTATTTTTTCTCTCTCTCCAGTTTTTTTCCAATATCTATTAGGTTGAACGCGTCTATTTGAATCTTTTCTTCGTCCTTTTTAAATTCTTCGAGTTCTAATTCATCGAATCCTTTAATTTCAACTTCTCCTTTTATAAATCTTCGTTCTAAAGGCTTCTGAGTTTTAATTATTTCAAATTCTTTTTTGTCTTTTCTTAATTTTTGAACTATTATCGCTATATTTTGTGTTTGGGTTTGCCACCCTATTAAGTTTAATAGTTCAATAGCTTTTTCGTAATTCTCTATCGCTTTATCAAATTTATTGTCTTTTTCGAAAAACTTTGCATTGTCAATAAACGCAAAAGCATCGGTTTCAATTTGTTCTTCTCGTTGTTTCGCTTCTCTATATCTTTTTAGTTCTTCTGCTTTAGCAGCAATTTTCTTTTTACCAAACGCACCAACAACCTGAGGCTCAGTTTCTAGTTGTTGAGATTCAATTTCTTTTTGCGTTTGAATTATATTTCGCTGTTCCAATTTTCCCGCAAGATCAGCTATTTTACTCTTCAAATTCCCTAATTGAGTTTCAGTCCACCCTGATTGAACCAATAATTTAATTGCTGACATATATTGGTTAATAGCGTCTTCAAGAAATCCATCAGATTCTAATTTTTGAGCTCCATCTAATAAAGAAAAAGCTTGTTCTTGGATTTGCTCAACTTGAGCCCTAAAATGCTCTTGGCGGTAGAAAATCTCTTGCTTAACGAATTTTTTTAATTCTTCAATTCGAGAATAAATTTCATCAATTCTTTGCATCAGGTACCCACTATTTTTAAGATAATCCGCAGCAACACCATAATGTTCTATAGCCTTCTCTATATGACCTTCATGTTCAAATTTCTGAGCTAAGCTTAAGTATCTTACAGCTTCTTGAGCCAACGCTTCGTTTCTCTCCATTTTAAAACTAACTCATTGTTTTTTAATTTAAATTGAATTGTTAATAAGATTAGAGTGATATTATTCTTATTTCTTACAATAAATTAAACCGATTTATTAATTAAACTTTTTATATTTTAATGATTAACCTTACTAACAAAAAATAACCGTTAAAAGTCATTTTAGTGCTATTTTTGATGCTTAATCTTTATTTCTTTATTTGATATATAGGAGTATAATCCATGAATAATAACAATTTTAAAATAACAATTGATTTTGAACCGATCTCAAGAAGACTATACTACGCAAGGGACGAGAATATTTACCAATTATTGATTAATTCCGGTATCCGTGTTAGATCACTATGTGGTGGTCTTGGAACATGCGGTAAGTGTAAAATTATGGTTCAAAAAGGAAATAAATATTTAAATTCTCCTACAGATTCAGAGAAAGCCGTTTTAACTCCAGCAGAGATCAATGAAAGCTGGCGGTTAGCGTGCCAAAGTAGGATCGCGGAAAATCAAATTCCACTCTTGGAAACACTGCAACCACCTCAAATTAGAATTTTTTTACCTCAAGAACTCTTAGTTGAAGATTTTAAGATTTTAACTTCAGGTTTAAATAAGGGAGTTAGCCTAAATCCAAACATTAAGAAGTTATTTGTAGAAGTTAATAAACCAAATTTAGACGATCCCGTTCCAGATTTGGAAAGAGTATTAATTTCCCTCTCGTTTAAAAACGGAATTATTAAAGATACAAATACCCTTTTAGTAGAATTTGAAGCTTTAAAGAAATTACCTAAAATTTTAAGAGAAGAAAACCATCGCATTACAATAACTCTATACGACAACAATAAAATCATCGATTTTGAAGCGGGTAATAAAGTTGATAGAAATTACGGAATCGCGTTTGATATTGGAACTACAACTTTAGTAGGTTATCTAATAAACTTGAACGACGGAAAAGTTTATTCTGTCGCCTCAGCACTTAATCCACAAACTGCCTATGGAGAAGATGTTATTACTCGGATTACATATGTTAAAGACAACGAAGATGAACTTCTAAAACTAAGTTCTGCTGTTGTAGACGCTTTAAATGATATAATAAAAAAAAACTGCGCAAAAGCTAAAATTAAACCTTCGGATATACATGAAGCCACTGTTGTTGGTAATTCTGTTATGCACCATATTTTTCTAAATATAGATCCTACATATATCGGTTTAAGCCCGTATGTGCCAGCAATTAAGCGAGGATTAAATTTAAATTCTAAAGATATAAATCTTAAGATCTGCGCAGCTGGGTCTGCTTTAGAGGGAGCTCATGTAAAAGATGGAATGAGAGCCGCGGCTGGAGCGATCGATGCAATTAAAATCAACCCCAACGATTTAACCGTTGAGTATACAACGATAAACAACAAAAAACCGATTGGAATTTGTGGTTCTGGATTAATTGACGCCGTAGCAGAAATGTTAAAAGCTAAAATTATTACCAGAAGTGGTGGTTTCAACAAACAATTTATCGATCACGAGAGAATTATAAAAAATGATAAAAACTTCGAATTTATTATTGTAAAGAAGGATGAAACTTCAAATAAAAGAGATATTACAATTTCGCAAAATGATGTTAGAGAATTACAAATGGCTAAAGCAGCGTTCTTTTCTGGAGCTCAATTAATTTTAAACCATATAAATCGAACAAGAAACGCCAAACTCGAAATTAAACAAATCTTTTTAGCTGGAGCTTTTGGCAATTATATAAATAAAAATAACGCAAAATTTATAGGAATGATTCCTGATATTTCAGGCGAAAAAATTTATCAAATTGGAAACGCTGCGGGAATAGGAGCTCAGAACTGTTTATTAAATACAAATTTGAGAAAAAAAGCTAGTAAATTACTAAAAAAAATAGACTATGTTGAAATCGCAATAGAAAAGGATTTCCAAAGACAATACGCCGAAGCTATGTATTTTCCTCACCATAATCTAGAACTTTTTCCTAACTTAAAAGAATACAAAAACATTCCTAAAAGATAAATGAACTTTTAGACTTACATTCTTTATTAAAGTTAGTTCAAAATTAGACAAAGGACTATTTAAATTTTGTAGATTTTAATTTAAAAGAAGCATAAAAGTATTTAAGAAATAAATCAATTTTAAATAAAAAGAATTAAATAAACAAAATTTAATATTAAGATAATAAATTTATTAAAATAATAATTAAGAAATTTATTTTCACATAATTTGTGGTGTAAGTTTATAGCATGTCAATTTTTAAACTGAAAGTATTGCTAACTGGAGCTGCCGCTGTCGGTAAAACCAGTCTGGTTCAAAGATTTATCAAGAACCGTTTTGCGGCGAATTACAAATTAACAGTTGGAGTAGACATTCTCACCAAAGATGTTGAGTTCAAGCAAGGGGAGGTGGCAACCCTTTCAATATGGGACATTGGAGGGCAACAAAGGTTTGAGTTCATACGTTCGACATTTTATAAAGGCGCCGCAGGAGCTTTGTTAGTTTTTGACTTAACAAGGGAACAAACCTACATTGAAGTAAGAAAATGGCTAACAGAAATCCGTCAGTTTACCCATCAAGATATACCGTTTGTACTAATAGGAAACAAATACGACTTACTGGAGGATGTTGGTGAAGTTATCGATCGGGACGAGGCGAAAGCATTAGCTGAAAGCGAAGGTAGTATCTATATTGAAACCTCAGCTAAAACAGGTATTAACGTAGATGATGCTTTTACTGAACTTACTCGCAGAATTATCGAGAGCAGAACTCAATAATTCGAATTTATTCTATTTCTAACCAATTTATTATTGTTAAAATAAAATCTCGCACACACAAACTAACTGTGGGTGTAGATATTCTGACCAAAGATGTTGAATTTAATTTAATGATTTTTAATATTCAACAATTTTGGATCGAAGTTATTAATTTTTATTGAGTTTTTCAGTTTCAAAATCTTCACATAAATCATCGTGAATAACTTTAATCGCATCCACGAGGTCTTGTCTCTCAATTACTAACGAAAGATTTAATTCTTCGGTACTCTGAGTCAAAGCTTTTACGTGGATATTCTTCTTTTCTAAAGCTTGAAAAATAATGGCTTTCGTTGTGTTTTCTAATATTTTAAATCCTGTTATATTGACGATTGCTACGTCTTCAAATTTGATTTCGAAAAAATCAGAAAAATATCCCGAACTCTTTAAAGCGTCCACAGCTTTTTTAGCTTCAGTTCCTTTTACAATAAAAGAAGTGCTAATTTCAGAAGCACTTTGAGCAACTAAAGATACGCTAATTCTGTTTTTACTCATAACTTTAAAGATCTTTGCTAGAACTCCTGGAACATCAACTAAGCTTCCTGAGATAACGGTTATAATTACAGCATCTTCTACTGTGGAAATTCCTTTGATTTCGTTTTTATCTGTGATTACCGAGATTTTTGTAAAGTCAACTTTTTGCAAAGGCTTGTTAAAATTTCTAAGCTCTAAGGGTATGTTCTTTTTTTCGATCGCTTCAAGACATTTAGGATGGAGAATTTTCGCCCCAAAATTCGCGATGTGCTTAGCTTCATTGTAATCTAAATTTCTAATAAGAGTAGATTGTGGAACGTACTTAGGGTTAATAGTTAGTAATCCATCAACGTCTTTCCATAGAATTACTGTTATATTTTTATCTATCCCTACTTCGTGTATCGAACGGGCTAAAATCGTTGCTGTGTAATCTGAGCCACCTCTTCCTAAGGTAGTAGTATAACCGATTTTATTTCTTCCAATAAATCCCGTTATACAAATAATTACGTCTTTTTTAGGGTTTTCTAAGAGAGGTATTATTAGTCTCCGCGTTCGCTCGTTAGTTAATTTGTAAAAAGGATAAGCGTTATTAAACTCGTCGTTC
>JABUBN010000247.1_pt1 | contig 15406 bp, 16 predicted proteins | sample 7240341 | NCBI WGS metagenome assembly JABUBN01 (sample SAMN07256345, study PRJNA390944) | subsurface metagenome | isolation source: Methane hydrate marine sediment | place: Pacific Ocean: Eastern North Pacific, ODP site | reverse complement strand
CGCTAGTAAACAAAGAATATTAACCTTCTATGATGATTTTTCAACTAACTTTAAATATGAGCAAGGAGAAATATACTTTAAACACAAATTAATTTTAAAACATATTTAAATAATAAAAGGAGGAATAAAAAATGGCTAAAAAACCAGTTGATGTCCTATTTGTAAAAAGTAAAATTCGAGAGTACATTAAATCAAAAGGTTGCAACACCAGTGGGGATGTTATTGATGGTCCTGCTCTTAATGAAGTAATTGTAACCATTCTCGATGCAGCGATTGGCCGCGCTAAAGCAAATGGACGAAAAACTGTTCAAGAAAAAGATCTATAATGATTTTATAAAAAGTATTAAATTCTTTAATTTTTTTTTATAATTTTATTATTATTTTATTTGAAATTAACCTCTCTTAATAGACAATAGATTCCAAATATCGATTAAATTTAACTTATTATAAAAATTAATAATTTTTCACTGTATTTTACTTTTTAATTAGAAAAAAGTATATTATTTCTAACACACACAATTAACACGACCTAACAGAATAAAAAATACTTCAATAATCGCCTTATCCTTTTTCTTTTCATATTTGAAGGAAACTTTTTATTCTTTTCTCTTCCTTTCAAAATTTTATAGTAATTAAAATTGCATGACTAATATTTATTTAAATTCCTTATCAATGATGAAAAATTCAATAGATATTACGCTTTTTAACCTTTGTAACGCTTCTTTCAATTTTTTGACGCGATTATATGGTCCTGAAACAGCGATAATTTCTAGACATTTTTCAAACTCTAAATGAATGTGCATTGTTGAAATAATGATGTCATAAAAATGGTGTTGAATGTCATTTTTTAGTATTTCATCTGTTTGCTGAACTGAAGCATAAACGGGTCTAGAATCATATTTATGGTCGTGGTAGTCGTGATCGTGATTGACTCCGTGAGAATGTTCGTGAGAGTCTTCTTTTTCGGATTTTCCAATAAAATGTTCGTGCAACATAATAATAGGAATGCACCCTACAACGTTCACAGAAGCAACAGGAATACCTTCTTCACTAACCATTAAAAAATGCATAGCTTTTCTTATACTATCTGATCTTGAGATACCTATTTTGTTTCTAAATGCCTCGAATTTATCGTACAAATCTTTTGGAAGAGACACTGTAAAGCGTTTGTATTCCTCCATCTTAAACATCTTTAATTCTTTTTTTTAATAGTAATGAATTATTTTTTTATTAGAATAGCTATTGGAACGCTTGCTTCTCGCCATTGGGCAATTTTACCCGAGTATTCTAAATTTAGTTTCACTCTACCATGATCTCCTAGTATTATCATCAAGGAGTTTTTTCTAAGCTGTTTGTAATTGCCTAAAATCCACTTATCAGTACGTAAAATCAATTTATCAATTAAATCTTCAGGAGTTCTTTGTTTAAGTGCTTGTTGTTGTTTATGAAGATTTTCAAAATCCAAATAATGCATCCAAGAAAGCTCAAAATTGTTAATTATTTTTGCAGATTCTACCCATGTACTCATGTCAGTTTCTTTTGGGACTGAATGAGTCCCACCATCGTACCTTTCTATATCTTTTTTTCTTCCAACAAAACAAGTCTTTTTTCCGTGCTCATTTAGATATCTTAACAAATGAAAACCGTTGGGTTCAGGATCAAAACCACCGTACATAATTTGATGTAAAACACCTAAAGTGTAAGGATTTTTAGTAGATAGAAGTAACATCGCTTGAGAATTAGTAATCATAAATTGTGGTTTATGATATGTGAGTTCGAATAAGCCAAAATTATCAATGATGTTTATACTGATCCTTTCAACACCTTGATAGAGATCGATAACAGACTGGACGGGTTCTGGAATAGTACCAAGCGGAGGAGCAATTCCTAATAATTTTAGAAGTGTTGCTGGTAACTGATTTAAGTAACACTTTATAGTTTGAAGTTCACTCATAATTAAATAATAAAAATCTATTCTTAAATTTTAAAATTATTAAATTGAAATTAATTACAATTTATTATAAAATAATGACAGTTTATTATTTTTAGTATAGTAAATATTTTTTAAATATTAGGTTTAAATTTACCTACTTTTAAAAGTAAGAGAACCCATGAAATGAAATCTTTATATATTGATACAGCTAATTCAGGAATCTCGGGAGATATGCTCTTGGCATCCCTTTTAAGCTTAGTATCCGATTCAAACGAAATAATAGCTGATTTAAAAGAATTAAAGCACTTTTTAAAAGGAGTTTCCCATATCGAACTTGAACTAACAAAAGTTAAAAGAATGGGAGTCGTTGTTAATCAACTTAAATTAGCTATCAAAGAATCTAAAAACCATAGAACTTCTAATGCACTTTACAACGCACTGGAACGATTTCTACTTGAAAAAAACTTCTCTGAGCCAGCAAAAATATATGCTAAAAAAGTATTAAACACATTATTCGAAGCAGAAGCAGAAGTTCACGGAGATTTAGTTGAAAATATTCATCTACACGAATTAAGCTCTGTAGACACTTTAATTGATATTTTAGGAGTAACTAAAGCATTAGATAAATTAGGGGGTTTTAACGAAAGTTTTGAATATTATTATAGTAAAGTTCCGCTTGGAGGGGGTAGTATAAAAACTGCTCACGGAATTTTGCCTGTACCAGCTCCAGCAACAGCTAAAATTTTAGAACTGTCCGAACTAGTAGTATTCGGAGGTCCTATCGAAAAGGAACTCGTAACTCCTACTGGTGTTGCGCTTTTGGTTAATTTAAAACCAAAATTTGCTCGATTTACGAACCAGATGAAAATATTAAGAGTAACATATAGTACTGGGCAAAAAGAGTTTAAAAACTTCTCAAATGTTCTTCGGTTAATATATGGCGAGAGCGAAGAGACAATTAGCACCCCAAATATGCACCCATTACAAAAATATGTTGAAGATGTAACTGTTTTAGAAACGGATGTTGATGATGTATCTGGGGAGATGTTAGGAAACTTCATCAATACTATGGAAAATGAAAAAATACTTGATATTCAAGTTTTACCAAGTATAACAAAAAAAAATAGACCTAGTCATGTTATTAAAATATTATGTCATCCTGAAAATAGTTTTGAGATAATGCATAAAATAATTAACGAATTAAGCACGTTAGGTATAAGGTTTTATACAATTAAGCGAGTATGCGTTGATCGTAAATTTGAAAAGAGTAAAATTGACATAAATAGTAAAACTTACGAGCTAAATTTTAAAATATCTTACGTTAAAATGAATGATGAAATCAATGTAATTAATGTAAAACCTGAATTTGAAGATCTTAAGAGAATTAGTAAAGAAAGTACTTTATCTATCAAAGACATATTATTTTATTGTCAATCTGAGATAAAAAAGCATTTTGAAAGTAGTAAAAAAACGAAATAATTAGTAAAAAACAAAATAGTAAAGAAAAAAAAATAATTTTTTATTTAAATGGCTATACCATTCTTATTTTAATATTTATCTACTTGATATTTGTTTAAGAAATACTCATCGTCAACCATTTGTTTAGAAAAGTCTTTTAAGCGCTCAATTTCTATTTTTACAGTTTCCTCTTTCTCTAGTTCCCCTAATTCATGGAATAACTCCGCAGCTTCATTAAAGGATTTTATAACTTCTTCATAGTTTCCAGAAACTTCAAGATCCTCAGCCAAAAATACTAAACTTTCGGCTACATCTAACTTCTTCCCTAACTTCTTTTGAATTTTTAATACTTGATACGAATATTTTAAACCTTTTACGTGATCTCTAAACTTAGTATGTGTTCTTCCTAAAGTCCTTAAAACCATAGCTTCTTCGTTTTGCAGATTATTATCCTGGCAATATTGTAAAAGATCATTCAAAAATTGAATTAATTCTTTCTTTCTATTGTTCTTCGTACTGTCGTAATGCTCAATGACTTCATTGAAACTCACTAAAGTATTAATGATATCACCACTTTCAAAAAATTCTTTAGACTTCTGAAAATTATCGGTTGTTGCGACCATTTAAAGTCTCAACTACATTGTGATTTATTTTATTTTTTTTTAGATTTTTAAGAATTAGTAATTTCAATATTAATTATATTGCACTATCTATATATATCTTTAGGTTCGAAGAAAAAGATGTAAGAATATTAAAAAACCAATAGAGTTTTAATAATCTCAATTTGGATAACATTTGATTTTGGTACTTGATTTGGGTAAAAAAGTAATTTAATGATATTCGATACACTCATTAAAAAATTGTTCAAATGGATGTCTATACAAATAAAATAGGATAGTCAATAATAGATTGAGTAAGCGCGTTTGAATTAATTATCAAAACGTCTACAATTTTCTATTAAAAAAAAATGTGTTTGTTATTTTTAGAATATTCCTAAGGGTCCGAATAAGGGTCCGAAAATGCATAAAAGTGTTATGCCAACTCCATAAATAATCCCAACTACTTTAATCTTGTCTTTTAATTCTGGAAGGTCGTAGACGTAAAAAGCGCCAACGAAGAAATGGAAATATCCAATTAAGAAAATTAAAATGGGATTATACCAATTCCACCAGACATATTCCCAAATTAAGTAATTTCCCAAATTTAGAAAGATCTCGACAATTACACAAAATAATGAAAATCCAATAGCCATAGCCCATCGATTAGGAAGTCCTAGGATCTTCTCGTTTTTATCATCAGGCAAAAATTTAGCAAAGGTTATGCCTGCTATAGAAAACATAAAAGCGATTTCTAAGTTCCAACCTATTAAAATAATATAGGCACTTGCACTTGGCGTAGTCCAAAATGCAGAGTAATTACTGAATGTAAAAACTAAAGCGTTCCAAATCTCGTTAATTAGATCTAAGCCTAATACCGTCAAGCCAGCAAATACTGTGTTCCAGTTTTTCGTTTCTCTCGCTTTTTTAATTTCAATGCCATAAATATATAGAACTATTGCTAAAATCGGGATTATATACCATCCAGTTTCGGGATTTAACTGTCTTAATTTAGACAAAGCTTCAAGAGAAGCGTCTGTAGGTACCATCTTAATACACTTTTTTTTATTATAATTTTTAAATTTTTATTTTAGTTATGCAAAATCTTTATTTTTGATATATATACTTTTTTCATTAGGAACTGATCTTCCTTAATTTTTTAAGGAATTAGTATAATAAAAAATAAAATTAAGGTTCTAGATTTATTAATGGATAGGTTCCATATTTTGAACCAGCATTTATTAATGCTTTAATATTTACTGATGGAGTTCCTGGGGCGATATCGCAAGCAGTACTAAGCATAAATTTACCCCCTTCTGCAGCCGCCCTAATACACGATTTTGCTTCTTCTTCGACCTGTTGAGCTGTTCCATATCGCATGGTTGCTGTTGACACATTACCCATAAGAATTATAAATTTTTTTCCTAAAGCTTCTTTCGCTTTTTTTAAATCTACCATATCAACGCTAATTACTAGTATTTTAGGGACTCTCGTAAGAGGTTTTAATATATTATAAACCTCTCCACATATATGTACCAAAAACGCAACAGTATTTACTTTTCTGGAAATTTTTTTATAATAGGGAAAAGCAAACTTCTGAAAAAATTGAGGGGAAATGCACGTACACGAAGCGCTTGGATCAGATAACACAGCCAAATCAGCACCTGTTTCCATTTGTTCGTTTAAAAAATCAATAATTGAATCTGTCGTTACATCTAAAATTTTGTGTACGAGATCTGGGTTATTGATCATATTTCTCATTAAGTTTTCCATACCCCACACTGAACCCGCGGCGGTAATTGGTCCTTCAACTCCAGCACCGATGATGTTTTCTGAGTTTTTAAATTTTTTAACATAGTTTCTGCAAGTTTCAATGATTACTGGCATTCTACTATCTTTGTTAGGATCTGCCGTTTCTAAAACTTCGATGTCTTCTGCCGTTTTAACCGCTGCGATTTCGTGCACGGGTATTACATCGGGCATGTAAGTTAAAGTCGCACCTAAGGCTTCACCAATTACATTTAAGTCAGAAAAACCTATAACAAAAGGCAAATTAAATTCTTTAGCGACATACAATTGAGCAGCGGCGTGTTTTTTACCGTCTTTCATTATCTCATAGGCGGGTATTCCTGTGTGCTTGTGATATGACCATATAGAGTAGCCTAATATAATTGGAAACGAAGGGACGCTAGTTCCTGATTTTCCTAATATCCCCCGAAAATAATCTGTATCAATTAGTTCCATTAGCTCTTTTCCTCCAATATTAGTTCATCTAATATTTTAGCCGCTTTTGAAGCATCGTCACAATGGATTACTCCAATCTTTTGAGCAAATTGTTCGCTCGTAGCAGCACCTCCTATAATTATTTTTAACTTTTCTCTGAGATTTTCTTCTTTTAATAGCTCAATTAAATTGGTAATACTCTCTAACGTTGGGTTCATTAAAGTAGATAATGCTAATACATCTGCGTTATTGTCTTTAATAGTTTTAATAAAGATATCTGGTTGTATGTTCCTTCCGCAATCTATAACCTTATATCCAGAAGCTTCTAAAAAAAGTTTAGTTAAATTCTTGCCTATATCGTGCACATCGCCGCGTACGACGCCAATTACGACAATTGCTTTGCTTTTTGTATTTGTAAGCTCTAGATGTGGTTTGAAAACTTCCAAAGCGTCATATAAAGCATCAGCAGAAATAATAATTTCAGGTAAAAAGTATTCTCGTTTAGCGTAAAGATCGCTTACTATTCTCATCCCTTCGTTTAACCCCTTAAAAATCGCATCGTTAACATCTACACCTTGGGAAATTATGTTTTTTGCGATAGATACGGCTAACTCTGAATTTCCTTCTATGACCGCGTTCGATAAATCCTTAATTAAATTCATAATAATAATTTTAAATTAACTTGTTATTAAAAATATACAAAATTTGTAATCTCTTACCAATAGTAAAAAGAAACTCTTAAATGAAAAATTTATTTTGCGATTTTATTAGCTATTAAAGCGGCAGAAGCTCCTGCTCCAAACCCATTGTCAATGTTGACTACTAATAATCCTGGCGAGCATGATTGAAGCATCGTTGTTAAAGCACCAATACCTTTTTCCCCTAAACCGTATCCACTAGATATGGGAACTCCTATTACAGGAATGTCAACGAGCGCTGCAACAATCCCTGGCAAGGTTCCCTCCATGCCTGCGCATACAATTACTACATGAATATCTTCTTTAATCATTTCACTGAGAGGTTTAAAAAGACGATGAATGCCAGCAATTCCTAAATCGTAGCTAGTAAATGTTTCACATCCCATTGATTCTGCAATCACTTTAGCTTCCTCAGCAATAGGGATATCTGAACTTCCGGCTGAAATTATGCCAATTCTTCCACCTTTCTTTTTGAATTTGAAATCTTTTTCTTTTACTACTAGAATTTTAGCCAATTCGTTAACAACTAATGATAATTCTTCTTTAACACCAAATTCTTTAGAAATTAAAGCCTTTTGTTCGTCTTTATACCTTGATACAATAGCAAATTTATTTTTCTTTAAGAACGAATAAATTATTTCTATAATCATTTGAGGCGTTTTGTTTTCCGCATAAATAACCTCAACAACGCCAGTGCGTAACCTTCTGAAGACATCTAATTTAGCCAAATCTCCAACTTCTTCGATAGTATTAGCCTTCAACATTTTTTCTGCCTCTTCAATAGAACACTTCTTATCAAGCAGTTTGTTTAAAATTTCTCTAATCTCATCCACACTCAATCACCAATTTAAAACGTTTCAAACTTTCAGTTCATAATAATTTTAGTATAATATATACTAAATAGAATCTTTTGGTCTTAATAAATTTAAAAACATAGTTCCAATGTATTAATTATACAATTTGATTATTTGAATATTACAAAGGATTTAACGATAGGTTTAAAAATACTAATTGAATCCCTTTAGGTGAATTCAACAAGGTGATTATATGAGAAAACGCCAACAAATACTTTCCGTTCTTATTGCTCTATTTCTCTTAACGAACGGTATCGTTTTACCCCTTAATATAACAGCCACTCCTCCAGGTTTACCAGATCAATTTATCGCAGATATCTTTTCCAGCACCAACACAACCGTATGTTTAATAAATATCAACACGATGATTACCATAGATGCTACCGATTTTTTAAACAAAATTGGAATTAATTTTGATGGAAATTACACACTGTTTAACCCAGAAAATACAACGAATCTTACCCTAATCTTACCATTCTCGCTATGTATAGATATCCATAACTCCACTTTTGAAGCGTCCGTAAACGATACTCAAATCCTTTTCGAAGTGTTAAGTAATATTGAAGAAAACTTAATAAATACGGGAATAAATCTTGATTTCTTGAAGTTTTTTGTCGTCCATTGCCCAATAACTTTAATTACTTCCAATTTAACCCTTTTAGAAAACAATACTTACATTATTAATTATCAATTCAGCGGTTCAATACCTAAACCGTTAGGTTTTCGGAATTTATTCTACATGGCGTATTATTTAGAAACTGCAAGGGCTTGGAAAGGAAATCTAACGCAAAGAGCAGAGTTTAAAGTATTTGGTAAGCTTCCTATATATAGTATAATGGGAGAGTATGACGGGTTTGGGCAAATTTCAGATATTCCAGGAGGACAAAGTGCTTTATACGAATGGAATAAAGAAAAAGTTGACACAATATATGTAGGAATTAGATATCACGGACCATCATCCGAGGATGTCTTTGGAATCGTTATTATGGTCGTTCTTAATGGCTTGGCGTACATAGCAATAATTAGTGGTGTAGTAATATGGCTAAAAAGAAGGAAAAGGAACTAAATACTTATCTCTAAATCTCATTATTACTATTATTTTTGAGTTTAGCAAAAATTTTGTTTTTAAAAAACAATATTAACTAATCAAACTTTTTTTGATATTAATCAATACTATTATTATATCCATTAAAAGTGGTTTTAAATGTTTGATTATAAATCGTATAAAGATGTTGATTTAAAAGGAAAAAAAGTTTTGATGAGAGTCGATATCAACTCTAACATCGACATTGAAAACAATAGAATTCGCGAATCACCTCGTATTCATGCTTTAATTCCGTCATTAGAAGAATTAAAAGATTGTGCTGTAGTAATTATGGCGCATCAATCTCGCCCAGGAGCTAAAGATTTTACTTCTTTGGAAATGCATGCCGAAGAAATACGAAAACTATTAGATCGTCCTGTAATATATGTAGAAGATGTTTTTGGAGAAAAGGCAATACATGCAATAAAAGATCTCAAAACAGGGGAAGTTTTAGTCCTTAATAATGTGCGAACCTGGGAACTTGAAACTAAACAATTTAAAGATTTCTCCGAAGCTGAAGAATTAGAAATGATTCAAACTCTTGCGCCATTATTCGATTATTTCATCGCAGATGCGTTTGGTGCGGCCCATAGAGCACAACCTTCGATAATTGGATGGCCTACCTTACTTGCAGGTCCTACGACAGTTAAAGAATTTAAATACATGAGTAAAATAATAGAAAGCCCAGAAAAACCTATGGTCATGCTTATTGGAGGGGCGAAAGCAATAGATAAATTTAAAGCTATGAAATTTAACTTTGAAAACGACAAACTTGATTACGCACTTTGCTCCGGTTTAACGGCAATCTTAATCATGGAAGCTATAGGAATCGAAACTGGGGAACCTAATAAGGCGGCAATAGCAAAAGATTTAGAAAAGGCAAAAGAGGACATCAAAGAAACCTACGAAAAATTCAAGGATAAGATAATTTTACCAAAAGACTTGGTAATTGACGATAATGGCAACAGAAAAGCAATTAATATCGACGAATTAAAGAAATATAACGCCGTAACTGGTGATATTGGACCTAAAACTACGGAAGAATTCAAAAGTATAATCATTAAAGCTAAAACTATCATCGCTAACGGTCCACCAGGAATATTTGAAAAAGAAGTGTTTAGAAAAGGAACCTTTGATATGGTCGAAGCAATGGCTGAAGCTGCTAAAACAGGGGGAGCACTTGCCGTAATTGGAGGTGGCGAAATGGGAACTGCAGCAGAAATGTCTGGATACGCAAAAGATGTTTCATTTATTTCTACTGGCGGAGGTGCCTTGTTAGAAATATTATCTGGAAAGGATGTACCAATGGTTAGAGCTTTAAGAGAAAAAAAACCATAAAATATTTTATAAATTTTTTTTTTACTATTATTAAATTTCATTTAAAATTGGATATTTAATTAAGATGAAAAATCTAGAATATTTTATTTGGGATTTTGACGGAACTTTATTTAATACATATCCCACCATTGCCTTAACAATAGTAAATCTGATAAAAAAAATTTATAATAAAGATTTAAATTTTAACAATGTCAAAGAATTGTGTCAAGATAGTCTTTATTCTTGTTTTAATCAAATATCAAGAGAGTTAAATATTGATAGAGAAAAACTTCAACAAGAATTTGCTCGTGAATATTCAAATACTAAAGAAAGTGAAGAACCACCTTTTTCTGGTGCGATAGAAATTCTTAAATTTATTAGAAATAAAGGAGGAAAAAATTTTATTATTACTCATCGAGGAAAAAAAACATTATATAAACTTTTAAAATATTACAAAATGAGACATCTTTTTGAATATATCATAACACATGAACATGGATATCCCAAAAAACCGAACCCTACATCATTTCTTTATCTGATTGAGAAATATAAAATTCCTAGAGAAAATATACTCTCGATTGGTGATCGAGATATTGATATTCAGGCTGCTAGAAAAATTAATATAAATTCTTGCTATTTTAATCCTAATGGAAAAATTAATCATTTAGCCGATTTAAACATAAGAAGTTTTTTTGAGTTAAAAAAGAAACTCAATCCATAATGGTTTCTTGAATCTACAATTATTCATATAAATTTAAATATTACATAATTTCACAAGAAAACTAATAAAATATTTATTTTTTAATAATATAAAATACATATCTCTAAGTTTAGTATTTTTTATACTAAAATTAAACACGGGCCAATGGTCTAGTGGTATGACATCTGCTTGACGTGCAGAAGGTCGGGAGTTCAATCCTCCCTTGGCCCACCAAATTACAGAAAAGAATTAGATTAAAATGCCATTAAAATTTCGCTGGTCATCTAAGGAATATATATCGGTTGGTTTTATGCTATTCGGTGCTTGTGGGCTTTTCCAGTTATTTTTTATATTTGTAGCTCAATACTTTTTAGGCGTAGGTAATCATCTTGTTGTAATCCTAATCCCTATTGGAGCAACAGTAGCCTTATTTTTTGGCGTGGTTATTATTTTTGAATCGTTTGCTCAAGTCGAAAGAAAGAAAAAATTAAAAACTCAATTTAGTAAATCGCGACAAAACATTTCGAAAATTCAAAAATTCTTGTATTTTCCAATTGTGAGACCTTTAATTATAACTTTCCCTATTTTTACTATTCTATTTTTTAGTACATATGGAGTATGTTATACTTTCTTAAACAATGTCATGTCATTTTTAATTGCGGAGAATTTAGCCACATTAATTTCCTTACTAATAGCTAATTATATTGAGAAAAAATACGCAAGAATCCAAAGATATTAAATAAATTTGAGAGATTAAAAAAAACTGTATATAAATCAACAATTTCAATTTTCTAACTCAGTTAAAATTTAAATATTAAAGTAATTAAAAATTAATTACAGTTCATATTTAATAGGAAATTTTAAATTATATTACGATTATTAAGATTTTTGAATATGAAGAAAATAGAAGTTCGTTGCCCCTCATGTGCCGGTAGAGGCTTTATTGAAGTTTCTGAAGAAAAGGTAGGAAAAGTTGAAAGAGGGGTGTTTGCAGTAAATGTGTCGGAAGGAATTATTTGTGAGCATTCTTTCGTTGCTTATATAGATAAGAACTTCACGGTGAGAGACACATTCATAACAGATTTCCAATTAGAAGTTCCTGATATAATTCCTAAAAAAAGTATAGAACCTAAGGCCTCCGCTCAACTTGATTCAATTAATGTAAGTTTAATCAAACTTAATTTGTCTGCTTCTTTAATCGCTTACATAATTAGGGCTATTTTACATAAGAGAAAGATCGTTTTAATTTTTGACCAGCTATTTATGTTTGATGATGTTCGAAGGTTTTTTGACTATATAACAAGAAATTCTTTTGAAACTGAGCTTGTTGTCATTTCAGAAGATCAATATAATAGCGAAAGTTATAACGATTATATTGTCTTTAACCGTAAGGATGTTATAAAGGACGATGATGGTATTATTGATGTAAAAAAATTAGGCGTAGAAAGAGCCTTGGTTCAGAAATTTTTTGAGGAATATGAGCCAATACCCAGTTTAATATATCTACAAAATGGACTTCAAAAAGCTTACGAATTATCTGAAACGATAGCAGACATAGTTAAAGGTTTAAAAAAGAAAGAGCAGGTTTATTCGAAAAAAATAATTAAAGATTTATCTAAAATTCACAATGTAAAAATCCAATTAACATATCTCAATTTTCTTTTTAAAATCGTTGAGAATTATTTCAAGATTGAGGTTCCTAAATCTTCAAAGGTTTCAAATTTTCTTGGAACTTTGTAAGGAAGCTTTTTTCTATTTTTAGAATTCAAGTGATACAGATCGTGAAACAGTCCTTTCACGAAGTTTTGTAAAATCGTAAAAGTCTATTTATTTGGTTTCCGACAGCGAACAATCAAAAAATAGGGTATAATTGTGCTATCATGCTCTCCTGGATAATTTTTTAAAACCTCATCATCGGGATAAGGTTCGCAAAATTCCTCTAAAATAAAACCTTTTGCAATCAGTAAATTGAGCCATTCTGATAGTATCATATTAAATCGGGGAATTCTAAATTTCCTCATTTTATTGGTCATATCTTTTGGAGCAGCTCCAAAGATCCATTCTTCAATCTCACCATTAAATTTTTTAAAATAGTCCCCTACAATTAATCCAGTCCTTCTACCTTCTTTATCCTTAACCCATTCCCATCTAGGTGTTGCAAAACAAGGATGAGAAATTGAAAATTGGAAGAAACTACCTTGCTTTATGACTCTATAGGCTTCAGCTATTACTTTTTCAGTTCCTGCGACATCCATCAGACTCATTGTAGCTATTGCAAAATCAAAATTGTTATCTGGATATAGAAGCTCTGTTGCACTTGCAACTTCATAAATAATTCCTAATGGTTCTTGCTGTTCTTTTTCTTTTGCGTATTTGATAAATACTTTAGAAATGTCAATTGCCGTTAATTTTGCTCCTTTTTTTGCAGCAATTCTAGTATTGTATCCTTCTCCACAACCAATGTCTAAACCCTTTAAATTTGTTATGTCGGGAAGCATTTTAAAAAAAGCAGGAGAGTTAATTAAATCTCGGCATCGATCATAGCCCATTCTGGCGAGTTTTATCCAATTTTCCGCATTTTCATCCCAATATTTACCAACTTCTTTATCATCCATTTAAAATTACCTCATCTTCTCATACATCTTATTAGGTAATCATTTTAGTTTAAAAAATATATAAGAAATATTGAAAAAAATGCGCCGCCCGGGAATCGAACCCGGGTCACCAAGTTGGCAACCTGTTTTACCCATATTGCTTTGCAACATTGGTGTATACTGACCAATCTACATTCTATTAAGATATTTAATAGAATCTATACTAGCAGCGCTTTTTAGTATAAGTCGTTTAACGATATAAAAAATATATTAAGAAATTAAAATTTATTGCTTTAATAGGAGTTAATATAAAGAAGGTAATAAGGTTTAATTTCTTAATTCAAAATTCACTTCTACATTAGATGTAATACCCAATTTACTTGCTTTTTTCCTTATATATTTTATTCTGTGTTCTTTTAGCCAATCTGAAATTATGAAAGCTGGAATTATAGGAATAACTATAACCAATGGAAACGGGACAAACACAATTAATAGCATAATGAATAACGTTAACGAAAGGTCATTTGCAAGTTGAGGTATAAATAAATTCATAAAATCAATATAGGAAAGTATTACTGATACTCCAGCGTAACCTTTTAAAAACTGTCCGTACCATCTTCCAACAGATCTGATTTCAGCAGGTTTATTTGAATCTTCTGCTCTTTTTAAGTTAGAATATAATATACCGGAATCCTTTAGAAACCACGTACTTGAAAATACCAAACTCGCTATACCAATTGTTAGCATTAATAAAGCTAAAAACGTGGTTAGGTCATCAAGAAAACTATCTGGATCTGATCCAACTGATAGTGAGATAACCCAACGTGTAGTTAAAAGCAAGGACAAGTTGATTGCCATTAGTGCTGAAAATATTCCTTCAGAAAAAAATTTAAATCCTTTAAAATCCTTGTTATATATCCCATATTCCACTTTAGATCCAAATATTCTTTTATGAGTAAAAAGAAGGATCGGAGCAAAAACATATCCTCCTATTAATACCCCTAAAATTGATGATAAAGGTAAAATCACTATAAAAATCAACCCAATTTCAATTCCAATATCTGATATTGGGATAAAATAAGTTAAGTTTAAGCTAGGAAGGAATTTTGATAATGCAATAGATAAAATTATAATAAAAATGCAATAGAAGATATAAATGATTATAGGTTTTGAATACTTAGATTTTAACATTTCAAATCAAAAATTTTTATGAAATTTATTCAATTAAACAATCTTTGAAACTTTTTGTTTTATCTCATTATTATCGATAAAGACTTCTAATTCACTTAAGCTATTAGGTAAGCCCTCTCGAACCCCAGTCTCTTTGCTTTCTAAGTAAGACATTGCTGTTGCCATCTTAGAAGATTTCTCTAGACTAAACTCGTTTAGTTGGGATATTAGAAGCCCGCTTAGAAAAGCATCTCCTGCTCCTGTGGTGTCTTCTACCGGCCCCTCATAAATTGAACTGTTCACAATGTGTTTACCATCAGATATAATTGAGCCATTGGGACCATCGGTAATTGAAATTAATTTTATTCCAAGATCTAAAAAAGTATGAATCATATGAACTATATCTGTCTCGCTTGTAAACTCTTGAGCCTCTTCTTTATTTAATGAAACTACATTTGAGTTTGAAATAAGAATTTTTGCCCATTTTGGGTTGTTTTTTATAATTGACATGCTGGGTGCGGCAAATACTTTACCACCGTTTTCTAAAGTGAGCGTCAGTGCTTTCTCAATTGCTCTACAACCATTTTCGGTAGTTAACGATGTCCAAGCAAACGCTTTAATATTTTGAAACAAATCGGCTTTCACATCCTCAGGTTTTAACATGTTATTTGCGCCTTTATACGCAAGAATACTTCTGTCTTTTCCCCACTCAGTTTTTAAAATTACTGAGAACGCCGTACAATCATCATCAGTTTGAATGACACTTGAAAGATCTACTC
>JABUBN010000246.1_pt1 | contig 15414 bp, 12 predicted proteins | sample 7240341 | NCBI WGS metagenome assembly JABUBN01 (sample SAMN07256345, study PRJNA390944) | subsurface metagenome | isolation source: Methane hydrate marine sediment | place: Pacific Ocean: Eastern North Pacific, ODP site | reverse complement strand
AGATTGTAGATCCTTCTCGGGATGGGCTACTTGACATAGCCCCCAACTTAAGGGTTGCCCGAAACGGAAACGGACAGAAGACGTTAACCACTTGAGAATCTCCCGAGTTTAGTCGTGGAGAGTGTCAATTGACTAGGCTCAAAATCTATAATATACTAAGAACAGCGTTAACCCGAGGAAGATTGATGAAAAGACATATCTCCATTTTTCTCTCCTTTCTGTTCCTGTTTCTCTTCAGTATTTCATTTGCACTGACCGAAAAAGACTTCGAACATTCTATGAACTTCTACCAGAAATTGGTAGAGAAAAAGGTTAGAGTGGAAGAACTTATCTTTACACTCAAGAAGATTTTAAAAAGATATAATGATATCGAAGTAAACCTTACTCCTGTTAGAGAAAAATTATTAACTCTTAGGAAATTTAAGGTTTCCAGGGATTTCTATAGAAAACTAGAAGCAAGGGGAGCGAGTATTGATGAACGCATTGCTGCCCTCAAGCGCATTCTAATTAAGTTTAGAACCATTGATGCGGACCTTTCTGGGATGGAAAGGAAGCTCAAGCGATTACAGGAAGTGAAGACAGGGGAAGGGGAAGAACTAGAAAAGTTTGAAGAGTTCGAAGTAGAGAAAGAGACAGCCGCACCCACAATCGAGGCAGAGATTGAGGAAGAAGTTAAAGAAGTTGAAGATTTAGAAGAATTTAAAGAATTTAAACCGTAGATGAGGTATTCGGGGTCGTCCCTGACCCCGAAGTGAAAGATGGGAAAATTAAAACATTTTATTATAGACGGATATTGCTATTTCTTAACGAGTACTACTGAATGGAGAAAGCAAATTTTTAATAATTTTGGAAATGCGCAGATTTTGTGCAATATTATTTATAATCTTCGGAAAAGAGAGAAATTTTTTCTTTTGGGTTTCACAATAATGCCTGAACATTTTCATCTAATTATCATACCAAAAGGAAATATTGTTGTATCCTGGGTAATGCAAGAAATTAAAAAGGGTTCTGCCCGTTTAATAAATATTAGAAGTAATACAAAAGGTAAAATTTGGATGGATGAATTCTATGATTATGTGATTCGGAATGAAAATGATTTAATAAAACACTTAAATTATATTTACAACAATGCAGTAAAAAGAAGATTCGTAGAAGTTCCGTCCGAATATCCATGGTCTTCAGCAAATCCAAAATTTGAGACTGACGTAGAGGAAATTTTGTCCCGACAAGTCGGGACTACCGTACTAGGTACTCGGGGTCGTCTCTGACCCCGAGGTGAAAGGAGGGGAGTGGAATGTATGATGTTGTGACTTTAGGAGAGGCAATGTTGAGGCTTTCACCACCCAACTATATGAGGTTGGAGCAGACGAATAGTTTCGATGTTAATGTAGGTGGGTCAGAGTTGAATACTTCTGTGGGGGTGGCCAGATTCGGTTTGAGGACGGCCTGGGTTACAAAGCTGGTCAAGAGTCCTTTAGGAAAGATGGTGGCTAACAAGGCCAGAGAACATGGCATAGATACTTCTCATATAGTTTGGACTGACAAAGGGAGAGTGGGAATATACTACCTGGAATTGGGAAGTACGCCCCGGGCGAGTAGAGTCATTTATGACCGTAAAGACTCGGCTATAAGTAAACTCGGGCCGGGTGAAGTAAACTGGTCCACCATTCTGAAGGGGACAAAGCTTTTTCTTACCAGCGGAATTACTACTGCTCTGAGCCCAACTTGTCGAGAAGCTACAATCGAGGCTATAAACGAGGCAAAGAAGCAAGGCTGCAAAATCTGTTTTGACATAAACTTTAGAGCGAAGTTGTGGTCGACCGAGGAAGCGAAGAAGTGCCTCTCTAAGATATTGGATAAAGTTGATATCATTGTAACCACACAATTTGATACTGAGGAAGTTTTTGGCTATAAAGGTTCTTACGAGGATATAGCAAAGCAATTAAAAGATAAGTTTGGCTGTTCAGTGGTTGCCATTACTTTAAGAGAGGTGCGCACTGTTCTGACCGGTGGATGGACCAGCATTGCCCTGGCTGATAAACTCTATAAGGGGAAAAAATACGATATAGAAATAATTGATAGGGTCGGCGGTGGAGATGCATACACTGCTGGTTTCATTTATGGCTATCTAACAGGCGATGTGGAGAAGGCTGTTGCTTATGGAGACGCTCTGGCTGCATTGGAACATTCTATTCCCGGCGATTTGAGCTGGTTTACAGAAGATGAAGTTAAGAAACAAATTAAAGCTGCTGGTTATAGAATTCAAAGATAGGAATTGAAAAAAACCCCCGATAAATCAGGGGCTTAGGTTAAGATGTAATCAATCCCGATACATCGGGACTTTGTTAGGAGTAGCCCCGATGAATCGGGACGATTGGTGGGCGCAGAGCAAGCTCTGCTACTCCAACTTCCGCTTTAGCGGAAAGGCGAGTCTTATTAGGGAGGTGAGTTTATGGATAAGAAATCGGAGCAACTTAAGCTTATGCTTGAGTGCGGAATTGTGCCTGTAATCAGAGCCCAATCTCTTGAACAGGCTATGAACATAGTCGATGCCATTAGGGAAGGCGGGATTAAAACTATTGAAATAACAATGACTGTTCCCAATGCTATTGGAGTGATGGAGAAAGTGGCAGGGAAGTTTGGAAAGGAAGTGCTTTTAGGAGCGGGCACTGTTCTCGATGGAGAAACAGCCAGAGCATCCATTCTTGCAGGTGCTGAATTTATTGTAGGACCCTCATTGAACGAAGAAGTCATCAAGATATGTAAAAGGTATACCAAAATTGCAATTCCGGGGACGATGACTCCCACGGAAGTTGTCCATGCCTGGGAGATGGGAGCAGACATTGTGAAAATCTTTCCTGCAGGGCAGTTAGGAGGTCCGAAGTATATTAAGGCGCTTAAGGGTCCCCTGCCCCATATTCTGTTCCTTCCTACAGGAGGAGTAAATTTAGAGAATGCTGGCGAATTCATTAAGGCTGGTTCGTGTGCCATTGCTGTGGGGACAGCATTAGTTGACAAGAAGGCAGTGGCTGAGGGAAAGTTTGAAGTTTTGACTCAGAAAGCCAAGCAATTTCTGGAGGAAGTAAAGAAAGCAAGAGGATAAGAAATAACATCTTTCCAAAATTGTCTTTGAATCCTGTCCTTGCCTTAGTGAGGCAACAAAAATATTAACCCCTGTTAGTATTGACAGGGGTTGATTTTTTCTATAGCTGGGGAAAACGCTGTCAAGGTAGTCCCGACTTGTCGGGACGAAACTTGTTCTCTTTTGCCTCGGGGTCAGGGACGACCCCGAGTACCATAGCTGGGGAAAACGCTGTCAAGGTAGTCCCGACTTGTCGGGACGAAACTTGTTCTCTTTTGCCTCGGGGTCAGGGACGACCCCGAGTACCATAGCTGGGGAAAACGCTGTCAAGGTAGTCCCGACTTGTCGGGACGAAACTTGTTCTCTTTTGCCTCGGGGTCAGGGACGACCCCGAGTACCATAGCTGGGGAAAACGCTGTCAAGGTAGTCCCGACTTGTCGGGACGAAACTTGTTCTCTTTTGCCTCGGGGTCAGGGACGACCCCGAGTACCATAGCTGGGGAAAACGCTGTCAAGGTAGTCCCGACTTGTCGGGACGAAACTTGTTCTCTTTTGCCTCGGGGTCAGGGACGACCCCGAGTACCATAGCTGGGGAAAACGCTGTCAAGGTAGTCGGGCTCATCCCCGAGTACCAATTGACCTGTAAGCGATTATATGTTATAATTCAAAAAATGCGGGGTAACTTTCTATGTTCAAAAAGATACTGATAACTCTTCTTTTGCTATCTATTTTCTCAATAAATAGTGTTTTTGGTCAGATTGCTTCTCGTGAGGAAGAAGACTTATACAATTTTGCTATGAGTCTCTATGGGGATGGGATGTACAAACTGGCAGCGGAGCAACTGGATAAATTTGAGAGGAATTACCCGGAAAGCAAGAAGCTCCCTGAGGTGAGATTCTACAAGGCAGAAGCTCTGTTCAAGGAAAGAGATTATGCAAGGGCGTTTGTTGGGTATGGCAAGGTTATAAGTTCACATCCCGGGACAGACTTTGCTCTCAGAAGCGCCATTCGTCTGGCTGACTGTAAATATATGGCCAAGAATTACTCTGAAGCAATAAGACTCTATCAGGATTTCATCCGCAGATATCCTAAGAGTGACCTGGTGGCAGAAGCAAAATACTATACTGCTGAATGTTATTTCAATCAGGAGAAGTATGGAGAGGCTATTTCAGGTTATGATGAGATTATCAAAAAATATCCTCAATTTAAGCATATCGACTATGCTCACTACTCCAAAGGTTTCTCTTACTTCAAGCAAGAAAAATATTCTCAAGGTTTTCTTGAATTCTCTAAAGTGGTTAAATCTTTTCCAAAAAGTAGTATTGCTGACGCCTCCCAATTTTTTATGGCAGAATGTCGGTTTTACCATGGGAATTATAAATTAGCTATACCTGAATACAAAAAATTGTTTAACAAATATCCCCAATCCACGTATCTTCCTCAAGCCCAGTTTAAGATTGGAGAGTCTCTCCTCGAACAGAAAAAGTTCTCTTTGGCCAGACAAGCGTATCAGAAAGTATTAACTATTACCGAATCTGGCGACCTGCGAGGAGCTGCATTGTATCAAATCGGCGAGTCGTTCTACCGGGAAGGGGAATACCCTGAAGCAATTACCGCTTATCAGGAAGTCATTAAGGTCTATCCTCGTTCCAAACAGGCAGTGAAGGCTCAGCAGTCTATTGGCTGGAGCTACCTGAAGCAGGGAAAGTTTGCTGAAGCCAGGAAGTCTTTTTCAGAAATGATAACCAGGTATCCTAAATCCGGATTGGTCACCTCGGCGCACTATATGATTGGCAATCTGTTCTATTATGAGAAAAAGTATAATGATGCAATTGAAGAATATGAAGTATTAACGGAAAATTTTCCCACAAGCAAGCTGGCTGATGACGCTGTCTACTGGAAAGGCTGGTGTTACTATAAGAAAGGCCGATATGATGATGCCATTTATACTTTCAGAGAAGTTGAAAAGAAGTACCCCGATAGCAAATTGATAGTGAAAGCGAAGTTCCAGATTGCAGAGTCTCTGTTTCGAAAGAAAGATTTTAATCTTGCAGGGAAGGTTTACCAGGAAGTTATTGACCGTTATCCCCGGAGCAGGCTGGTTGATGATGCCTATTTTGGTTGGGGAAGGGCTTCTTACGAAAAGGGTGATTTCGTTTCTGCTATCAAGGCTTATCGGGCAATCCTTAACGCCTATCCAAAAAGTGAGCTCGCTCCCCAGTCGCAGATGGAGATAGGGAATTGTCTTTTAAGCCAGAAAAAGTATAATGCAGCACATAATGCCTATAATTTAGCTCTCAAGAACTATCCCAAAAGCGGTATTGAACACCGAATAAGATTCCACATTGGTCTGGCTTACTATAAACAAGATAAATATGGGAAAGCAATTGAAGCTCTTAGCAGTTTAAGGGAGAAATTCAAAGACAGTGATGTCATTGACAGAGCGCTCTATTATATTGGCTGGTCGTACTTCAAGCAGAAAAAATATGATGAAGCAGTCCTTCACTTTAACAGTGTAGTTGTCAATTACCCTGAAAGTGGCGTTGCGGCAGATTCTTTATTTAGAATTGGAGACGCACTTTATAATCAAAAACAATATGAGCAGGCGATAAAGAATTATCAGAAAGTCATTGATGAGTATCCTCAAAAAGAGATAGCGGAGTTTGCCTATTATGCTATTGGCTGGAGTTACCACGCTAAAGGCGAGGAGGATAAGGCAATCAAGGTGTATAAAGATTTTGTTGAGAAGTATCCGAAGAGTCGTTTGAACGTAGAAGTGAGGTATCGCCTTGCAGAATATTATTATAGCGGAGATAATTTTGACGAAGCAGCAAAGATTTATCGCTCGATAGTGGAGAACTTTCCTAACTCACCTCTTGCCGACGATTCCAGTTATTGGTTGGCCTGGAGCTACTACAGGGCTGGCAATTATGATGGAGCAGCCAATACTTACAGGAGGCTAATAACGAGCTATCCTGATAGCGACTTTGCCAGTGAAGCTCAGTTCCGCATTGGAGGATGCTACTTTGTACAAGAGAAATATACTGAAGCAATAACAGAATATGAGAAAAAGATAGCCAAAACTCCGGAAGATACTTTTTCCAGTGAATCCCAGTATAAGATTGCAGAGAGTTATGAAAAGATGGGTAGTAAGGAACTTGCACAGGAAGCTTTTCAGAAAACATTGCAGAAGTATCCCCAGTCAATAGCTGCAGCCAGAGTCCACTTGAGGGATGGAATTTTATATGAACAAAAGAAAAAATACAAGAAGGCAACAGAGAAATATAAATTGGCTACAAGTTTAGCCCGCAATGAAGTAGGAGCAGAAGCACAGAAGAGGATAGGTGACTGCTACTATTTCCGGAAAGATTACCGTAATGCTATGGTTGAATATTTGAAGGTGGTATATCTTTATAGCAAACACCCATACTTTGCTGCCCCTGCACAATATATGGCTGGAGAATGTAATGGGAAACAGAGGTTCTGGGAGGAGGCGAGGAAAGCCTACAGGAAGGTCATCGAGAATTATCCGGAAAGCGAGTGGGCGAAGAAAGCACAAATAGAGCTGGAGAGAATAGCCGGTAAATAGTATGCCGACAAGAAAAGTTATCTTTTTCATAGGAATCTTAATTTTTCTCTTTTTATGGAATCCCTGTGCGTACGCTGAAGCAGAGAAACCAACTGAGGAGAAGCCTGCCTTCGAGCTACCGGAAGTGGTAATTATTGGCGAAGACCAGTCCAAAGTCACTATAGGTGGTGAAAGGGAACCACTCATCGATCAACCCTTTTTGAGAAAGGTCGAACTTGGTCTGGAACCTATGGAAAAAATCTCTCCCCTATCCTTTCTTCCTCAGAGGAAGGAGAACATTACTGAATTTAGTTTTGCCTATGGAAGTTTCAACACTTTAAAGACTAACCTCAGTCACGGCAGACAAATTAGGGATAAAGGTTACTATCTCTTTGGTATAGGAAAATATAAGACAGATGGAGAATTTCTTGGCAGGCGTTATAACCAGGATAACGCATTTTTGGAATGGGGTTTCAAACCTGCTGAAAAGCTCGATTTGAAAATTGCTACTTCTGGCATCCTGAAAGATTATCGCCTGTCCAATTCTACCATTACTCAAAAGGCAGACCTATTCAATGTGGAATTGGGAGTGGAGGAGAGAATAGGAGAAGGAAGCAGCCTGGGATGCCAGTTCTTTGGTCAAATAGCAAACTTAAAGAATAGTGATAAAGCCAAAAGTGAGATAGGAGGAGCCAGGTTACAGGCGAGGATTGGTCTGACGGAAAGAAACTTATTGAACCTGGAGGCTCACCTTTATCAGGAGCGGCTTAAATTGGGTGGTAATAGGAGGCGTTACTTAATTAGTTTCATTTCTCTGAGTGATGAATTTCTTCTTTTTGATAGACTATGGGTTAATCTGGGACTGGAATACAAAGAAAAGAGTAAGCCCCTTACCTCCTTTCTCTATCCCACGGCCAGACTCTCTTATGAGTTGATTCCCAATTTTAACCTCTGGGTAAAATATAAACCAGGGATGACAGTTCCTCTCTTCGATGAACTCTATATAGACAATGACTATACAGAAGTTAATTTAGATATTCTTCCCCAGAAAAGAAGATTTTCCCTCGAGGAAGGAATGGAGTATAAGCTCAGCCAGAACCTCTCTGGCAACATTTCCTTCTTTCAGAGGAGATTTAGAAATTTCATTGCTCTCTTCGATGATGACACGACAGGAAGTTGGCAAAATATCCTCAATGTATTCTCAGAAGGTGTGGAAGCATCCTTTGTTTACAACTTGGCAGACTTCAGTCTGCGTGAAGGAGTAGCTCCGATTCATCGGAGCGTAGGAGTAGCAGACTTCAGTCTGCGTTTGAGATACGTATACGAGAGAACAGAAGACGAAGACCAACCGGATAAGAAAGTGCCATATAGACCCATACATTCGCTCAAAATTTCGTCACGCTATTCTTATGGAGCTTTAGAGATAGACTTATCAGTTCTAATGCAGAGCGAAAGATATTACAATCGCTCTCAATCTTTACCCTTCTACTGGATGCTAGAAGCGGAAATCTCCTGTCGCATAACAGAGCAGCTTCTCATTTTTGTTCAAGGAGAGAATTTACTGCAGGAGAAGTATGCCGAGAGGTTTAGCTATCCGCTTGAGTACAGCAAATTTTCTGGAGGATTGAAACTAAAATTCTAATCGGAAGTAGAAGGAGTAGTCCCGATGAATCGGGACTACTCCTATTCCAAAAGGAGGCTAAAATGCTGAACTATTTTTTACGCGGGGGAATAATGATGTATCCTCTTTTTATTGCTTCGGTTTTGGCTCTGGCGATAATTATCAACAAGTTTCATGTTTTTTCTCAAGTAAGAGCTGGCGAGAGGAATCTAATGGCTAAAATCAAAGAGTTGGTGAATCAAAAGATGGTCGAGCAAGCAGTTACTTTCTGTAAGAATTCCGAGGGACCTGTTCCTTCTATATTGAAGGCTGGCTTGAACCAATATGGTAAAGGACAAAAAGCAATGGAAGATGCATTTGAAACGCAAGCTTCAGAAGAGGTTCCGCGCGTGGAAAGCTATCTGCCTGTTTTGGCCACGATTGCAGCAGTGTCTACTTTAATGGGGTTTACTGGCACAGTTGTAGGGATGATTCGTGCTTTCGATTCCATTGCTGCTGCCAGCGCCACTTCCCCGGCAATTATAGCCTCAGGCATTTCCGAAGCGCTGATTACTACTGCCACAGGGTTACTCATTGCTATTCCCACACTTCTCTTCTATCGATATTTTGTCCATCGTGTAGATAGGTTTGTTTCTGAGATTGAAAGATACTGTAAAGAATTGATTAAAATTTTATTTCCCAGATAGGTCGGTCACCCTTTGGAGTAGCGAAACTTGTTTCGCGATGAAGGCGCAGAGCGAGCTCTGCTACTCCTATTGGAAGATTGGAGTAGCGAAGCAGAGCTTCGCGTTTTGCCGCTCTAAAGACTGTCCGACCAGATAAGGAGGCAAAGAAAATGCAATTCAAAAGGTCAAGAACTCTTAGCACGCGTCTCGATGTTGCACCAATGGCTGATGTTGTCTTTCTACTGCTAATCTTCTTTATGCTATCTACCTCTTTCGTGGTTCAGCCGGGTATCCAGATTAAATTACCCAAGGCGGTTACCTCTGAAATTCAGTTGAAGAAAGACCTTATCTTAACGATTACTGCTGAGAACATACTCTTTTTAAACGAAGAGCTAATTACTCTGGATGAGTTGGGTGAAGCATTGCAGGCTGCTTTTGCTCAGAGGAAAGATAGAATATTAATTATTAAAGCTGACCAGGAAGTTAAACATGGTATGGTGGTGCAGGCAATGGATATTGCAAAGATGAACGGAGCTGATAGATTAGTAATTGCCACAGAACCAAAATTGTTATGAGTTTCAGGAGAGAAGAATGTTTGGAGACCGCAATTTCAGGCTTTCACTACTTATTTCTTTTATCTTCCATTTGTTAATGTTGATATATATTCCTATAACCCAGCGCCATAGACCTCCAGTTAGGTTTGTGGAAGTCTCTTTAATTTCATTTCCAGCGGTAAAACCCAGTGAACCAGGTTACCCAGAGTCTTTAGCTCTTGCTCGACCGAGGACTGATGTCAGTCCTGCTCCTGGAGTCGATGTGTGGACGCCGGGAGAGGGAGAGCCATTGGCGATTATGGGACCTGAAACGAAGATTACTCTAACAGAAATCCCGGCACCTGAGCCCGAAATGGGAGAGAAGATATCGATGCTCCCGGGCGAAGATAGGTTCACCATGGAGGGAGTCAAAATTACGCCCGGACTTTATGATAGAGGGGGCATTTTTGTGGGAAAGGGTGAAGCTCGAGATTTCGCTATAACTGGTCCAGTCTCTCGTAGAGGAATTGTCCGACGAGTCTATCCACAATATCCCAGGTGGGCAGAAGAGGCAGGAGTGAGTGGAGAGGTTCGCTTAAAGTTCTGGGTCTTGCCTGATGGATTAGTCAATAAAGTAGAGGTAACCCAGACTACAGGGTATCCTGACCTGGACCAGATTGCCAGCCAGGCAATGAAGAAGTGGCTCTTTGAGCCCCTCTCTCCCCAGGAGAAGCAGATAGTGCAGTGGGGAACAATCACTCTCAAATTCAAACTGGAATAATCGGAGTGTGAAACGAAAGTTTCACTCAGTCAAGTAGTCAAGCTTTCGCTTGACACTCCAATTGGCCTGGCAGTCTGAAACGAGAATAATCCTTGACAAAAAGTCTACTCTAAAGTAGACTACTTACGAGTAGACTTTTGATTTGAGGAGAAAAGTTTATTATGAGGTTCATTAATCGTAAAGAAGAGCTGGAATACTTAGAGAAAAAATGGGCAAAGAAAACTCCACAGCTGGTTATTTTGTACGGCAAACGCCGTGTGGGAAAAACAGAAATCATTAAGCATTTTATTGGCGGGAAAAATGCCATTTATTTTCTAGCGGACAAAAGGCCGGAAAGGGAACAGTTGAAAGTTATTGCTCGGGAGCTGGGAGAGCACTTTAATGACGATTTTCTCGTAACCAAGGGATTTTCTGATTGGTACGAGATGTTCAAGTATATTCAAAGTAAAAAAGACAAACATTTGATAATGGTAATAGACGAATTTCCTTATCTGGCTGAAAATAACAAGGCAATTTCTTCTATATTTCAGAAAGGGTGGGATGAATATCTTAAAAGTATTTCTGTTTTTCTCATCTTATGCGGTTCCAGCATTGGTATGATGGAATTAGAAACACTTGCTCAAAAGTCGCCCCTTTATGGCCGGCGGACTGGACAATTAATGATTAAACCGTTTTCATTTTTTAATGCTTGGGGATTTTTTCCGCAAAAGAAGTTTGAAGAATTCTTGCGAATTTACAGCATTGTCGGAGGCGTTCCCACATATCTTCTCCAAATTGACCCTAAAAGATCTATGGAAAAGGATATCTTGGACAACGTTTTTAACAGAGATTCTTTTCTCTATAGAGAAATCGATTTTATTCTCAGAGAGGAGCTTAGGGAGCCAAGAAATTATTTAAGTATTCTTCGAGCGATTGCTCTTAATCGTCGCAGATTTAGCGAAATTATAAACGAGACCGGGCTGCAGAAAAATGTTATCCATAAATATCTTCATGTTTTAGAAGACCTTTATTTTATAGAAAAGGAAGTGCCGGTAACTGAGAAAAATCCGGTTAAATCTAAAAAAGGTCTGTATCGACTTCAGGACCAATTTTTTAAGTTTTGGTTCACTTATATTTACCCTTACAAAAGCGAACTCGAGCTGGGTAACTACAAACCCGCCATTTCAAAGTGGAAGAAGTCTTTTGAAATTCTCGTTGCCGAGAATTATGAAACGATATCTATGGAGATACTTCGAAAATATCAAGATAAATTTTTTAGTTTTCAGCGTGTTGGGCGGTGGTGGGAGAAAAATGAAGAAATAGACCTGGTTGCTTTGAATGAAGAGGAGAATAAGATTCTTTTCGGCGAGGTTAAATGGTCTAATAAGCCCGTTGGTGTAAATATTTATGAAGATTTAAAGAAGAAAGCACAAAGAGTAGAATGGGGGAGGAGAACGAGAGAAGAATATTTTTGTTTATTCAGTAAGAGTGGGTTTACTCCTAATATGCTTAAAGTAGCCAAGACCGAAGGTGTTTTTGCTTTTGACAAAGGCGGTCTTTTATTTTAAAAGTTAACAAATCATGGTAGGAGTGTGAAACGCCCCGACAAGTCAGGGCACTTAGTCAAGCTTTCGCTTGACACTCCATTTAAACGGTGGAAAGGTATATCTTATGATTGAGGGAAGAATCTTATTATTTGGTAATGACCCCAAAATTGCTCAAGGATTAAAGAAAACCCTGGAGAAGAAGGCTTTTACACTTTACCAGGTTAAGGGAAAGACCGGTGTTAAGGAGAAAGTTCTGGAATTTGAACCAGAACTGATTATTCTAAATTTTATTTCCTTACCTGAAGATAATTTTAAAATCTGTGAACAGCTCAAACAGGATAAAAGTTTTAGGAACATTCCAGTGGTTATCATCAGTAACATTTCCAGGAAGAAGGAGCTAATTAAAGCCCTGGAAATTGGTGCTGATGACTATCTGGCGAGACCTATCGATTTCGATATTTTCTTAGCCAGATTAAGGGCAATTTTACGCAGAATAAGTTACAGAGAAGAACCTGAGGAAATCTTAAGATGTAAAGATATTGTAATCAATTTAACCACCAGGACTCTTCTGGTAAAGGAAAAGCCTGTCAAATTAACTCCCAAAGAGTTTGCCCTTCTTTATACTCTGATGAAAAAGAGAGGAAGGGCTTTAGAGAGAAGATATTTGATGAAGAGTGTCTGGGACGAGAAGTATCTTGGAGACCCACGCACAATAAACAAGCATATTGAAACCCTCCGCAAGAAATTGGGTCCTGGAGCCAGCCGACACATCAAAACGGTTGAGAAAGTAGGCTATATGTTCAGGGCCTAAACTTCCCCAATTCTAACCTTCCCAACGACTAACCTAATCTTGGTTGTGCACTATTAAAACCGTACCTACAAATTCTCCTACCCACCTGAAATTTCGCCGGAATTTCGCTTTAATTTCCAGTAATGTAAGGTAATCTTATAGTGAGTCTTATGGTCGCAAAAAGACCTATTTATTTATGGGACTTTAGGGTAACATAGTGGCATCTAGGTCCCATTCCTTTTGAGAAGAAAAATATTAGAGAGGCAAAAAAGGAGCTGTATAATATTGAATTCTGTCATGACCATAGTATATGTCAGTGTATGGTTTCAGTTGAAGTTTCTAGTGGAAGCCCGGGCGGTGCAAGGGGTAAAGTTTAAAACTGCCCGGGTTTCTATTTTAATGAACTATAATTAAATTGGTATTTTCAGCCGAGTCTCGTGACTCGGTTTTTTTTGTCCAAAAGTGAGAAGTGACACTGCTCACTTTTCAAAACTAAAGGAAAGGAGATGAGAAAAAATGTGCAAACGAGAAAGACTGAGGATTGGTTTGCTCAAGATTGGAGAAATGGCTAGGGAGGCAGGGGTTCTTCGCTCCACTATCAGGTATTACACAGAGATGGGACTTCTCCGAGTAGCGGAAACCCTGTTGCCCGGAGGCTATCGCCTCTATGACCGGGAACAGACCTTAGCCAGAATTCAGCAGATTAAATCTGTTGCTGAGCAGAACCGCACTTTGGAAAACATCAGAGAAGAATTAGCAAAATCCATAGCTGGATGAGATAACGGAATTTGTAACTGCAGAGCGATAGATTTCTGCACGGTTGAAACCGTGCCTACAAATCCCATTATAGGCACAGATTCAATCTGTGCAAAATAAAAAGGGAAGCAAAGCTCTACAAAGTGATGATAATGAACAGATTAAAATTAATAAAAAGAAGAAATTTCTTAATAATGCTAATAAGTGCTTTAGTAGTGGTGCTATTAAGCGTATCTTATATTTATGCTGAATGGACTGCCTACAATGACTGTGGCGATGGCGGAAACACAGATTGGGATTCTGACGACCCCAATGTTACTAATTTCGGGGCTTTAGATAGTCCTTGGGGAAATTTAAAGAGATATTCTGATGGTTCAGATTCTGGTGTAAGTATTTCTTATTCTGGAAATCTTAATGAAGGGTATGGAGCTGAACATGATGGTGGGAGTGGCCGAACTCCACCAGTATATCCACCATCCGGAACAGATGCTTATAATGAATTTGGAACAAAAATCAATGTGACAGGTATCAGCTATTGTACTACAGGGAATTCTATGACAGTTTCATTCTCAGGGGTTTCAAGTAGTAAAAAATATACATTGGTAATTTTGGGTATGCGTGGGCAGTATAATAACAGATGGAGTTCCTACACCATTACAGGTGTTTCCAGTTATGAAAATAATAGTTCAACAGGTATTCCTGCTGGGGACAGAACTGGAAATACCACTGTCTATTGTGCGGGGGATAACTATGACAATGGTTATGTTGCCAAATGGACAAATGTTGTTCCGGAAAGCACAAGTATAACCCTTACTATTAAAGGTGTTGCTCATGGAGCTGATCCTGCAGATAAAGGTTACCTATCCGCTATAAAACTTGTGGAACAACTACTTGATGAGACCCGTATCAGTAACTATACCTCTGGCACACCTACTGTTCCTCCGACAACTGTTGATAAAGGTACTACAGAAAACTGTTTAGGCACATTTAGATTTAATGGAGCAGGAACAGTTTCTCAGATTACTATAACCGAATACGGAACCTGTGATGCAGCCAATGATTTAGAGAACGTAAAACTTTTCCAGGATGATGGCGATGGAGATTGGGAGCCAGGGATAGATACTATCCAGCTTGGTTCAACAACCACGTTTAGTGGAGCGTCTTCAACGGCTACATTCTCAGGGTTTAGTCTTGTTGCTTGTTCAACCTGTTATGTTCATGTCGTTCTGGATGTGAAAGACACTGCTCCAATTAAAGAAACAATAGGCGTAGAAATTTCTACCTCAACAGATGTTACTTCCACTAAGGATGTCACTGCTCCCTCTTGGCCAGTTCAATTAAGAACAGCGTTAATTGGTCCATTTATTACTGTGAGCAATTATACAGAAGGATATCCTATTGTCCCTCCTTCAAAAGTGTATCGGGGTACTACGAAGAACTGTCTTGGCACATTTAGATTTGATGGTTCGGGCACAATTTCAGTGATTACCATTACCGAATACGGCACCTGCGATGCGAATGGTGATTTAGAGAATGTAAAACTCTTTCAGGATGATGGCGATGGAAACTGGGAGTCAGGTGATGATACAACTCAGCTTGGCTCAACAACCACATTTAGTGGCTCATCTTCAACAGCAACTTTCTCAGGGTTAAATCTTACTGCTGGCGCTACTTGTTATGTTCATATAGTGTTGGATGTATTGTCAGATGCTACTACTGGTCAAACTGTGGGTATTGAACTTTACCAGGATGATATTGTCTGTACCTCCACTGCCACTGCATCAAGCTGGCCTGTTAAGTTAAGCACTTCAACCATTATTCTACAACAGGTAACTGTAAGCAAATACACTGGAGGAAGCCCGTCTGTGCCTCCAGGAACTGTATATAAACAAAGCACAGAAAATTGTCTGGGAACATTTAGATTTGATGGTTTAGGTACGATTTCCCAGATTACTATCATCGAATACGGCACCTGCGATGCAATTAATGATTTAGATAATGTAAAACTATTTAAAGATGATGGCGATGGCAACTGGGAGTCAGGTGATGATACAACTCAGCTTGACTCAACAACCAATTTTAATTCCAGTAAT
>JABUBN010000245.1_pt1 | contig 15467 bp, 15 predicted proteins | sample 7240341 | NCBI WGS metagenome assembly JABUBN01 (sample SAMN07256345, study PRJNA390944) | subsurface metagenome | isolation source: Methane hydrate marine sediment | place: Pacific Ocean: Eastern North Pacific, ODP site | reverse complement strand
TAATAGCTAGAGTGGTGGGAGTAGTGATGACAATAGGGACAACAATAGGATTGATAATGGTGATAATACCATATGAGTACATATTAGGGAAAATAAGTCGAAGAATATTAGAAGGATTGAGAAGGGAGATAAAACAAGAATTGGATGAGTTACCGGAAGAAACACTAAAATTACTAAAAGAAGAAATAGAAGAAAAACTGATAGAGAGAAAAGCAGAGGAATTATATATCAAATTAGGTCTAATGCATGAAGATAATCTATGTAAAGAAGAAAGCCATAAATGGAGATAAAGAAAGAAGGAAGGGAAGGAAGAAATGAAAAAAAGAAGAGTTAGAAATTTTATATAGTTATTTAAAAATAATGATGAATTCTGCAGAAGAATATCTTTTTTCGAATCTAGTCTTGTATTCTTGAAATAGATCTCTAGTTTCTAATTGGCATATTACTACTATTACTTTACCATAGACCTCGATATTTCTATCAATTTGACCACTTAATCTATCAAAATCATCTCGTTTAGGATTCTTTTTGAGTTCAATAGGAAGGGAATCATCCACTAAGATATCAACCTGTGTAGGACCTGCTTCATCTTGAACCTTAAATCCATATTTGTGTTCAAGTAAGGTTCTTAATTCTGTTTGATATCCTTCTTCTGATTTGTATCTTCTAACAGGAACCCATTGACTTATGATTTCTTCAATAGCATAAGTTTCTTCCTTGACAACTGGTTCTTCCTTGACAACTGGTTCTTCTATTATCTGCATTTCCTCAAGAGGTTCTTCTTTAAGGAGCTCCTCTTCTAATTTTGTTTCTTCAATTGAAGGGATTTCCTTATCGAGTCCTAATTCATCTACAAGTCTTTTCCAAAGTACAGCCTTGGTTCCAGAAACAGGTAATGAATACATGCTACACAACATGAATAATTGATCTTTAGAGAAATGACTGGCAATGTCGTCAACATCAAAATTTTCACATGTAAGTATTCTATCCATTATTTCATCTTTTTTTCCTGTAGTCTCCAATCCCAGTTCTTCAGCCAAATCTTGAACTTCTTCTTTGTAAAAATATTTGTTTATGAATTGTTTAATATTCATGTGAAAGTCCTTTATTCAACGTTATAATAAACTAGATAGTAAAAAACATATTATAAAGATTGTTAATAAATCATGAAATAATCGGAAATTTGTCTCCTATACTTCATGTCATTTAACATTAAGTTAAGGATTTATAAGGTATGAGAGTTAGACTAGAAAGAAGGGATGAGTTAGAAAAAAATAATTTAATGAATCACAGAAAATAGAACTGGGGTCTAAAACCAAGAAATTCTCAAGTTTCCGACAAAAATAGTACACAAAAAATCGAGAGAAAAAATCAATCATTATTACTATAAGTATCTAAAAGTGATCTAAATTTGTTTGAAATCCTCGATTAAACAACATTCTTCCAGTTTATTTACTATCTTCAAAATCTTCATTGAAATGACTATCATAATATTCTTGTCTTCTTTTAGCTCTATCTTTCTCAAGAATTTCGATAATGTTAGGGGGCAAATCGACAACAAAAAGGTCTTTAGGAATATTATCAAGATAGAACCAATTATCAACTTCTTCAAAGACATAAAAATCTCCAAATATAGCATCACAGTAGAAACAACCAAAAGAAAAGTAAGAGTGTTGAGCTGTTTTACTATAGCGCTCTTTAATCTCACCGAGAAGAAGTTTTTTACCAATATCTTCCTCTTTAAGATTCTTGACAAAAGTAACAACCTGAGGATGAAAAGAATCTTCAGAGCTAGCTTCACAAGGATGACCAATATAAAAAATATGGGAGATTTTACCGCATTTCCAACATCTACGATTAAAGAAGAGTATTTTATTATCATAATTACGAGGAAAAGAGACTTGATCAGAGGGAGAATTATTGTGGGATGACATATAGCAACAACTCATTTAATAAGTAATTATTAAACTATGATAATTATTCTGAAAGACTTTTAATCCAGACAAGTTCAGATTTTGCAAGCCAAACGAATTTTTGTTCATGGATTTCGCAGAAATCTATACAAATTGCACGTTTTTTAACTCTACAAACTCTTCCTTGGTCAATACCGATAAGATCAGAACCACCGCCACAATAAAGACCAGTTTTCTCAGCTAACCACTTTGGAATCTTGAAACGAATTATTTCGCCTATTGCAATATCAGAAACATCAATTTTTTTCCCTTCCTCATAATCAATACTTGTAATTTTCATAGAATAATCACAATGATAATTGTAATGATGTAATGATGAACACATATTTATAAATTATGATTAAAAAGACTCTAATATAGAGATTATCAATCTTTACGATTCTAAGAGATTGTTTAAAATATAAGTCAGGTTGTAGTGATAGAGTAAAATTAAAAAAGAAAAAGAAAGAAAATATAACTATGACTACTGATATATATGATCTCTATTCAGCATTTGTATCCAACTACCATACTTTACAGCTGACTGCAAGACACACTAATACAACATGGACACATAGAGTATTAGGATTCTTTGACAATTTAGGGAGAATGTTAGGACATTTTGTGTTATTTGAGAAAGATAAATATGATTTAACTTGGTGGTATGGAGAGGAAAAAGTACTACATATAGAACATGAAAACAGCTCTAGTAAGGAGAGAATAATCGAAAAAACAATAAAGAAGGTGTTAATATCAGATGCAAAAAGAGCTATTGCAGTATGTTATCCAAAAAACGAAAAAGAACGTCAAGAAATAGAAGAATGGAATTTGTTGATAATCTACTGTCATATCTATAAGCTGTTGCATCATACATTTTTAGAACTTCTAAATTCTTATTGCTCATTCTATTAATAATAAATAGAAGACAATTTTAAATCGTCCTTCTACTTATTATTGCTGACACAATCCTAAATATGATTTTATTGTGGTGGACACTAACTGTTTCCATAAATTTGAACAAACTTAGACACTGAACAAAGAAAGTGTACTTTAAGCAAAAAAAAAACAATTAATATGCCCTTTTTTGAAGGGAAATAACATTCTTAGACCTTTTAATGATTTTCTCATCATGTGTGGCTAGAATCAGAATTTTATTAAATTCCTCCACTTCACCTATCAAAAGATTAACAACTATATCTGCTGTACTTCGATCAAGATTGCCTGTTGGCTCGTCAGCTAAAATAATTTGGGGGTCATTTGCTAAAGCAACTGCAATAGCTAACCGTTGCTGTTCTCCAGCACTTAAGAAATGGGGATAAGTCTGTGCATACCTAGAAATCTCTAGATTTTCTAACAGAAATGTTACTCTCTTTTTTATCTCTTTTTTAGGTTTTTTTGCCAACCAAAGAGGAAATGCTATATTTTCGTATATTGTCATATAATCAATGTGATTATAACTCTGGAATATTATGCCAACTGTATTTTGCCGATATTTTATTAAATCTTCAAGAGAAAGGGTATTTATTATTTTTCCATTCACAATAATCTTTCCAAAAGTAGGTTCTAAAAGACTTGCAATACACATTAAAATTGTAGTTTTACCGGAACCACTTGGACCAGCTAAAGTTGTTATTTCACCTTCCTTCATTTGAAGATTAAAATCCCTTACTGCTATTGTTTCAACTTCTGTTTTATATATTTTTTCAAGATTTTCCACAATAAGACTATATTTAACCATATTATCACCTGTCAATTGTATCACCCATTATTGTCAAGGTTGCTGTATCAAGTTTCTTAAACAGAAAAGAATGAATGATTAATAATACTAGAAATATAACAACCAATATTCCTCCTAATTCAATGAGAGCATAAGTTGAAATTAATCTGACATTATAAATTGCGATAGCATAATAGAGAGAATCAAGAGGAAAAGCAATTGATAATATTATTCCGATTGAAAAACTTAAAGAGAAATTTATTAAAAACATAATTCCTATACTTTTAACTAGTTCACTCTTTAATATCCGTTTGTCTACTCCCCTAGAAATAGAAATCAGAAGTTGACGTTTATTGTCCTTAATAATTGATTGAAAATAAAATAAAGAAAATAAAATAACAAAAGTTGAAACAATAAATCCTTCAATAGGGAGTATTGTATAAATATTAGTATAACTCTTTATTTTATCTTCTGAAAAAATGACTCGTAAATGCTCATTCATTTCTCCTAATTTAGGAAATATTCGATTATACCAGAGATGAGGATCTATATCTTTTTTTAATTTAATAAGGATAGTTGAAATAAATAATTGTCCATATATTTCTTCCATCAACTCAAAATCAGCTAGATAATAGAAATCTAAATATTCACTACTCTTAATTGCTGGGTTATACTCGATGAATGGAAATGCTACAAAGTCATCAACTATAGTTAGATTAACTCGGTGAGGTGATGTTGAAAGATTGAAATCATAAGCTGTTCCCCATGTTTTAATTTCTATTGATATATTGGCGTTACTAGAATAATCCATATTTTCCATAACTTCACGTGAAACAAGTGTATTAGTATTATTTTCTCCTATTTTTTCAAAGTTCAAAGAATTTCCTTCTGAGTTTGTTAGGGAAAAAAATGATGGACACAATTTTGTGATGTTGGCAAAAGGAAGAAAAATAAAATATCCTCTTTGTTCTTCATTTTGTCCGACGGTCTTTATTACACTTTGCATAGAAATAGGCATATAACTCTCAACATCCTTATCAGAGAGTATATCTGTCCAATTACTAAGATGGGAATACGCACTACCTGAACTTGAACCACCGATATAAAAACCAACATCAAGGTTTGATACTTCATAAGCACGAGAATTAATCTGCATATTCATCCCATAATAGTTAATAACATATGTAGACATAATAATCATCCAAAAGCTGATTACTATGCAAAAGCGAAGACGTTTTCTTTTAAAATGAAATAAGCTCTGAAGTAATCTAGATATCGCATATCTAGTGGATGAATATGGCCGTTGCAAGCGTTTGATAATTGAATTTATACTGAGTTTAGACGAGAAGAGTGCTAATGTAAATAGCAATATCACTGCAGCAATAATTCTTGATGCTTGAATTATTGTTGATAGAAACTCTGGAGGAAGGAAAAGTGGTAAAAAGAAAGAATAACATAAGAACATAATCCCTATTCCCATCAAGTAAACAAAATGTTTCCCTGTAATTCTTTTTTCATCATAATGATGGTATTTTTGTGTGTTTTGACTGACAAAGCTTTCTGTTTCTTCCTTAGTGAATTTATGAAAAGCAACTAATTTAAGTACCTCAATTGGAATAAGGGTAAGAATACCTACTATTAGAGATATCCCAAAAGAAAATGTTTGCCACAATAATTCTGAAAATAGTTCCCCAATAGCTGCTCCTGTAACTAAAATTGTTAAATCCGTTAGGATAAAAATTGAAAAGTAGTGTTTTACGAATTGACTTCGTTTCGCTCCTCGAATAAGAAATATACGAAGTTCCTTTTTAAGAGGAGTAAAACTTTCAATCAAAGTAATCCAAAAAATTAGTATAATTAATATGTATGAAGGAGATAAAAGACCTTCTATTAGAGCTAAATCTTCAATTAACTCTCCCATAATATAATCAGCAAAATTTTCAAATCTATACTCAGTGTATAGTAAAACATTGTTCTTATCAGCAGTAGATTGGATTGTAATATAGTTTGTATCATAGTATTCCTCTATTTTTCGATTAGACATTTTAAGTAAATGCTCTGAATCACAATCAATGAATATATTAACCCATGCTGAATCAACTTTTAATTCCTCAAGAATCTCTAAAAACAAGGGTAATGGAATAAGAGTTCTTCCTCTTAATTCTTCATCAAAAAAGTAAAATGGGTCACTGTAATAATTTCCTACTGTTATTTGTTTGGAAATCGCACCCATATGGATTGTGCCATTATCTCCAACCTTCAAATTGTTTGTATGATGAACATTAGAAGAATAGTGAATTGTTCTTGAATTGTATGTTTCATTATCGAACATCCATTCTAGAATAGATTGTGATACTCCAAGTATTGTTGAAGAAAAATTGGTGTTAAAGTCTGTGAACACAGCTGATAGACTAATATGATCGTGTGAGTATGCATTTATTGTCGTATGAGCCGTAAAGTGGTTATCAGCACTTAGTGTATCTAAACTACCGATAAAACTGTCTAGATTTGAAAAATCAGTAAGAGTAGCTTCTTCGTAAGTGATTGCAAACTTAAAATCAGGAATATTAGCACTTCTGTTATTGTAATAGTCTATGTCTGCATATTTTAAGATGTTTGTTTTTTGATAATTAGATTTAACAGACGTATAGACAGCTCCAAAAAGGAGAATAATTATGATTATTGTGGTTACTATAGAATATAAGAAGAATAATGATGTTCTGCCTTTAAATGTAGTTCGTTTAAACATCTTTGTTCTCCTCTATTACTTGGTAGTATATTAAGGTATTATTAATAAATTTAACGAAGCTTGTCTCAAAACCTATTAATCTCCTCATAAAGATCAGACAGTATGATAATAAATGTACTAGAGGATGAGTCAGAGAAGAGCTTTAAATTTGTTGTTTTCCTTACGATCATAGATGGTGTGAAGACAGAGCTTAATCAGACTGAAGATATGTTCAACAACTGCACGATGTTTAGGGTGATGATTATGTTTGTAGAGTCTTGTATGGCTCAAGTATACTCTGATAACCTGATCTTGGGGATTATTCTTCCCATGGCTAAGAGAAGTGCTTTTAGTGGGAATACCAGTGAGCATCCCTTCTTGTTTGATCCATCTCATGATATTTTTATCCTAGTACACACAATCTAAGTGTATATATTTGAATCCTTTTTCAAACCATTTTGATAAGTGTTTGAATAGTTCTCCACTTGCTTTACTATCACAAGTGGACGAAGGAAGGGTAGTGATCGATATTATACTCTTGAGGGAGGGAAGGAGATGAGTATTTGAACTTTTATAGTGAGTTGTGAAGTTTTTTTCAGTTATGCTTTATCTCATCTCAAGTATTGTCAGAATGATCCCGTTAATATTTTGAATCCTGATCTATCTCCTGCACAATTTTTATCGTTGTTCTTTTTTGCTACTTCGTAACCCAACGTTCTTATCCAGCTTTCTCCCACTCTTGATTTACTTCCACTTCTTCTTTCCTACTTTTTTCAGGATAACTTCATCTAATATAATCTTTTTTTGCTTGTATAAACTTCTTAACTATTAGAGGGATAAATTTTTGTAGATATATACTTAAGGATTAAACCATCTCTTCTTAGATTCTTCAGTTGTTGTCTTTTTTTTCTCTTCCTCCCTTTAAAAGCTATTGTTATCTTAAAGGCGCTCTAGTTCACCTGCACAAGCTTTGAGACATCCTTTTAATAAGCATATAGAATACTTTTATTCCATAAATTACTCAATAAACTACTTTGCCTTTTAATTTTCTTAAGACGATGTAAAAAATCATATACACTTTAGGAAAACAGAAACTAAAAAGATTATGAGCTTTTTTTCATAACTGTAAAAAAAAAAGAAGGAATGGAAATAATCTAACAAATTTCTATATCTAAATTGGTGGTTCTCTTGTTGTATATATAAAATCGACGAAGAAGTCTATATCACCATGATCATCATCATTATTTCTATCAAAAGTGTATCTTGAAGTACCAACATAGAATACAAATGCTTGTTCTGCTCCACAATAAACAATCAACTCATCTCCTGGATCATCATATACATTAAGATCATCCACATCATTCTCATAGTAATACCATCTTACTAAAGAATAAACAGCATATCCAAATGGTGTTGTATATACTAAATCTGTATGGGTCTCCCAGCCTTTACTAATATGTTCTTTAGTAAAAGCATTCAGTTGACTATTACCTTGGTAGCCTTGGATGTAGAATGAGAATCCTATTTCCATTTTAAACAATCCATCCATCCTATCTTCTAAGCTTCTATAATCTAATGTAAATCTAATTTTGTAATAGCTTGTTGCCTGGGTAAAATATGAAGGACCAACGAAGAGGCATATGAACAACATTAACATTACTGCTCTCCATTTATTAAAATTGCTTTTCATTATTTTATCAACTCCTATTTTAAATTGTGTGTGTTAATTAATAAAAAGCTATATAACTCTTTCTCTTTTCTTTAGTACTTCCACAATAAGCATTTTACACTCTCACACCCCTTCAGTAAGTGTTCTGAAGAGGTGCGGCACGCGATAGAGGGTGACAGGGTAACTAGTAAGAAGAAGAATGATTGAAGAGACAAGAGCAGTAGGAAAAATACTGATGAAAGGGATGAGTTAAGTGAAAAGCGACATAGAGATAGCGAGAGAATATGTAAAAAGGATGAAAAAAAGGGAAAGAAAGTTCTTCCATTGGACAGAGATAGGGCAATGGGGAATGTATGTAATAATAAGTGTAATAGTGACAGTAATAGCATTTTGGTATAAAGAAGAGGGAACAATGCTAGCAATAGTGATAGTAATAGCTAGAGTGGTGGGAGTAGTGATGACAATAGGGACAACAATAGGAATGATAACGGTGATAGTACCATATGAGTACATATTAGGGAAAATAAGTCAAAGAGTGTTAGAAGGATTGAGAGAAGAGATAAAACAAGAATTGGATGAGATGCCTGAAGAAACACTAAAACTACTAAAAGAAGAAATAGAAGAAAAACTAATCGAGAGAAAAGCAGAGGAATTATATATCAAGCTAGGACTAATACATGAAGATAATCTGTGTAAAGAAGAAAGCCATAAATGGAAATGAAGAAAGAAGGAAGGAAAGAAAGGAAGAAAGAAAGATAGATAGTATTTGAATTATTATGATTAAGATTGTGGATAAATTAAGTAAAATGATGTAGCTACTATGTATTGCGATATATTTTAATAAGATTTACCCAACTATTAATGATGAATAATTTAGATTTAAAATATAAACAACCATGCATTCAATGTGGAAATAAAACTATGACAATTTGTAAAACTTGCAGGAGATTCCTTTGTGGTAGATGCAAAACGAAGAAAACAATTAGATTTCCTTTAAGTAAAGTACATATCCCATCTGGTGTATGTAAAGATTGTATGGGATTATTACTAACATATCTTTCTTTGAATCTAGGTATGGATATCAGTACATTTCTTTCAAAACTACCTGAAAAGATAGAAGAATGGGTAGAAAGATATCTCTAAAACACAATTAAATCAATTACACTAAGTTTCTAATAATCAATTGGGAACTAAAACTGCGGGAAATGAAAAAAAGTTAAGAAACAAAGCATAATTGAAGTAAAATCTTAAATGCAAGAATTATCAAAGATAACTTCACTATTTTTCTTATTTTTGTTTTGTTTGATTCTCGCTCAAATCAACATCTCAAGGTTTTTCTCCTCTCTAATCCTATTATATTGAAATCCCATGCTTCTTCTTTTGAAGAGTGATTCGCTAAATCCCCAACCAATTTGACAGGGTTACCAAAAGCTATAGTCATCAATTTATAGTTTCTTGGATTATTTGTCTTTATTCTATTTGTTATTGATTCTATATCAAATTTACCTATAGAAATGAAATACAACTTTTGTATTTCCTTATGAACTTCTTTGAGTTTAAACAATTTTTCGATATCTTTATGAATATTCTCCCAATAACTTATATTCTGAATAAATTTGAACTCAATTGCAAATAAAATCTCCCCTTCTTGGTGACGCATAAATGGGTGTTTTTCCCAAGGAAGATTTTCTTTATTTGTCATCACAATAAGATCATATCTTTTCCTTGGATTTTTTTCATAAGGGAATTCTAAGAAAACTCTAATGTTATTATAATTCATGTCTTCTATTCTTCGTCTTAAATGATAATAAAAACATGCAATTAATTCATGCTCATTATAAATAAAAATCCTCTTTAAGAAGTCTTTTTTTATATAATATGTCCAAATACTATAGATTGTTGAGTCAAGATCTTCAATTATTTCGCTTAAATCATCCATAAAGAACACTTAATTAATAGTTTAAAAGCATATTTTCTTTTCTCTTTATTTCTAATCTTTTTTAACCTTCATCAAATAATCACTAGATTCTGATTTAAAGCTATATTGATCTCAAAGTCATTGATGTACTCAAGAAAACAAGATGTATAGTCAGAGCTGAAGTAGGGTTAGAAGAATCTAATGAATCTTTCAAAAAACATATCGCTTATTCTCCTCTGATTTATCCTAAACTTTCCCTTCTTTCACTCATTTTATAAACAATTCATGATACTTTAAAGATTTTTTGGAATCATATGGGATAACATTACAATACTTATAAGCATAAAAAACTAAACTGTGAACATATGATTAACAAGAAATTGGAAGAAATATCTATTTCTGATTTAGAGGCATTGATTGAAAATTCAGTAAAAGAAAGTAGAACTATTGAGTATAAAGAGATATTAAACCTCAGTAGTTCAGATGAAAAGAAGAAATTTCTCAAACAAGTTTCCTCGTTTGCTAATGCAAGTGGAGGAGATATTATTTTTGGTATAAGAACATCGAAAACTGATAAAAGAAAACCAGAGGTAATTACAGGAACAACTATATCTTCTGAGGACGCAAAATTATTGCAAATTAATAATATCATTAGAACTGGATTACAACCTAGAATAACTGAACCAAAAATACAATTTATACCATTTCAAGATGAACTATATTTCATAGTTATTAGAGTTAAGAGAAGTTTCCTATCGCCACATAGGGTATCCATAGAAGGATATAACAAATTTTATTCTCGAGGAGCTGCTGGAAAGTTTGAAATGAGTGTGGAACAACTTTGAATCGCATTTACTTGGGGGAATGAGCTTTCAAAGAGAATAAGAGATTTTCGGATAGGTAGAGTAATGGATATTTATGGAGATAACAATCATATTAACTTTGAGGAAAAAGCTAAGCTGGTAATTCATCTTATCCCATTTAATTCGTTTGATACCAGCCAAATGTTAGATATTACTGAACTTGAAGAGCAAAAGGACAACATTAAGTGTTTTAATGATCCTCAATTTGGTTGTATAGGAAGTTATTCTTTAAATGGAATTCTGAAATATGAAAGGTTTAATCTCAATAATATAATCTCCTATACAGAATTATATAGAAGTGGGATGATTGAAACAGTTGACATTCATAATATTCAACGACCCCATGAACAATATTACTATATTTTTGGAACTCTAATAGAGAAGAAAATCCTTAAACATATTGAGAATCAGTTAATTGTCCTTCAAAACCTTGATATTCAACCTCCTATTGCTATCTCTATTTCATTGTTAGATTTAAAAGGAGCTGTAATAATTCCTAGTAATACAGGGAGAAATCCTGAAAGTGAAAGTCAATTTAAGGAGGGGTTTAAACAAGAGAACATTCATTTACCTGATGTTGTTTTAGAGGAGTATAGCTATGATATAGGTAGTTTGCTAAAACTTCCATTTGATTCTCTTTGGAATGCTAGTGGACATCCATATTCTCCAAATTGTGTAAGTGGAACCTGGGAAGAAGTAGGACATTTTGGTCAAACTTATTAATTTGATCTCACTCAGAAATCATTATATAAAATCCTCTAGAGCTGATTGTTTCTTTAAATTAATGGAAAAATAATGTATGATACTGTAGCTATCGGGAAGGAAAATAAGATATACCATGAAAAATGAATATTTTTAATTTAAAGACCAAATAAATAGTTTAATTTATTAATAATAAATTTCATAAATCTCTCTGATTTCTTCTTCAATTAATTTTTCTAATTTCGAAGAAATTTTAAACAAGTTATCCAGAGAGAAATATTCTCTTAATTTTACTATATCATTTGAATCAAATTGAGTGTATTCATTCATTCCATATTTTTCAATAATTTTCTTCAATTTTCTATAGAAGTTTGAATAAAATCTATCCATTGTTTCTTTTATATTTGTGGCATTAATTTGATTATTAGGAACAAATCTAAAAACTTCGATTTTATTTAAAATGAATTCTAGAATGTCTTTTTTTGTTCTGAATGTTTTTTTCCCACTTTGTATATAGAAATTAATAAAAAAGAAGTCCCGTATCCGAGTTTCATTAACTACTAATTCTAAAACTCTTATTTTCTCATAATCTTCATCTGAATTAGTCAAGCTAATCCATAGTATTACTCTATCATCTTTTATTTCGGTTGATACTTCAGAGATAATTCCTTCTTTTTTTTCGTCAATCACGTAACTTGCGTCGTTGTTTATTGAGTAAGAATCTGAATAAGGATAGTTGATATATGATCCCAAAGAACTTTTTTTGTATTTCGAAAAACAGAGATTTAAATCTGAAAGAAATAAATTCAGAAGCTGTTTTATCACCAGGATTTCATCTACTAATCCAATTATTTTATTTTGTTTTTGTTCACTTGTATCTCTTATTGGAAGAGAACGAAAATTATCTAACGTTAAATGAGGGAATCTACCTTCTTGATGAAATTTTTTCTTGTAGTAAATTCCCATAAATTTGGAATTAAGGATAGCTAATATATACTTTGGCTGAAATTTCGGGTTTCTAGGAAGACAAATATAAACAACTTGGTTTGCAATGAAGTTTTCTTCTATAGAGGTACCAACTAGTGTTTTATCTAGAATTTTTCTGAAGATCAATCGATTTCCTTTGAAGAACTTTGGTTGTCGTGGCTCATTTAGCCAATCACCATATTTAATCCAATTATTTCCAGCCCAAGTGTAACCATATCTATGAATATCTCTTCCCCTTAGCTCTGGAAGATACTCTTTATCTTTTTGATAGGTTGAGTGATATACTTTATTGCTCATTTGTTCTTGACTGTGTTTGTTCTTGTGATATGCTCCTACACCCCTTCCAACTTCACAAATTTCTCCAAGAGTTATACTATTTTCAGTCATTTTATCTATTATTTTTGTATAATCCTCATCTGTGGCTAATATATCAAAAACATAATTAGTATTTTGTTCTAAACGTTTTTGGTTAATTTTGTGAAGTATTTCTATTTCAGATTCTTTGTTTATTTTAGATATTATGATTTTATGGTTTTTTGATTGTAAAGATTTTTTTACACATCTCAAAATAATAGTGTCAACATCCGAAGCAAAAGTATCTTTTGGAGTGATAACAATTTCCTCTATTAATGTTTCTTTTAATAATAATTCTCTAAGTTTTTTTGTATATTTATTTGCTAAAAATGCATCAGGAATAATAAAACAAACTATGTTTTTTGATAATTGCAAAGTTCGTTCAATGAAAAGTACATATAAATCAACTTGATATTGACTAACATAATAATTATTCTTGAAATATTCGAATTCTTCTTTGGAAATTTCTTCATTTCTAGAACAAACATATGGTGGGTTTCCTATTAAGATATCAAAACCATTATCTCTAAAAACATAAGGAAATTCTAATTTCCAATCAAATGGTTTTTTATTTTTAAGTTCTATAGAAATGTCATCTGTTCTTTTACTTGAGATTAAGGAATTCCCATTTTTTATTCCTTGATTAAGTATTAAAGGTAGTCTAGTATCTTTCTCCATTCCAGCCATTACTAAACCAACCGCTGCTATATCAACTGCTTGTGGATCTAAATCAACACCGAATAAAATATTGTTCAGAATTCTATTATTAATATCTAGTAAAGAATATTTTTTGTCTGCATTACTTAAAAAACTTGCATAAACATCAATACTATCCTTGATTAATTCTTTTGCTTTAGTATCAATTGTTAATTTCATTTTTCTATTAAAATCTTCACAAAATCGTTGTATAGCAAAAAGTGTTTCTATTAAAAAAGTTCCAGAACCACATGAGGGATCACAAACTTTTACGTCAAATATCTTTTCAGCAACTCTTCTTGCTTCATCATATTTCTGTTCCTCTATGTATGATTCAATCTTTTCATTTAATAAAGCAAAATAAGGCTCCAATGATTTATAAACCATATATTTTGTTATGAAACGAGGAGTATAAAATACGCCACCTGCTTTTTTTGAAGCTGTACATTCTACAATTTTCAACTCGTTGTTTTCTTTTATTATAGTTGTCCCCAAATATAACTCATATGTTGTTCCTAGAACAAAGGGAGATAAATTTCTAAATGAAACTTCATATAATCTTTTAATGATATTGCAAATTATTTCATTATCAATATTTATCTCATCAACTTCTGAATCATATTGGAAAATTGCAGAATTATAGATTTTATCAAATCTTCTCCAGAACACCTTAATATTTTCAAGTAATGGATCAATCAAATTATCTTCTAAATATTGCTCGTACAATGATAATGTTTTTTCATAAGTAATGAACCCTCTATACTCTGCGAACCGAACAAGAATAAATCTATCCAATATTTTTTGTGCTATTAATTGTGCTTTTTCAAGATTGGTGTTTTTTTCATAAATTTCTCTAGTTAGAAGTAATCTCATTTCATTTAAACTAGTAAGAAACTTTTCATCATAATCTGGTCTCTTAACTCTTCTATACAAATCCATGATTTTTCCAGTTTGAACATTTTCACGGCTAAGAAGAAGAATATCATCAATTCTAGCTAAATTATTCATTTATATTTAAGTTTAGAACTTCCAAATCTTCTGGAATATAAAAGACTCTTATTTCAATAAAATTAGTCAAAATCCCCCAGTCTATTCGTTGTTCAAAACAATACTGTAAAAGCTGTTTTTCTATTGGTTCTGAAATTTTTGTTTTGCCTCTAATTTGTTTTCCATGGAGATTTTCACTCCATTTCTTTGCTTCTTGATAAACTTTCACCAGACCATCTATTTTTATGCTTACGTCTACTATTCCTGATTTTCCAACGTTTGTTTCCGCTTCATACGAGTTTGTTGAATCCCTGATATCCCAGCCAAGAATCTCAAAGAATGGGTCGATAAAATCTTTTCTTACATTAGCTTCTTTTTTTTCCCTTTCTTTTTCGGTTAAATTGTCATATTTTTCTATTAGTTTGCTGAGTTTGTAGACGTAATCTCTTTTATTCATATTTCTTCCCTAATATCTTTATAGCGAATATATTTAAAATATTCTCATGATTTTTTTATTCTCTTTCAAATAAGCTGTTATAATTGTTGTGAAAGAAAGAGATGTTAAGTTAGTTTAAGCCTTGAAATCACAATTTTTTGTTGTTTTGAATTGTCGAAATCAAAGTTCGACTACAATTTAACTCTATAGAATAAAAAAAGCAGATATGCTATTTGAGAGAATAAAAGATGTTATTTCTTCTATTGTCTTTCATCAGTAATGACAGCAATTAACCTGTCGCATACTATATACGACATAAAAGATACCAGTATTCTAATAAGATTATACTTTAAAATAATATAATATTTAAACAAGTTAAAAATCCTGAATTAGTTTTGAATTAATAAAGATGAAATCAATAAACAATTCATTTAAATATTTTATTGATTTTAAAATCT
>JABUBN010000244.1_pt1 | contig 15472 bp, 13 predicted proteins | sample 7240341 | NCBI WGS metagenome assembly JABUBN01 (sample SAMN07256345, study PRJNA390944) | subsurface metagenome | isolation source: Methane hydrate marine sediment | place: Pacific Ocean: Eastern North Pacific, ODP site | reverse complement strand
TGTCGAAAAAAAGAAAAACGATTTAATCGAAGGAGAAAAGATAAAAATATTGGAATCTGAATTGAATGACTCCCAAAGAGATTTTGATCGCGCAAGGGATGTACTATTAAAAAAAATTAATCAATTTTTACAAGTTAAGAATGAAGTTGATGATCTCTGGGTTAATTTAAAAAATTCCGTCAACAAGTCTAGTTAATTAAATACCTTATATTTTTTTATAATTTTTTTTTAAATCAAGTTGTAATTTGTATGAGCTTAAATTTATTAAATAGTTAAAATATATTATTAATAGAAAATTAACAAGAAAATTCGATATTAATAAAATTAGAGAGAGTAAAATGGCCGAAGAATTCGCAAATTTCATGCAAGAAACAAGAAAAGCCCCTCTTGAAGAAAAATTAAATACATTTGGCGATATTGTTGAAAAAATGATGTCAATGATTCTAAGGATACCAACTTTAGTAGATCAATCTTTAGCGATTGTCGGTCAAAGAATTTCAACATTAGAATCGCGAATCAATTCTATAAATAATGATGTTTCGGCACTTAGAACGAGAGGAACTGGGGCAGCTACAGTCATTGCAGCACCTACAGCTCCAAGTAGTGCCCCACCACCCCCCTCGGGACCGCCCGGAGGTCCACCCGGAGGTCCACCACCACCCGGAGGTCCACCCGGAGGTCCTGGCGGACCTCGTCCAGCCAGCCCTATAAGTTTAAGAGGGGCTATTATGGGTGAGTTAAAATCCTTATTTGCTAAAAGAAAGACCCAATGAAAATCAATTTTAACTTTAAATCCATTTAATTAAAAAAACATCTCACTTTCACTTTTTAATAATTTAATATAAGAATAGTTAAAATCAATTAAAATTAAAATTGATAAACAAATATATCAAAGTAAGAAATTAATTGTTTTTAATTCGGTTATTTCAGTGCAGCAATCCTCAAATAAGAATTCAGGAGTTATTAAAGTAAAAGTAGTTCATGATCTTCAAAGACAAATACTAGAAATTACTTCGCTTTTTAGAGTTCTGAATAATTATTATTATAAAAAAGCTATAGTACAAAACCAGAAAAAACGATTGTTGGTAAAAAGGTTTAAAAACCGGCTAAAACTTTTAGAAAGCAATAAAGATTGGCTCTATGCTATTCCAACTGCGTTAAACACATCGAGAGACGATTTCTTAATCAAAAAAGATTCATTCAAATTTCCTGATAGCATAATTCTATTTGAAATGTGGATGAATTTAGGTTTGGGAGCACTTTATCCCAGATTAGCTTTACACTATAAATTTCCCGGATTTTTAAAAGGTGAGAAAACAAGGAATGTTTTCCAATTTACATTTTCAACATCTCGAGGTTTTGGATTCCCTATCTATTTTGGACCAGAATTTTATGGATATTTATTAACAATTGGAAAAATATTAGAACCATTGTTTAGGTGGTCTCATACTGTATGTCATAGAGCTAATCAAGCAATTTTTCTTGTGGGTAAACGGTACGGCATTAAAAGGCATCATCCTGGTGAATTTGAATCTGTAATAATTTCAAAATATGAAAATAATATGTTTAAAGGAATCGATACTCTCTTGCACGGTTATTTCACACACGATCCAAAAAAGTTAGGTGTATATTCCAGTTTAGAAGAAGCTCTTGAAGCAATTACATTTTCATATACTATAGGGGACCATGCAATGAGTATTGAGACTAAAACCCAAAAGCAAACAATAAGCATTCCTTTAATAACGCACGATTATATTGTAAAAAAATACAATGTAGATTTCTATATCTACATAAAGAAGTTAATATCAATAAAGAAGTTGCTAATTGAAAAGATTTTAATAAATAAAAAACAAAGAAAAGAATTGATTAATAAATTAAAAAGAATCGATAGATTTAAATTTAGAATCGATCAATCTAAAACATTTTCTGTTCCCAGCTTGAAACGATCTCAAAAATTTTCTAAAATCGAAGAATATGCGCTCCATATTCGACTGATGGAAAAAATTTTGAAAATGTTATGGACAACACCATTATATACTCATACTATCCATAATATATCAAATAATGAAATTGATCTCCAAGAGATCAAGGAAAATAACAATTTAACTGAATTTGATAATACCTCTATTTATTCAATATTTTTACTTTATATAGCACATTTCGAGAAAAAAAACTCATTTTCTTTTAAAGAAAAGGAAATTATAGATGAGTTGGTGAAATTTAGAGATACCATGGGAACTATGTGGCTTTATTTTAAGGAACAACAATTTAATCTTGCCTTAAAAAAATTAAATGAGCTTTCTGCTTTATCGTTAGAGAGCCCAAAATTATAATAGAATTGTAAATGAATATTTAGATGATCTTATACCCATTTTTTCAATTTATGAAATTTTCAATAGACCTCTATCAGAATCAGTATATCCTGAATCAATCCCACGAACTAAGCGATTAGGTGCATATTTAGCAAGTTTTCTAACTTCAAGATATAATCTATTTGGTGTGAACTTAATGAATCTCTTTAATAAATTAGCATTTTACAACTGGAGTTACTTTATTTTTAAAAAAAATTTGAATCGAACTCGCTTTTTCAATTTAATCTTAAATCTTCCTATTTGGAAACATATTCCGCTTAATGTTAAAAAGAGAATTTTAAATCAACGTACTTAATAAAAGAAATCAATTCATTTAAAATTCAAGAAAACCAGGATCGTCAAAGATATCTTCAATTTTCTTTTCTTTTTTCATATCACTCTCATCATGCTCTGAAAATAAAGATTCTTCGTCTGTTCTAATCCCTTTTTCCAATTCAAGCGTGTTTAATTGAAGTAGAGCATCTTTTTCACGCCTTTTATATTCTTCAGCTTTAAGTTTCCATTTATTTACCTCATCAAGATCTACTTTATCTTCGTCTTCTAAAGCTTCAACAACTTTAAGTTTACAAATATCCGACAAAATTGAGTAGGATAATGCAAGTTCCCCCCATTCGTTTGCTTTTATTAGTTTTCCAATACGTTTTTCTAATCTCTGAAGTTCTTGATCAGCATAATGAATATCGATAAAATCTCCAAAAGCATCAACAGGTTCTGATATGGAATTAACCAGAACTTCCTTTGTTAAACCACAATGACCACATTTCACTGTAGCTATAACACTTTTTCGTAAATTTTCAACTTTTATTGCTTTTTCCCCACAATCCAAGGTAAATGGGAAAACCATAATTACCTGTTTGGGCAAGTAAAAATTTTGGGGACTGTTTTGACTCTTTTATAAGATTGTTGCTTTCTTTTTCTCCTTCCCATAAAAAATCATCTAATTAATAAATACTAAGTTTCTTAATTATTAAGTAAAAAGAGATTAAAACTAAAAAATTTTAGCTTTTTCAATGCGTAGAATGACGGAAATCGAAAAATTTTTTAGGGATGTTTAATTTGTTTAATTACTCTTTTTAACTGGAATAAATTATTCATTTTAAATATATCAAGTGGATTTTAGGCATGGAACATACGGGTTTGTCGATGGATTACGATAAGAACTTGATAGAGACAGTTCTTGACGACATTGATATGAGATATATCATTTTGTTTTTATATATCATCAGAAATGATTTATTCAAGGATTTAAGTAATCAAGAACTCATAAAATCATATGAGAGGGTCCTAATATTAGATGAGATATATAAAGATAATCTTTTAAGCCTTTGGAATAAAGAATTTATTGAAATTGCTATTGATTTAGGTTTAATTAAAAATATGCGAAGTATAAGAGAATTTGAACAAAAGGACGGTGATTTTATAATCCGGTTAGGAGAAGAGACAGTAACGATAGAAAATAATACAATATCAGTGCCAGATCATACATTATTTTTACTAATAAATAAAAAATTTAAGTTTCTAACCAGGCGGAATTTTAATCTGGCTTTAAATAAATTAAAAGGAGTTAGATGCGAAAAAGGTAACATTATCCACCCATTTGTTTTTGAAATAGGTGATCATGATTTTAGAATATCAGATGATCTTTATTATATTTTAGACCAGTATGGAAATATTTTTCAAGCTATTAAAATTGAGATTACAGTCGAAGGGTTTTACCAAAGATTTTTGGAGATCAAGGACAAAATTGATGAATTTATTGAAATTTTTGGACCTAAATTGAAAAATAAAATCGTTTTAAAAAAAATAAATAAAGCTATTGAAGAAAATAAAGATATTATCCAATTTCTTAAAGATGAAAAAGTAGAGCTTCCAGATAAATTTAATTACGATGGAATTGATAAAGAAAATCCAATCTTTAAAAATTGGAATTTTAATTTATTATCTTTATTAAACTATAGATTTCAGATGAAACAAATTGAAACTAAATTATTAGAAATTAAGATATATTATTCAGGAAAAGGTAAAAGGTACAATTATCTTGAATTCATCGAAAAAGTGTCTTTTAACGAAGATAACATTGTAAATAATATTCAAAATGCTTTAATTGATCTGAGAGAAGATTTGGTAAAAATTAATAGTAAGATTACAAGATTTATAAAGAAAGAATTAAAATTATTAAATTTAGATTATGAAAGGTATATTATAACCAGTAATGATGACTAAATATGAAATGTTCTGCATGTGATGTTGAAATGGAACCCCTAATTACAGGAATTTTTCAATGCCCACAATGTAAGAAAATCATTAAGGAAAAGAGTATAGAGGTAGAAAAAAAAGAAGAAGAATCCCTTTTAGGAACTTTTCTAGATGGAGAGTGGTTTCATAAAAATGCAAGTTTAAACAAAAAATATGAAATATGCGAACAAGGTATAATTATAAATAAGAGTGATACCCGTTTATTCGCTGTCTTGATTTGCCATAGTGCTTACTTAAAGAATGAGAAATACGTAAGACTTTCTTGGTGGAAAAGTTATCAACATGCGGGGATGTTTAAAATTTATGATAAGGCCGTTCTGAAAAATGTTATTATCGCATTAGAACAAATTAATGACTCTTTCGACGAGATATGGACTTGGAAGGGGAAGTACGGAAAACGAGAACCTAAAACAAAAGAAACTTTAGAAAAAGAAAAAAACTTAGACATTATCAAATATAGAATTATTGAAAACAGGACATGCCCAAAATGTCAAAAAAAAATGAAAAAAATGAAATCCTATTATGAATGCCAACATTGTGGTGAAATCGTCGTATTAGAAGGGTATAACCAGCCAATCTTTAATATAATTTCTAAAGATCTTGATTTAAGTTTTCAAGCTGATTTTCCCATAAATTATTATTTACCTGTAAGCGGTATTACAGTAAAGTGGTTAATGGGAGAATGGAAAGCTTTGGCAGTTATTCATTCTAAAGATAATCCAAATAAAAAATGGTTAAGATTTTATTGGTGGATGCGAGACCTAAGCAATATTTTAAAATATGGAAAAAGAGAAATGGGGGAAGGAACACAAATGGGTTGGAAAGCCCAAAGAGGAGTAAGTTCTCCGAACCTTTATGATAAAAAGCTTATAAATCCATTAGTTGATGCCTTAAAGAGAATAGTAGCAGAATTAAGTTGGTAAATAATAAAATAATTATAATCTATAGTGAAAATAATGGCAGAAATTCAAGATCCTACTTGGAAAGAATTACTTCAGCAATTCAAAAAAGGGTTAGAAAAAGCAATCGATGAATTGGAAAAAAGAGATGCGGAAAACATCCCAGGAGCAAAAGAAGCTCTAGTACAAAGACTGAATAATATGAAGCTCCACTTTCCAAAGAATAATGGTGATATTTTTTTAAAATCAATAAATGATAAAATTCAAAACGCATTTTTTCCAAATACAAAAATTTTTTCTGAAGCTTTTGATAAAATATTAAAGTCTAGAACTCATGAACAAGATTTTATTATAAATGAGTTATTAAATGGATTTGTAACGTCAAAAGCGAAAGCAATCGCTTCAGGAACACAAGGGCCCATAATAAATAGGATGGTAGAAGCCTTTAGTAAAAGAAATGATTTTAATATTATAGATCATCAATTTTATGCTATGTTTGGCGATCCGAATAAACCTCGTCATTACATAAAAAACCAACTTGAAGAACTTGTTAAAATGTTTGGTTTGGTTTCAAAAGAGTTAGTTGTAAAAAAGGATGTTAGAAAAAGTGAACAGAAAGTTTACACTTTTTACACATTTCCAGATGATATTATTGAAATCCTTGAAGAAAAATATTTAATAATTGATGAGGAATTAGGTTATGCTTATGTGTCTGATGCCTTCGACAGAAATGTTTTTATATGTATGTTTTTAGCTAATGTTTCAATAAATAGAGACGATATTGAGAAGATTGGGGGCTCTTATACAATAAACGGCATTTCTGCTATATTTGCTTTAATTCTACTATTAAGTTTTATGCCAAAATTATCTGTTGATGCGACAAATCCCATTCTCAACGATCCTAATTTTGATGTAGATAATATGAGTGTTATCCCAAAATCGTGGATGATGAGACAAGTCTTAGACCCTCTTTTTGAACCATTAATAAAAATTATTGCTTATAGGTTAGGAGGAGGTTTATGGTTAACCAAAATAATAGACTCTGAAATTAATAAAAAAATAATAAATCAAATACGTTTCTTGTTGAAAGATGTAAACAAGTGGATTCTCGGAGAGTTGGTGCGCGTAGAAATACCAATTTTCGTGGAGATCGCTAATATATTCACAGAAATAGTGGTAGAATACGATGAAAGTTAATATGGTTAATAAAAAGAGTAAAAACTATGAGTTACAAAAAAAAATCTACTAGAATGGTAAAATCAGGTAGAAAAAGGGAGAAGTGGACTGATATTCTACCTAGATATTTAACTTTTATAAGTCATATGCGCCCAATTCTTAGAGAAACAAGGAGAAAAATTATCGAATTAGACGCTGACTTACTACTAGATATTGAAATCCTAGATAAAATTCGCCAAGAAGAAGAAAAAAGAAATATCCGAAAAGTAAGAGCGTTATCAGAATTTTATACAATGTATAGATCAAATGTTTATGATATAATTAAAGATTTTATATTGAAGTATCGGGAAACCATTCCAATAATTGATATAAAAGATTATATTATTGAATTTTTATACGAATCCATTGGTGCATTGAATGTTTTACGACATATTACCAATCCAGACGAATCGAGTTTAGAAAAAACATTTTTATATGTTTTAACGAAGTTCATAGAAGAAAGATTATTTTCGCGAGGAAGAAATATAATAATTATTTATAATAAATTACTAGAATACTCTTCGGATTTTTTTGAGTGCCAACGACATATACTCCAACCTCATACTTATTACAGGGAAAAATTAGAAAGATCAGATTTTTTTGAAATTCCTGGTATGTCTCCAAAAGTTTATCAGTTAATCAACAATATAACTTCTCTTTACAATTTGGATCCAAATTTTGGAGAATTCCCTGAAAGAGGAAATCAAGAACTTCCTATGATTTTAAAGGCTGAAGTTTTTAACCCATATATTGATTCAATCGCTAATGCCGAGGAAGAAGCTATAAATCAAATTGCCGAACGCATTGGACTCCGTGTTATTGACGAAATCTTCCTTGCACCTAAAGAAGATTTAGTAGATATAATGTTAGAAAATAAATTCATACGTGAGAATAAGCAATCCGATGGAAAAATAAGATTGTTACCACAATTGAGCAATGAAACATTAACTTTGTATTATTTAGCGTTAGCTTCACAAAGAAGAGGATTTTTATCAAAAGAATTTATAAATTGGATTTCAATGAATTTTGCCTTTCTAATTTACATGGGAATTTTAAAATGGAAATTATCTGATCAAAATATTTTTTATCCAATATTCAAAGATTTACAAACAAATGAGAAAGTACTACCTTATTTAATGAAGCTCATATGTTTTCCTAATTATTTAGGTTTAGATAAACTGAAGATAAGAGATTCCCCTCAATATAGAAAAGAAATTTTTAACTTTATTGGTTCTCAAATTGATAATCTTAAAGAATTTATTAATGAAATAGCAGATTATTGTGAAAAATTTGATAAAGAAAGAAAAAATAAATAAATTACAATAAAATGAGATGAGAAAAATTAGCAATTCAAATGAAGAAGTGGAAGTAATAAAAACATATACCGACGAAGTAATTAAAAATAGGATAGGTAAATATGGAGCTGTGTATTTTCCTTTAGACATTCAAGATAATATTGACGATATTTTAGGAAACGAGGTTAAAAAAGAAATATTACATGATTTTTTCAAAGCTTTAAAAAAATATAATGAATTTATGGAACAGTTAAAAGGAGCAAAACTTAATCCCAGTTTAACAGTTCTTTTATATGGCCCTCCAGGGACAGGTAAAACGTCCCTTACGAGAGGATTTGCAAAGCATTATGAAATTCCAATATGTGTAGTAGAAACTGATAGATTGGTATCACCATTATTAGGAGATACAATTAAACAAATTAGAAACGTTGTGGATTTAGCAGCTGAAATCGCAAAAGAAAGAGGTGCTTTTATATTATTTTTCGATGAAATTGATTCTATTGGTTCTGAAAGATCAAATATTCATGAAGTTGGTGAAATTAAACGCGCGGTTATATCATTTTTACAAGCAATCGATAGAATAAATTATCAAGGCGTACCTTTAGCGATATTTGGAGCAACAAATCATCAAAACCAATTAGATTCCGCTATTTGGAGACGATTTACTTTTCATTTTAGCTTTGAATTCCCCGATTTTCATCTAAGAAAGCAGATCATTGAATCTTTCCTTAATAAGGTAGAAAAAGCAAAAATTGGCGTTGATAAATCGATTTTAGCTAATTTAAATGATGAATACGAAAGACTTAAGGCAATTACAATAAGTTTAGAAAGTAAATTAGGTCATACCATCACTGAGTTTAATGATAATATATTATGGAATGAACTCAACAAAAAGAGCAAAACAAAGGGCTTACTCGAATTAACTATTGGATATTCGGGCTCAGATATCGAAAGGGGTACGAAAGTATCTTTATTAAAGGCTATTGATTCAGAACGTTTAACTTATGAACATTTTTACAATTCATTAAAATTAGTTGGAGGCACTGCAATTCACGTTGAAAGACAAGACATTTTAAGCAATCCGAGCAAAAGGTATATAGGATCGAAAAGAACTGAAAATAATAATAAAAGATTATTTAGTCCACCAGAGATATAATATCGTATTAGAAGATTTTAATTTCGAAATATAATTTTTAGCTAAAAATGATGGAAAATCAATTATTTAACCTTGAAAAAATTAGAGATTTTACATCTCCTATAGAAAATCTTCAAGGAAAAGTTAACCAAATAACTAGCATCGCTGAGAAATTAGAAGCAGAAAAACGATTAATATCCCAATATTTCGAGGATGAATCGTTTATTAATCAATTAAATGAATTAAGCAAAATTCTAAGAAACATCTATAAAAACCTAGAAAACATCTCAAACAATAACATAAATAGATTTCTAGACCTACAAAACAAACTACTTAATAAATATAAAAATGACTTTAAAGATCATCTAAAACTAATTAGTTTAAATGAAATTAATACTAAAAATATTGGTTTAGATTTAATTGAAAATAGAAAAATTAGTAAAATTATTAGTCAAACATCTTATATTTCTTCCATTGGAATAAATCAATGGTTAGAATTAATAGATGCTCTAAACCGAAATTCTCTCTTTTTAACTTCTGTCGAACAATTAAAAAAACATCATAGTAATTTAATAGATAAAAGATTAGAAGACGAATTAAGTAGAATTCCTGACAGTATAGATTCTTCTTTTATTAAAGAATTTGAACAGCAATTTTATTTAAACCCTAAGTTAACTTATGAAGAATTCTTACAAACCGTTGAGAATAAACTAACGAAAGAAGAATTATTAGCTAGAAAAGAATTTGTAAATAAAAGAAAAGAAAAACATGAATTCGCTGAATTAAAAAAAAAACAAGAAGAACAAACGGAAACCTATAAAAACTATTTTAAATTCTCACATAAAGAATTTGAAAGAAGATTACGAAAAGAAAAGCGTGAAAAATTAATTGATGTGATCGTAGATGGAAAGCATAAGGAATTAGAACTTTCAGATGAAGTTTCAGAGAAAATTCAAAAGTTTAAATTGCAATTTGATAAAAATTTTAAGGCAAATTATTTTAATCAAAAAGATGACGATAAAGACCCTATCGAATTAATCAGAGAAAGAAAGAAAAAAAAAGAAAAAGAATACAAAAAGTTCAAAAATCATTTTAAATCTGGTTAAAAAAGAATCAGGAGTGAATTTACTTATTAGTCTAAATAATTTTAAGCTTACTGTTGGAACGAAAGAAATATTAATAGAAGATAGATTTACATTAGTAGTAGGTAAATTCAAAAAAGATGCTCTAAATCTATATAAGAATAAAGATTTCTTAGAAATTATTGACAATTTAGAGTTAATCCCCGTTAAAAAATTTATTAATCTTTTTCAAAACCAAAACACTAATTTATCTAACTTAGATAAATCTCTAAATATATTAGATTATTTATCTAACTATCGCAAAATCATGGAATATAATTTAGAAACTTTTTCTGATTTTAACTCGCTTACTGAAACATTATTGAAAATTTTCAGATATATCTTCTTAACGCAAAAAAAGAATCAGTTATCTGAAGAATTAGAATTATCAAAACTTTACAAAAAATCAAGTGATCTAGCATCAATTATAGACTTAATTAAAAAATTAAATGAGGCTATAATAAAAAATAGGAAAGAATTGAATTATTTCGAAGAGGATTATTTTCAACAAAAAAACCAGGTTGATCAAATAAAAAAAGAATTAAGAAATCATGCTCTGCAGATTCGAGATCTAAACGAAACTAAAAAAGAATGCTTTAGTCAAATTAATAGAATTACGCGACAAATCGAGGGTTCTTTAAATGAATATAAAAACGACTCAATTGCGAAATTAGGGATTAATGCAAATCTTACTAATGCCGAAAAGATACGAGCTCTTCAAAAAAAAGCGAAAGAAGCTCAATACGAAATTAAACAAATTAAATCAAGAACAAATGAAACTAATGTGAAACTCGAAAATTTTACTCCTCATTATGAAATATATAAAAAGGATTATGAGGATCTCTTAGAAACAATAAATAAAGACGAAAAAAGAATAAAGGAAGTAAAATCTAATTACGAAAAAAAAAAAAAAGACAATAATGACGCTCCAGATGAAGAACCTGGAATCTTAATGTTAAAACCGGTACGACCATCCGTGGAGATTGAAGATGAGATTGGAAAAATGTTCTCGGAGTTAGATAAAATTTCGATTCCAGAAGATACATTTAATGTTCATAATTTGAGCGACTTAACTCTAATAATTGAAAAATTGAGAGAATTTGATAATATTTTGAAAATTGGTAGTGATAAAATCAATATTTCTACTAATGAAAAAGAAGTAGCCAAAAGTTTTGAAAATTTTAAGAATTTTGAGATTATTATTCACGATCTTGAAATTTTATTAAATAATTTCTTAAAAGAAATTCATCTAGAAATTATATTTCAGCTCGTAGTTAGCAACGATAATAAGGCTTTTCTTATCCAAACAAAATTTATACGAAATTACAAAGAGAACGTCAGTTTTGAAGGATTAACAACTCCCGAAAAAATTTATTTCATAATTGCTTTTTTCCTCTCAATTAAAATCCTTTTAAAATCTGAAAATATCTTGTTTTCAAATTTATTCATTCCTAATATTTATAATAAAGGTGGTTCCATTTACAGGACTATTAGAAAAATATTACCAATATTCGAAACTAATGATAATCTAACTAATTTTAAACTAATCTTTCTTATGTCAAATTTAGAATTAAAAAAAGAAATTGAGAATTTAAAAGTTTTAAAAGTTGAAGAGAGTTGATACGAAAAAATATGGAAATTACAAATTTTGAAGAAGCGGTAAAAAATATTACTAAAATTATTTTAACAAGCCCTCAAAAAATGATTCGAGAAGAGGATCTCCGGAATTTAAGTAAAAATTTCGATTTTGAACAAATTATAAGCACAGTTTATTTAAATTTAAAGAAAATTGGTTTTGAATTCATAAAATCTAATTTTTTAGATCAAAAGTTCTATGTTTTAACCTCTGAGGGTAAAGATGACAGCATTACACCTTCTCAATATGGGACTTTGGCTTTGATACTTGCCCTCAGCAAGGAAGTAGATGAAAACATAAAGATTAGTGATCTAAAAGAAATTTTCAAAGAAGTTTGGGCCACTGATGTTGAATTCCTAATTGAAAATGATTATTTAAGAAAAATAGAAGATCTAGATATAATAAAAATTACCCCATTAGGAAAAGCAATACTGAAAAATATCATTCAAGATATAAATTTAAAAAACTTATTAAACGCATTTAAAGGGAAAGAATCTACTTAAAAAAATTTAAAAAAATAAGGATATTAATTAGTCCTTTTCTAAATCAATATTAAATTGATCATATATCTTCTTTACGCGATCAGCAGAAGGACCAGTTCCTCTCACTCCGTTCTCATCTACTATAATTTTCCCATTCAAAATGGATATAATATTTTGATCTTCAATATAGTTCACATGTCCTTGTGAAAAAATTGTAGCAATTCTATCTGCCAAAGCTTGCATAGGAAACGGTTCTTCTTCAACTGTTACAAAATGATAGTAACTACTTCTTATCATAATTTTTGGGAATGTCTTACCTTTTTCATTTTTCACATTATTTAAAATCAGGTTAGAATCTTCTGAAACTCCCTTTAATTGGCCAACAAAGAATTTGTCTTTTTCTAGATATACTTTAACAATCTTATCTATGAGCAATCCTAATTCCGTATTGTATTGTCTTAGACTGATATATCAACACCTTCAATAAATTATTATTATTATTAATATTATTGTCATTTCCTTTTATTTTTAATTTAAATATTACATTTCAACTTTACTTTAATTAATTGGAGAACAATATTTCTACTAATTTTGGAATGTTTTCTCTTGAATACTTAGAAAAAATGTTGATGGCGATTATAAAAAGAATTGATACATACACATGATAGTAAAAGGAATTAAAAGAAAGTATTATATATTTAATTTAGTTGAAAGAAATTTAATTATTTTAAAGCATGGTTAAATTTGACATATAATTGTTTTTATTTTGCATACGGTTCTAATATGAATCCTGATCGATTAAAAAAAAGGAAAGAGATTGCCCCTGAACCACCTCATATTCTTGCAATTGGTAAATTGATTAATTATAAACCCAGATTTTCTCATTACTCTAAGAAAAATAAAGGTGGAGTTCTAGATATCGTAAAAGAAGAAAATTCTTGTATATCTGGAATTATTTATGGAATTAAAGAACAGTATCTGGATTTAATCGATAGAGCAGAAGGTGTACCAAATATCTATCATCAAATTAAAGTAAATGTAAAAATCAATCAAATAATAAATGATGATTTTCACAAATCAGAATTCTCGAAAGAAGAATATTTAAAATGTTATTGTTATGAAGTTGTAAAAAAATCATCCAAAGAAATTCCTCCTTCAAGAGCTTATATTGAGCATGTTAAGGTAGGGTGTGATTATGGAGTAAATATTGAACAAATCTTTAAAATAATATCGAGAATCGGATATAGCGAAGATTAGGAATACCTTTCAAAATGAATTAGTAAAAAAAAAGGCATGCCTAAAAATAAAAAATAAATAGAATAAGTTTTCCTAGAATTTTATAACAATAGTTTTAGGGCAAGATTTTATTAAGTCCCCCCACCCATCAACTTCAGATAACGACACAAAAATCACCCATTTGCCGCCTTTCCTAGTATAGCTTAGATAATCACCAAATTATCTATATACCCGTAAATTACACCAATATACTACTTTTGATACAGGTATGGCTTAAAGAAGATTAAGACAGTTTAAAGACCGAGACTATTTAAGAAGACAAAAGAGTTAAAAGAAGATATCATACTCCTCTATATTTGTAAAATAAAATATTATACTAATTTCTTTTAATAAGCGTTTTCTCCGAAATTTTTCTAAAAATCGGTCATTAGTGAATATTATAAAATTATCTTCTACATATAGACAATTAAATTTAGGGAAATTTTTAATTTCAAGTTTTAAATTTGGTTCTGTTTGCATAATTTTTTTTATTCTTGAAATGCCCAGATTTCTCTGAGTTTCATCTTGTACTTCAATATCATTTAAATATATTTGAAATTTAGGTATTCTTCCCAGATACTTCATAAAATGTGGACCCAATTGTTCTCTATGGATTTTATCAGTATATAATATGAAACTTTTATTAGATTCTCTCATTGCGTCAATTAAAATATCATTATGTTCAATATCTCTGATAATGTTAATATTATCAAATAAATCTAACTGTAACAATAAATTTTTAATATCTTCAATCATGGGTGGTAATTCTTCAAAGGAATAACTCATTATTTTTCCTTTCAACTTCGTTTTAATATTTCTAATATTCTTAATATAATTCACCCGTTCTTTAGAGAGACCAATATTAAGTTCCTCATAATTACTTATTATTTTTTCTTGAATTGCCTTTTTTAATTCAAATTTTTGTGGAAATAAATCGCAACAGAACTCTAGAAAGTAGTTTGAGGATGTACCGCCCTCTAATATAAGAAAAGGTAAAGATTGATCTTTAAGGTAGACATCTTGGGCAAGTATTGAATAGTTTGTATAAAAAATATAATTAGTATCAATTAAAATAAAATTTGAATTGAATTGAATTCTAGATTGCATTATATAAATATTTTTTCGTAGACTATCGCTGAACTTATTATTAATATCTCGATAGATTTTATTTTGATCATCAATATCAAGCAAATTATTCCATAATATAATGATTTTAATATCCTTTTTTGTAAAATCTTCTAACATTAAAGGAAGGAATTCTATAGCATTTGAGCTAAGATAGGTTGAACAAATTATTATATAATCTTTTGCTAATGAAATATATTTATCTAAATTCCTTAATAATTCATGACTTTTATGATGAAAACTTATTTTATTAACACTTTTTACCTTCTCCATTAATAAATTTAGTCCTTTCTTTAGATCATTATAATTCATCAATAGTTCTTGAATTTTTTTTTTTGATCTTAAAGATTTATTATTTTTTTTTAAAGTATCTTCAAAAAGAATTAAATCCTTATTAAAGTGAATTTTAAAAAGAGTATTTGATAAAAATTCTGTTTCTTCTGTATAAATTTCGATTAAATCCTCTTTAGAAGTATCATAATCAATTTCATATGCATTTTGCCATGCTTTTTGAACTCTTCGAGGAAATATTTCAAGGTCCAAATCTAAATATTTCTGATTATCTTTTTCTATTAATGGGATATATAATTTTGTAAAGTGTCGAGGGTGCAAAATATTAACTTTCTCAATATCTTCAATTTCTACTTTAATTTGACCCAAA
>JABUBN010000243.1_pt1 | contig 15489 bp, 18 predicted proteins | sample 7240341 | NCBI WGS metagenome assembly JABUBN01 (sample SAMN07256345, study PRJNA390944) | subsurface metagenome | isolation source: Methane hydrate marine sediment | place: Pacific Ocean: Eastern North Pacific, ODP site | reverse complement strand
ATGAATTTACTGAGCTTATAGAAGATACTAAAATGCAAGGAATAATCGATGTTGTTGGAGCATATCCAGATGCACTATTAAAAGAATGTGAATATGTGGCAGATTTAGTAGATTATCCTTTTTTAGTTGATGGATTAAACGATTCATCCCGTATTCCCGCTATGGAAGGGCTGAAGGAAGTAGGATTAATCGATAGAGCTATTTTAAATAGTATAGATAATGCTACTAGTGAAGAGAACCTTGAAAAACTAAAAGAAATTGGGGTTAAAAATGCTGTATTACTGACATTTGGAAGTAGATATATTTTCCCTGATCAAAAACTAAAATTGTTAAAAGAAACATTGATTCCCAAGGCAGAAAAAGCAAATATTGAAAACATAATTATTGATACAGCTGTATTAGATTTGCCTTCAATTTCAATAAATTTTGAAACTAGTCATATGGTTAAAAATGAATTAGGTTTACCTACTGGATTTGCTCCTGCAAATGCGATTTATGGATGGAATTTCGTTAAGAAATATGGAGATAATCCGAGATGTGGGGCAATAGCTTCTATTATGACATACTGTGCTAGTGCACCGAGTGATTTCATATTATTTGGTCCTATAAAATTCGCTAAATGCATCGTACCTGCAGTTGCATTAATATCTGGGGTTAACTCCTATTATAGAAAAAGAATACTGCGGAAAAATATATCAGAAAAATCTCCTTTAAATGTAATTTTTTAAACCATTAACTCGTGTCATTTAAGAGATATATCTTAATAGTAGATCTCTTGTTTGATCTAGGAAGTCTACTAATTTAGAATTTATTTTTTCTTTTCTTTTTTCATTATCAATCAAAAATAAGATGAACATATCGTTTTCTGCGACTTGAATCTTTTTGAAAAGTATTACTGAGTCTGCTACTTTAAAGATAGCTTCTTCTTGCTTTAATGCCTTAAATCTAGAGAATATTTTGAATAACATGGTAAATTGTGGGGCAGTGACTTCAAAAACATTAATCAATTCCTCAGACTCTGCTATTTTTGTTAATTTTCTCGCTTTTGGGGAATAGAAATCAGCTAAAACTAAACCATCTACACTCAACAATAGTGTTAGATATGCATTAGTTTTTAAAGAGAAATTCTTGAGGTTATGATTGATCAGGTTTCTATTAGGGCTCAATTTTGAGATTCCTGAGGAGAAGGCTCTTAAAATGGTGAATATTTGAAAAATGCTAGTCACATACATTTCAGGCGGTTCTTCTGGTGAAATTTCAGCCAATCTATTTTTAACAGTTTCAATGTTCTCCATAATTTCTCCAGTTTTTTTCATTTAATAAAGCTGCATGTTTGGTGTAAAAAATGGTGCCAATCATCACAATTGGATTTTCTCCTGGTTGTCCACCAATCCTAACCTCACCAACTTGGGCTACATTTTGCTCAGATTCAAAATTTAACATTATTCATCACAGGATTTTTTCCTTATTTATTTGATTAATAATAAGCTATTACAACTTAATTACTCTATTAAAGTTAAATTAAGCTCTCTCTTTTGCGAATGGCTTGTCCTGCATAAGTGATTCAATAAAATTAGGAATCTCATTATCAGGAATAAGCAAATAATCCCCTTCTACTGTGTATCCATATTCCTCAGACCATGCGACAATTTCTTTTAAATATTTTTTCTTTTCCATTCTCAGAACCTTTCTGATTAAATTTAATTTAACCTTACTTGTGTTTTTTACAATTTCCTTGACCTTTTTCTTTCTTTTTTGCTTAACTGGTTCACTTACTAGTGTTCCTACATATATTATTGAAATAATAAATTCTGGGATCCACTTATGCATTAAAAGAACAATTATTGCTGCAATAAAAGAGCTTGCTGCACTTATTGAGAAATGTATGTCTTCCCAGGGATAACCTATATTATATAACTCAATTTGAATTATCATGCGAATTATATTGACAACATAAAAGATTACAGATGAGATGACGAGAGATTTGGTCTTTCTCCAGACAATATCTCTTTTAGTATTTGGATCCTGGCTATGTGGTGTGAAAATAATTAAACCTACGAAGAGAGCGATTGCCTGGACTCCAGTGCAGAATGTTTCGAAAGAGATATTAGATTTTCCAGGAACAGTAAAATCCCAATGATATTTTCCTACTGGAATGGCAGTTGCCCCAGTATTAAAAAAAAGGTTTAAAAAGTAGACCGTTTGTTTGACAACAATTTCATGGAGCCAATAATTGAATTTCATATCAAAAAAAAGAAATACTAAATAGGACAGAATAGGTGTCCCAATAGCAAAAATTATAATAGAGGGTATTGAAAAAATATATTTTCTTTCATTAAATTCTATTATTGGTTTCTTAATTTTCTTTAACTCTTTAATCTTTAACATTGATCTTCTCCTCTTTATCATTAAGCTGATCAATAATAAATTGAAATCTATCTATTATGATGTAATTTAAGATAATCAGCAAGGGAATCATTACAATTCCGAATATATAGCTATTCTTCGTTTCCAATATTGGAATAGTAAAACCAATAATAAAAGCGAATAACAAATTTATTGTTAGAAGAATCCAAAAATATAGTTTCTTTAAAGTTATTTGTTCCATGATCGGGATAACAACTGTTTTAATATAAAAATAACAAATTAACCATTGATAAAAAACCTTTATTAGAAAGTGAAAATGTCGTTTTTATTTATTTTTATGTCTTATATTTCTTTAGTAGATTGCTCAAGAGAGCTAAAATTTACTAATTCCTGATTTTTTTATTTAATGTAAGCATAATCCCTATAAAAGAACTAATAAACCACTTAAGAATATAATAAGGTATTGTTAAATCTTCACTTTTCATAATGTCATGAATAAGACAATAGGATTGAATCCTTAACGTTTAAAATTCTATGCTTTCGTGAAATAACCGAACATTAGAACAAACTTTGATTTCTATTTATTGATATCTTCTAGCACAAATTTTAAAAGAATAGGAATATCATGTTCTGGTTCTCCTTTCATAGGACTATCTATAACGTTGTTCATTCCTCGAATATGAAAATGATGAGGGCGTGTCTTTACATCCCATATATCATCATAATTATCGAATCGCATTTGATCGTCAGGATTAGGAGAAAAGATTGCACTATAAGAATATTCTCCATAATCATTATAACGTAAATATAGGTAAATTTCTCTATAGAATACAATTTTTAAGACTGGGCGGTCTTTATCAAGAATAATATCTCTTATATAATCATTATAATTGTTTATAATAATCTTTCGAGCTAATTCAAGGTTCTTTCTAGAATCCATATATATATCTCAACGGAGAAGTTTATAGATTATTTAAAATCTCTTGTAGTTTTGTATAATCTAACAGTAATTGGCGTAATTCCACTGCATCATCTTCCGCATTTTTATAAATTCCCTTACGTACTTTTTCTAAGAATTCTTTAGAGGAAGATTCATTATTGCGAGTTAGTATCTCATCAATGTATTGTTTTAGAATTCTTAATTTAGATGTGATTAAATCCTCTGCCAGAGCTTTATCCAATTTAACTTGAGTCATAATTATTAATTAAATATAAGAAACGCATCTAAATTAATTTAATTCTGATTTATAATTAAGAACAGCTTCTTTAAAATTATGATAAGTACTTTGATTTAGTCATCTATTAATCATCTTTAATTAATAAAATAAGTCTGATGCATTACATAAATAATACTTGCATATGTCTCTGCATAATATAATTCTTCGCGAAACGGTTATCATGAATAGAAAATATATACCGGCTAAACCAATTATTAAACAACCACTTTATTTTTTGAATGATGAGAAAGGTTTTTCCAATACTGCTTTAAAAGCTGTCTGCAAGCTCTCGAAGTAAATCTTAATATATTTCTTTCCAAGCTTTCCTATTTTAAGTATTTTTCCTTCTTCATAATCGATAAGCAATTTTGAACCATCAGAACCACTTTCAATTTTGAAAGTTGCCTTATACTGCATTTTTGCAGGATTTGGAACTAGAGATTTTTTATTTTTTCCACAGACACCTTCGAATTCATTCGGGCTGGTTTCTGAAAGAGTCATTCCTCCATAGATATTATAACCCGCAATGATTGATTTGAAAACTTGTTTTATACTATCATTCTCCCAATCAGAGGGAATATTAACTGTTAATATCATGTATATGCAGATTACAAGATCTAATTTAAATTTACGGCAAATTTTCGGCTAATTTTATAAACGAATGATTTCCCAAACAAACTCTAAAAAAAGGGTATGTTCACATTATTAATTTTATTCCTCTTTTTCGACAGTAAAAGCATTTCCTAAAATTATATAAAGAAAAAAAAAGAGGGTGCTTACAAAATTAAGTGATACTGAGTGATGGTGAACGTAAATTTTCCCTCTATAAACCTTAATTACAGCTTGAATGAAAACAATTATTCTGAAAAAAATTAATTTTGAGATAATTGAGAATAAAAAAAAAAAAATGAAGTGTAATTTAAATTAATTCTTGGAATTTTATGTAATATTTATTCCCCTGTAAATACTCGTCTCTTTTTACGCAAAACAGATATTGCTATACCAACTCCTACTACACTGGCTATTGACACAACAATAATTACGATCATCATGACATTATCAGAAGGAGGCGATTTCTCTTCAACAGTCATTTTTATGTAGGAAGTTAAAATCTCATTTTAAGCAGATCTTAGGCAAAATAGTATAGTTAAATAATATGCTATCTTAATAAGTATATAAGGTTTTAAGGTTATCACTAATCTTCGGAGTCGTTTAATCGTTCTTGAAATGAAATCCAGAGAAGAAAAAAGCAGTCTAACATATACCATTCAAAATATCGTTGTTAAATCATGTTTAAAAATTGAAAAAGATCTAGATTTAGTATTATTATCAGAAAAATTAAAAAACTCAAAATATGATAAAGATCGCTTTCCTGGACTTTTTACAAGATTTAGTAATCCTAAAAGTGCAATTATAATTTTTAGGAATGGAAAGTTGATTTTAACTGGATTAAAATCATTCTCTCACATTGATTTAATAATTAAAAGACTAATTGTAAGGCTAAACGATGTTTATCCAATTGATATAAAAATGATTTAGTTGAAACACAAGTCGTCAATATAGTGGTAACCGCTGATTTTTCTAAAGAAATTAATTTAGACACTGCTTCTATCAAATTGGAAAAATGTTATTTATGAGCCAGAAGTATTTCCTGGATTAACATATAAATTGTTTACTCCTGTGAAATCTGTATTTTTAATATTCAGTACGGGGAAAGTTGTTCTTACTGGGATTAGAGATAAAAAAGTAATTGAACCTGTTTTAGCTAATCTTGGACGATTATTAAAAAAGGAGAAATTATTTAAGAGTGTATAAAATTGTATTTCAATTAAGTTTATAATAATTAAAAATAAAATTCTTTTTCAAAGAAATATAATTTATCACAAATTAAGTTAAATAACTTTTTGGAAAAAAATAAAATGTCAGATAATAACCCAGAAAATCAAAACTCAGAAAAAAAAGAAGATCCTGAAATACAAGATACGGAAGCAAAAGAAATTGTTGATGAAGAAAAAGAAGTTAAAACTAAATTTACATTCAAATGTACCCGCTGCGACGCATGCTGCTTAGATAGAGGTCCCATTCCAATAACATTTTGGGACTTAGAAATGTGGGCAAGAAAGGGAGTCGTTGCAAACTTTATGCCATACTTAGATATCTACCAAAAACCAGATGGCAGCATTGATTTAATATTAAAACCTTTACCACCAGTTAAAAAAGAAGAAGGAGAAGGAGAAAGACCTCCACAAGATCCATTTGATGCTGTACCAATTGAAGAACTACTTGAAGTTAAATGTCCTTTATATAATAAAGATGATAAGAAGTGTCTCATTTATGATAACCGTCCTTTAAGTTGCAGAACGTATCCGCTTGAATTTGATGGAAAAAATTTCATAGTGGTTGATGCTGACTGTCCTGGTATAGGTGAAGAAAAAATGTCAAAAGAAGAACTAATCGAGATGAGAGAAACAGCAAAAACTATGCATTATGAATTAACACGTATGAGAATTGCCTTGCCAGTCCTAAATCAAATTGTTTCGAGTAATTTCATGAAGATGCTTATGAAACAACAAATGGAAGCAATGAGTAAAATGACGGAGGAGGATAAAGCTAAATTAGATGAAGTATTTAAGAAACAAGAACAAAACCATGATCCTGATCATGATCATGAACACTAAATTTTTTTATTTCTTTCTATAAAATTTTTAAAAAGCCTATCTAATTATATTTAGAAATAATAACTAATGTGTAATTTTATGAAAGAAATTCTTGTAAAAAATTCTATAATTAAACTTGTTCAAGGGGATATAACAGAGTTGGAAACAGATGCAATTGTCAATGCGGCAAATGCTCAACTTATCTTAGGAGGTGGTGTGGCAGGTGCAATTAGGAAGAAAGGTGGCCCCACTATTCAAGAAGAATGTAATAAAATTGGTGGCACTTTTGTAGGCGGTGCCGTTATCACGACGGGAGGAAATTTAAAAGCTAAACATGTAATTCATGCAGTAGGACCTAGAATGGGAGAAGGAAATGAGGATGATAAATTAAAAAATGCAACCCTGAATAGTCTAAAATTAATGGATGAAAATAAATTAAAAAAAATAGCATTTCCTGCAATATCTACAGGCATTTTTGGGTATCCCATCGATAAATGTTCAAAAATCATGATTTCTACAGCGAAAGAATATTTAAGTGGTAATACTCAAATTGAAGAGGTTATTTTTTGCCTTTATACTGCTTCAGATTTTGACATCTTTTTCAAAGAGTTAAAATAATTAATTTTTGACGTTACTTTTTTTATTAACGTTTATTCTATAATTAGAATAATAATAATTATTATTTGGAGAAAGTCTCATTATTACGATAGTTTAAGGGTTTCTCTTTAAAATGAGTGATTATAGATATATCAAGTTCTTTGAAGAATTAAGGGTAGGCGATGTACCTCTTGTAGGAGGTAAAAACGCATCACTTGGAGAATTATTGAGTTTTGGAATAGCAGTCCCACTTGGTTTTGCAGTGACTGCTAAAGCATTTGATTATGTTCTAGATACTAATTTCTTTACTATTAAAGAGAAAGAAGTATCTCTTCGAGAATTAATAGCAAGAGACATTAAAAAGATTTCTAAAGAATTAAAATCAGAAGATATTAAAGCTGTAGAAAAAGTGGATAAAATCTGTGCTAATATCAGGTATATTATCGAGCAATCGAAAATTCCAGATTCATTAGCAGATGAGATCTTAAATGCTTATGCTAAATTAATTGAAAAAATTGGGGAAGAATCTACATTCGCTGTGAGGAGTTCTGCCACAGCTGAAGATTTACCTGACGCATCATTTGCAGGACAACAGGATACACATTTAAACATTTCTGGTGAAATGGAAATCTTAGAATATATCTTAAAGGATATGTCATCTGTATTTACTACAAGGGCAACGATGTACCGTGAACGGGCAGGCTTCGATCATTTTTCTGTGAAATTATCTGTAGGAATACAAGAGATGGCTGGTGGATTGGGAGGTGTTAGGGCATCTGGTGTTATGTTTACGGAAGATCCAGATTCAGGTAATCCAAACGTTGTTGTTATTAGAGGAACATGGGGTTTAGGTGAATTAATTGTACAAGGTGTTGAAAAAGGGGATGAATTCATCGTGTTTAAACATGATCCCAAAGGTCTCAGAATTATCAGTCGGGAACTTGTTAAAAAAGAGAAGATGATGATTTTTTCTAAAGGTACTGACAAGATTGGCACTGAAGTTGTCTCTGTGTCAGAAGAAAAGCAGATGCACTTTTGTTTAACAGAAGAAGAAGTCCTAACTCTTGCAGAATATGCTAAAAAAATCAGAGAACATTACGGTAAAAGGATGGATATTGAATGGGCTGTTGATAACAATGGAAAAGTTTATATTGTTCAAGCTCGCCCTGAAACCGTCCATAGCATAAAAGGAGATGTCGAAGAAATTTTTTATCTTCTAGAAGATCCTCAAGAACTAATTGAAAATGGGCTTTTAATTGAAAATTCTGGCATCGCTATTGGTCAAAGAATTGGGTTTGGAAAAGTAAAAATAATAGAATCTATCAATAATGCTCATCTATTAAAGGAGGGTGATATCCTGATCACTGAAGAAACTAATCCTGATTGGACATCTTATATGCAGAATTTAGGGGGTGTAATCACATGCCACGGAGGACCCACCTGTCACGCCGCGATTGTTTCAAGAGAATTAAATATAGCTTCTATTGTTGGTGCTGATAATATAGTACAAATAATGAAAGAACAACAACGCGAAGGAATGGAATATGTCACCATTGATTGCAGTGAGGGTGAGTCAAGAATATGGAAGGAAGATGTAGAATATGATTTTGATACAATTGAATTTGCTAAACTCCCTCAAACAAAAACCAAGGTGTTAGTAAATTTAGGAATTCCCAAGGGAGCACTTTCTTCTGGAAAACACCCAGATGGAACGGGATTAGCAAGACTAGAATTTATAATTAATGACGAAATTCAGATACATCCCAATGCGTTAATTGACTTCGCAGCTCTTATTATGCGACATGAAATTTTACTAGGTCAAAGAAATAAGATTGAGAATATTAAAAAAAGCGATCTATATCATAAAGATCCATTTAATCAAGAAATAATTAGGCTGAAGCAAACTTTAGACAAAATTAGAGAACTAACAGTTGGCTACGACAATAAAGAAGAATATTATGTTGAAAAATTAGCTGAAGGAATCGCAACTATTGCTGCAGGGGTATGGAAAACATTACCTGATGGAAGCCCTGCTGAATGTGTAGTAAGGCTTTCAGACTTTAAAACCAATGAATACGCTAATCTTATTGGTGGTTGGATTTATGAGGGAGAAGAAAATAACCCCATGCTGGGCTTCAGAGGTTGTTCACGGTATGTACATGATAAATTTCAGCAAGCATTTATATTAGAATTACGAGCGATTAAAAAAGCTAGAGATTGGGGGTTAAAAAATATTATACCTATGCTACCTTTCTGTAGAAGCCCCGAAGAAGCCCAAAAGATAATGGAGATTATGGAAAGCGAAGGATTAATTCGAGGTCAAGACGATCTAAAAGTATATGTTATGGCAGAAATTCCATCAAATATTATTTGCGCTGATATATTTAGCCAATTCTTTGACGGATTTAGTATAGGATCAAATGACCTTACTCAACTCACGTATGGAGTAGGACGAGACAATGAGAAAATGATACCCTTAATGAATCGCTACAATTATAACACGAACAGTGAAGCAATAAGAAGATCAGTTAGTCACTTAATTAAAACAGCTCATGAGTTCGGGAGAAAAGTTGGGATATGCGGACAAGCCCCAAGTGATGAACCCGACTTTCTTCGATTCTTGGTAAGAGAAGGCATTGACTCAATTTCTCTTAATTTTGATACATTCGCTCGAGGTCGTATAAATTGCAATAGGACAGAAATAATAGAAGCAAAACTTAGCGAAGAAGATAAAATTAAATCTTACAATTTTTTAAGCGAATGCGATCAATTAATAGAGAAGATTAGAATACCTAGAGGAAAACTTCGAAACATGGTTAGAAAGCAAGGTAAAAAAGTAAATCCAAAATTAATAGAATCTACAGACCGATTCAACCAAATTTTTGATAATATTCAAAATTTATCATATAAATTTATAGAAGAAATAGATCAAGCTAAAGTTGATAAATTCGATAAATATTATGAGAAATATAATAGTGAAATTAGAGGGTTTAAAGAAAGAATTCCTTTAATGAAACGTGAAATTCGTGAGTTTGGCATTTACTGAAAATTACTTAAAATCAAAAAAATTATATTTTAAAAAATATTTCACAATTTAAATTTCTCACTAACTAAATACTATTTTTGGAGATTTCTGATCATGACTAAAGGATTTAGTGATGAAGTTAAGAATGCTTTTGAAACCGTTGAAGATCTTTTAAATGGAATGTTAGGGGACCGAAGTGTGCCCCGAAACATAAAACGGGTAGCTCAAAGGAGTATTGATGAATTACATAAAGAAGATGAGACACCAGGTGTGATTTCTAGCAATGTAATGTATATGGTTGATGATCTTGCACAGGATGCCAACATTCCGTTCCATGCGCGAACTACAGTTTACCGAATCATCTCCATTTTAGAGAATATCAAAGATTAAAATAATTTTTAAAAAATAACTTCTCCCTTTATTTTTGGACAAATTATTTATTAAACCGAACGGTTATATAATAACTTAATATTATATCTATTTCCAGTAAATTATTTTATTTAATTTGGTGAACTCTACTTTTGGCAATAGAAGATATAAATGGATGGATTGATGGAATTACCGCATCAGGGGTGGTTCTTCTTGGTATTATATTTGGCTTATTCTTCATCTACAGATCACGAAAAACAGGTGCAAAATTACTTTTATATTTAGGTTTAGCAAATATGCTTGCAGGATTAATGTTTTTAGGGGTATTTTTAGATTTCTTATTTGTCCTATTTTTAAAACAGAATATGGAAAACAATGGAATGGTTGCAATATTATCATATATCTGGTTTGCACCTGCTATGATCACCTCAATGTATATTGGAGCAAAACTTTTAATCCCAAAAATAAAACTACATATCCTTAGCATAGTTCTGGTTATCTCAATCTTCTTTGAAATTATAATCTTCATGTATCCTTTAAGTTCTTTTAATTTTAACCCCGAACCACCTCTAGTTCCAACTGAGAATTTAATTGATTATAATGTTAATCTACTTACTCCAGCAGGAATGTTGATGGGTGTCTTGTTATTGCTTGTGTTAATCTTTCTTGGGTTAGGATTTCTATTTAAAGGTTTGAAATCTTCAGGGGTAATACGAAAAAATTTCTTGTCATTATCGGTAGGCTCTTTATTCTTTTGTATATTTGGATTATTAGAAGGATTAACGGCTCCTGGATTTTTTGTAATTTTAGTAAGGATAGGTTACCTTAGCTCATTTTGGCTGATGTATTTAGGATTAAAAGATTAATTCATTTTTTTTTCTTATCGATTATTATTTATAGTAATAAATTTTATTATTAGTTAGATCCAAATATTTAACAATTGAGTATTATTATCATTCTTCAACTATTATGGAAAGACAAATAATTAAGGCTATTATTTATAATTATTTGGATGAAGAAATCGGCCCTAATCCGAAAGCATATTCTCCAGAGGATTTTTCTCAACTAAATTTACTGCATATTTGTGTTAAAACTTTTGCTGTTCTTACAGGTGAGAGAGGACTTATACCCAAATCTTTGGTTATTTTACCATTTCCATCCTTACAACTAAAAGGTTTGATTAAATATATTCAATGGGAAGATCCTGATAAACGAGGCGGAATTGGTCAATCTAATATAGTTTTATTATTTCAAGAAATGGATGATGTAATTTTCTATAAATATATGAAGGAAATTTCAAGCCCTTTTGATGATATTGCTCAAAATATTACTTTCTTAGAAAAATCGAATGCAAGTGAAGATAAATTTGTTAATGAATTAGTAAATCTTGAAAATGCAATAACAGAACTTTTAGAAAAATTTCAAAAACAAGAAATCCAAAAAGCAAAAGTTGAGGAAATAACAGATCGTAGTCTAATCGATTACCAATTTAAAATAATAATTTGTGGGGATCCGACCGTCGGAAAAACAAGCTTAGTTTTAAGGTATACTAACAATGCTTTTAGAAGATCTTACGTGAGCACTCTAGGAGTCCATGTATCTAATAAAATCTATAGGATTGAGAATTCTGCCGTTGTCCAACTTGTATTATGGGATGTTGGGGGTCAAGAAAGATTCAAACTTATGAGAAAACAGTTTTATCAAGGATCTGACGCTATATTTTTAGTTTTTGACTTAACCAACCCTGAAACCTTTAGCAATATCCCGATCTGGTATTCAGACATTAAGAAACAAACTGATTTGCGTGAAGAAGATATTTTCGGCTATATCATTGGAAATAAAAAAGATTTAGAGAAGGATAAGAAAATAACTAATGATAGTGCTCAAAAATTAGCCCAAAAGTTTAATTTAGAGTATCTTGAGACTTCTGCCTTATCGGGAGAAAATGTAGATTATGCGTTCACAACTCTCGCTAAATTACTTTACGAGTCGCGAATATGATTAACTTTGAATTCATCGTGAAAGACTTGTTTCACGAACAAAGAATAAAATGTGATTAGACTAATAAGGATAAATAGTATTCTATATTTTATTATTTATATTCTATAAGATGAACTCATTTAATTACGAAAAAACTATTTTGTTATAATAATACGTACCTTAACTATGTCTGAAGATATTATCAAAGCAATCGTATATACTTCGCTAGATGAGTCCATTGGTCCTAACCCTCTTTTATGGATTCCACTTGATTTGTCAGAGAAGATTCGAATGGGAGTAAGTATTAAAACTATTACCATGCTTACGACAGATCAAGGAATTGTTCCTAATTCATTAGTAATTATGCCCTTCCCTGCATTCAAATTAAAAGGAATTATCAAATATATTGAGAGAGACGATGATTCCCGACGAGGGGGTGTCGCATTGTCATCAATTGCCCTATTGTTTAATGAGGCAGATGATCTTATTTTTTATAAGTATATGGAGTATCTTGAACCCGTTTTTTCTGAAAGTGCTAAGAATCTTATTGCATTAGAAAATGGAGAGGCAAGAAGTGATGAGATATTTGTTGAAATCGATAAATTCCGACTAAATTTAAAAGAAATTTTAGATGATTTATACCAAAAAGAAAAATCAACCTCCGAATTGAAAGCTTTTCCCGAAGAAAAAATTAAAGAGGAATTACAAGAGTCTAATTTCAAAATAGTTGTGTGTGGTGATCCTGGAGTAGGAAAAACTAGTACCATTTTGCGACTTACTGATAATGCTTTTATGCGTACCTATGTCCCTACCCTTGGTGTAAGCATTTCTGAAAGACTCATGAACATAGGAGATAAACATATTAATCTGATACTATGGGATATCGCTGGTCAAAGTAAATTCGAGATTATGCGGCGTCATTTCTACAAAGGGACAGATGCTGTGATTCTAATATTTGATCTTACTAACCCTATATCATTTGAAAGCGTTTCCAATTGGTTTAATGATATAAAAAAATATGAAAAAGATGTAACTGGACTAATTTTTGGAAATAAAGAAGATCTTGTAGAACAGCGAAAAATCCAAACTGAAGAAGCATTAAAGATAGCCGAAACTCTAAACCTTGAGTATATTGAAACCTCTGCTTTAACAGGTAAAAATATAGAGCAAAGTTTTTATAAACTAGCAGAAACTTTATTTAAATCAAAATAGTAGTTAAAAGTTGAAAAAAGATGAATTTAGAAGAAATTATATATAAAAGGAGAACAATTAGGAGATTTAAACAAGAGCCGATCTCTTTAGATACATTAAAAAAATTAGTAGATTTTGCTCGTGTTGCTCCTATGGCAAGGAATGTTCAAGCACTTGAGTTTATTATTGTTGAAAATGCTGAAATGAGAAAAGGATTATTTCCATTAGTAAGCTGGGCAGGATCGCTTCCTAAAGAACAAAGAACTCCTGAAAATGGAAGAGAACCCACTGCTTATATCATTGTCTTAGTAAACACTAAAATTAAAAGGCCATTTGTGGATTTTGATGTGGGAGCCGCTGTTGAAAATATGTTACTTGGCGCAGTAAGTTTCGGGATTGGAACCTGTTGGATGGCCGCAATTAACTATAAAAAAATAAGAGAATTATTTGAAATCCCTGAACATTATGATCTAAAGCAAGTTATAAGCTTGGGGTATCCTGATGAAGAATCGGTTATGGAAACTTACAAAGATTCATTTAAATATTGGAAGGACTCTGATGGAAAAATGCACGTTCCTAAAAGGAACTTAGATGATATAATTTTCAAAATATATTAAATATAATTTTTTGCTTATCATACTTTTTGATGGTAAACGGAGAGTTTTCTTTAATCCCTTATATAATGGTCAGCACCACATTTTAAACACTGAAAAATATTACCTTCTAATTCCTTGAAATTATTTTTTTCTTTACAATGTGCGCATATTTTATTAAAGATCTCTGTCCCAAAATCATCTATTTCTTTTGAGATTCGCATTAAAAATAATTGATCATGTTTCTTTGCAGATTCAAAGTCATCTAAAGATTGAGTTTTGATTAAAGTCTCTTCAATCCTATCTAAAGTTTCTATTCTTCTAGTATAAAAATCGTTTTTCGTTTCTCCTTTTTCCTGTAAAGGAGTGACTATAAAACCTATTGTTTTTAATCCATATTCATTCCTATAATTAAGGTTTATAAAATATGATAAGTTCCTAATGGATTTGTTTATATTATAAGCCTTGATTATTGGAAAATTATAGTCAAATTTACTTAATGCTTCTTTAGAAAATTTGTTAATCATTTCTTTCTCAAAAACATTTCTGAGTGTTTCTCCTTTTTTCTTACCATCTTCTATAAAAATAGCGGCTATCGAATATCCTAACAATCCTCCTAACGCCATCCCTGCAAGAGTTCCACCTTTGTTCAAAGGAATTTGCTTTAATTTGCCATTCCCTGCAAATCTTAAATTTGTTAGAAATAAGGTACCTTTAAATTTTGCCCCAATTCTCTCTAATTTTCCTTTAAAAGATGTTACTAGATGTTCTCGTTCGTCTTGCATGATACTATTAAGGATTTGTGTTTTATTATTTAAAGATTTTTAAATCTAATAATAAATTTATGTTATGTTTTTAATAGTTAGCGAAAAAATAGTGCGAAATTATTCTGATGGGAAAAAAGCACGTTCCTAAAAGGAAATTAGATGATATAATTCTTAAAACACTATTATAGGGTTCAATTAAAAAACCAAATGATAAAGTACTTTATTTCAATCTTGTAAATGAAAATGGTAAGGAAGGTCTAAAAGGAGAAGATGATGCTATTTAAGCTCTTTTAATTCTGCAAACATCGCTTTATTCTTATAATATAATTCTCGGATTATTGCTTGAAACGCATCATATACTCGCTCACCTGTCTTTGCTGAGGTTAAATATAATCCAAGAAGGTTCCTTTTTTTAACAAATTTTAAAATCTTTGAATTGTTTAAGTCTTCTTTATTAACTAAATCAACCTTATTAGCGAACACCATTACAGGAATAATACCGCAAAATTGCTTTAAATCATTATACCAATTCTTAATATTCTTAAAACTCTCCTTACCAAGAATATTTTCTTCAAGAGAATACACAATTATTGCTGCATTACTATCTTTATAAAAAGAGGGACGTAAGAAATGAAACACATCTTGTCCGGCAATATCCCAAAAAAGTAATCCACATTGATCACCTCCTATATCTTCTACATATTTCGAAAACTGTGCTCCTATTGT
>JABUBN010000242.1_pt1 | contig 15501 bp, 14 predicted proteins | sample 7240341 | NCBI WGS metagenome assembly JABUBN01 (sample SAMN07256345, study PRJNA390944) | subsurface metagenome | isolation source: Methane hydrate marine sediment | place: Pacific Ocean: Eastern North Pacific, ODP site | reverse complement strand
TCAGGAGGAACCTAGGATTATTAATTCCATCGAAGTTCATTTAATATTAATTATTTGCTTTTTCTTAACTGCGAAATTTCAAGCCGTTGTTGAATATTTTGCTTGCTCAGATCGTCAACCAAACTTTCGAGTTCTTTAAACCTTAAATTAACATCTGGGTTTATTGTTTGTGTTGTATTTGCCTGAGTTTGAATTTGAATTCTTAAACCATCTAACTCTGCTTCAATTTCATTTGATTTTTGATCTTTTAGTTTGATTTGGTTGTCTAAATCTTCGTATTTTCTTTTTATTCTTATAGCTTCGTTCTTAATCGTAGTAATTTCTTCTTCTTTCGTTTTTAACGCGTTTTTTGATTCAGCTAATTGTTTTTGCAAAAAACTTGCCATTTCTCTTTGAATTTTCAATTTGCCTTCAATATCTCCTTGAGGGATGCTAACAGGAGGAGCTTCTCCTTCTTTAATTTGTTCTTGAAGGGTTGTTATTTGTACTTTTGATTTACTTAATTTACTTTTTAATTCTTCTACAACTTCTTTTAAAGCAATCGGCTCTGCTCTACCTTTCTTGCCTTTATCTTTTTTCTCGTATTTAGTTATAACCTTTTTTAATTCTTCATTTTGTCTTTTTGCTTTATTAAGATTTTTTTGCAGATCTTCTAGTAGATTTTTCGTAAGGTTATTATCAACATGGTTAGTTTCTATTTGAGAAGAGCTATTCTCGAGCTTTTCAGTTAAATCCGTAATTTTATCAGTTAATAATTCAATTTTTTCGTTCTTTTCTCTTATTTTTTCGTTATATTCATCGCTTCCAAGATCTTTACTCTTCAACCGCCTAATTAAAGATTCTTGCTTATTTAATTTATCTTGTAATTCATGAAGTAAAAGATTAAGTGGCGGTTTGTCCTTTTTTCTTAGCTCTTCTACGCTAATAACAGAAGTATTAGTTGTTCTCCTAACAAGATTATCGTGTTTTTTTTGTAATTCCATTTTGTCTTTTCTTAAAAAACCCATTCGATTCTTTAGCTCTCGTATTTCTCGATCCTTAGCATCTAATTCAATATTTAATTTTTCTTCTTTCGCCTTTTTCATCTTTTTTTCGGAGCCTTTTCGTCGAACATTTCCTCGTATCTCATAACTTCTTCTTCAAAGCCATCAATTTTATCTAAGTAAAGATTAATTTCATTATCTTTTTTGTTTAGTTCTGACTGTAACTCGTTTATCTTCTTGCGCAAGTTATCTTCTTCCGTCATCTTCGCACCTTACCATTTAATTAGAAAAAATTATATTATATATATTTCATCTATTTCCACTTTTTTAATCTTTTTCTTTCTGCAAATGAGATTTAATATATGTCGAAATCTTTGATGGTAAATTTCTTAATCTTGCTCAATATAGGAAAAAGACTTAAATAATTAAAAGTTAAGAATGCGACAAAAAGTAAACCAATTATAATGAAAGGCGTTAATATATGTGGTAAAGATACTCTTTGAAATAAAAAGAGCGAATTTAATATCATTCCTATTCCTAAACTCAAAAAAAGTGATGGTATAATTACATAGAGAGCTTCCAAGAAAAGGATTTTCTTAATATTTTTATATTTCGAGCCAAGAGCCTTCATTATCAGGAAATCTTTAGCTTTATCCATAATACTACCTTTTTGATAATTATATAAAGAGAGCATCGAAATTACGGCCATGACAATAATTAAAAAAGCGGGATATAGAGTTAAATTATTTAAATATTGTATATTATCGTCGAAAGTTTGATTTAGGTTGATATAAGTGAAATTATCTCCAAGATTTCCACTAATAATTAATTCAATATTGTCTATAACGCTATCATATTCGCCTGGTCTTATTTTTAACAAAAGGAGATTAATATTTTGTCCACTAAAATTCAAATCTTCTTGCATAACCTCTAAATCTACATATCCCGCAAAGCCGCTATAAAAACTATCCAAGACAACCCCGGAAATGTGAAAGGCGTGGCCTAATCCTAATTCCTCAACTCTCAAACTCTGCGATAATGGATAATCAAAAAAATTATAACTTAATCCGTCTCCAATTATCATGTTTACTGAATCTTCCTGAGTAAAATATTCTCCCTCAATTTCAAAATCTTGTATTATTTCACTAATATTAACTCCTACAATCGGGAAAATTCCTGAACGTTGTTGACCTGCTATTAAATAACCTCCATCTACGAGATAATGATACCCATCCAATTCAGTGAGATTAAAAAAATTAATCAAACGCTGATCTATGCTTTCAACTTCAGTAATACTATTTAGTTCTTCAATATCAGAAAGGTTAAACATGTAGCTTGGATTTAAAAAATCAATACTGTTCTCAGTTATAATAATATTCGGATTAGAAAACATACTGTACATCAAAGTATAGTTTTGAATAACATCTCTATGACCAATAGCAATGATATCTTCGCCTTGAGACTTTCGTATCCATTCTTGAGACGAATCCCTCATAACGATATTCCCTAATCCTAAAGTAAAAATTACTAAGGAAATTATGGAAAAAACTATTAAATATCTCCTAAATTCCCCTTTTCTCCTGATTGTGTTAATAACGGAAATTTTAAAATTAAATCCTATTGAGGACAACCATTTTGGAACTAATATAAATCCTCTTGAAGCGTCGTAATTATAGGGTATATCCTTTGAAAATAATTTTATGGTATTTTGATTTCCTAGCTTCCTTAAAATTACGCCAGGAACGAAATAAATTCCCCCTACACACGAAAAAAACAATATCGGGGTATAAATTAAATCAATTTGAAAAGAGGATACAATTCCTAAAAGCGACATAATAAACGCGAAGATACCGTATGAAACAAAACCGATTATTAAACCTATCAAGAAACCAACGATAAACACTACATATACTTCGGTTAAATAAAAGTTATATAATTTCTTTGGTAGCGTCCCCAAGGCTTTCATAATAGCAATATCACGTTTTTTATTAATAACTAGAGTGCTTGTCACGATTATAACAATGATAAAAGCCAAAGTAACTATTAGGCTCAGTATTAGAATAGTAAAATCTGTAAAGACTATGCTAATTCCTCCTGAAAAATAAAATTCATTTTCGTACTGATAAGTTAAAAATCTATTTAAGCCCATTGAAGACATAAAATACGTTAAGAAAATTGTGAGCGCAATAACTAAAGCAATTATTACTACATAAGGGAAAGTGACCTCCCTTTTTCTAAAGAAGTCTTTTAAGGCAAAATCTAAACTTATTATTCACTCACCAAAGTTAAATATTTATTAATTCATAATCCTAACTACTCTTCACTTGTTATCTTACCATCTTCAAAAATTATGACTCGATTTGCAAGTTTTATTAAAAAATCGTCGTGTGTTGCTATAATAATCGTTTTACCATCCTTTTTCATATCATTAAAGAGATCTCGTATAAACATACTTGTATTTTTATCGAGGTTGGCTGTAGGCTCATCTGCCAAAATAATTGGAGGATTGTTTGCTAACGCTCTTGCTATTGCTACCCTCTGTTGTTCACCAGCCGAAAGTTGAAATGGTAAGTGTTCTCTTCTATCCCCTAAACCTATTTTTTTCAATAAACTTACTGCTTTCTCTCTTTGCTCTTTTAGGCTCATTCCAGCTAAATTCATTGGGAACATCACATTTTCTTCAGCAGTTAAAGTGCTAATAAGATTATAGTTTTGAAAAACGAATCCTGTATTAATTAATCTAAATAGAGAGAGTGATTCTTCGTGTAAATCGGTAATTTTTACCCCATTTGAAAAAATCGTGCCTTCGTTAGGAGAATCTAACCCTCCAATTAAATTTAGTAAAGTAGTTTTACCTGCTCCTGACGGACCTTTAAGAACGATGAAATCTCTCTCTTTTATTTTCAGATTTACATCATATACGGCTTTTACAATAAAATCTCCAATTTCATAATTTTTGAATAAATTTTTAGCTAAGATTACAATGTTTTCCTCTCTAATTTCGTTTATAATATCGATATCCTCTAATTCAGTAGGCTCTTCAAGAAAATCTTTATCCATTTTTATTTCAGCAACACATTCTTTTTATATCTCTCTTTTTTATAATCCTTAATTATTTAAAATATTGTTCTATCGACTTCATTTTAAAACCAATATTAAATTGTGTCGTTACGATCAAACAAAAGTTTAAATATTGCCATGTTATATTTGAATATTAGAGGGAAAGCCGCAAATAAAAATATCCCCTAAATTTCCTAATTAAAATGGTAACGGAACTAAATTTTATCCCAAAATCTAACCTCATCTTGAGGTCAATTTCTGGCTTTCTCTCGTCTCTTCCTTTTGTAAATAAAATTAAGTAATTTGTGTTATAAATTTAAAAATATTTATTTTAGTTAAGATATTTCATTATTAAAATTACAGCAGTTTTAAACTTTTTTTAAAAAAAGTTTGAAAAAATCATTCTTATTACCCAGAATTGAAAGCTGGCAGAACCAATTCTTCAGAATTAAAGAAAAAGGGGAAAAAAATTTGGATTTTGAAAAATTAACAGAATTAATAATTGAGCTAGAAGTAGATGATATTGAAGCCGCAGTGAAGGAAGCCCTAGAAGGAGATGGAAAGGATCCATTTGACATCTTAAGCGCTTTAACAAAAGGAATGGATGAAGTAGGGAAGCGATATGAAGAGAAGGAATATTATTTAACTGAGCTGGTATTAGCTGGGGAAACCATGAAAGAAGCGTTTAAAGTGCTCCAACCAGCCTTAGCTGCGTCAGACCAATCTCAAGATAAAACAAAAATAATCCTCTGCACAGTTAAGGGGGACAATCATGACATCGGAAAAAATATTTTAGGCTCATTATTATTAAGTAGTGGTTTTGAATTACATGATTTGGGGATGGATGTTGATGCAAATGTCATCGTTGATAAAGTAAAGGAAACAGGGGCAACTATTATAGCGTTAAGCTCCCTATTGACCATGACTGTCGAGCAGATTAAAAACGTTCACGAAGCTTTAAAAGTAGCAGGTCTTAGGGATAGTGTAAAATTAATCGTTGGCGGAGCTCCTTTGAATATGGAACTTGCTAAGCGGTTGGGCGCAGATGATTTCGCAGATGACGCTGTCGATGGAGTCAGGCATATTAAAGCGTTAGCAGGAAAATAATACATTCATTCAATTTTTTATTTTTATACTTTTAACTTTGTAAATTTATAGGATACATTTTTTGATATTTATAATTTATAAAGTCGGTTTAAAAGAGATTCTATTTTATCCTTTTTATTACTGAGAAACTTAACTAAAATATAATGGGAATATTTATTTTACTAAGTGAAAGTATATCTCTTAGAACCAATCAAATAAAATTAATTCTATATAATACAAAATATTAAAAAATGTTTATAAAAAAAAGGAGGCTTTTTTAATGGCTGGTGAAAAGGACAAGGAAATAAAATATGATGCAGAATTAGATACGAGGGGATTATTTTGTCCAGAACCCATTTTTGAAGTAAGAACTTTTTCAGAGTCTTTAGATATTGGTCAATGTTTTAAAGTTTTGGCGGATGATCCGGCAGCAGAAGAAGATTTGAAAAGGTGGGCAAAAAGAACAGGTACAGAGTTGGTTGAGTTTATTAAAGATGGAGATGATCTAATATTTTACTTCAGAAAAAGGGAATAATAATAATTAGCTTGAAATTAAGGAGGGATTAAGTTATGAGTGTATATCTAGACAATCAGGCTGCAAAACCTGTGGACGCAAGAGTCGTTTCTGAAATGCTTCTATATTTTAATGAAAAGTTTGCAAATCCAGCTTCTCTTCATTGCGATGGAGATATTGCTACAGATATTTTAGAGACATCACGAGAAAAAATTGCAAATTTTGTGAATGCTCCTAATCCATCGGACATCTTATTTACTTCTGGAGCGACCGAATCAAATAATCTGGCTTTAATAGGGGCCGCTATGAGACAGAAGAAAAAGGGGAACCACATAATTATTTCTGAAATCGAACATATATCTATCTTAAACCTTGGGAAATATTTAGAAAGACAGGGGTTTAGAGTAAGCAGAGTTTCTGTAGATCGATTTGGCATCATTAGTTTAGATAAGCTTGAAAAGCTAATAACAGATGAGACAATTTTAATCTCAATATCAACGGCTAGTAACGAGGTTGGAAGTTTGCAACCAACTGCTGAAATCAGTAGGATTGCAAGAGAAAAAGGGATATTATTTCATACTGACGCTGTTGCTAGTGAAAGCGTAGTTCCAATTGATGTTCAAAAAGTTCCGATAGATTTAATCACATTATCATCGAACGATATTTACGGACCAAGAGGGGTTGGCGCGTTATACTTAAAAAAGGGAGTACGAGTTAACCCTATAATAATTGGCGGTGGTCAAGAAAGAGGTATGAGGTCAGGTTCTGAAAATATACCCGGCATCGTTGGGTTTGCTAAAGCCGCAGAGATTTTGAAGGAAGAAATGCCCAAAGAATCAGAAAGTTTAAAAATATTAAGAGATAAATTGATTAAGAATATCTTAGAAACAATTCCTAAATCGCATTTAAACGGACATCCCGAAAAAAGACTTCCTCACAACGCACATTTTCGATTTGATTATATCGAAGGGGAATCGTTGATATTAACGCTAAAAGAACACAATATTGCTGCTGCTACAGGTTCAGCTTGCAGTTCAAAAACATTAGAGGCGTCTCATACATTAATTGCAATGGGTCTTTTGCACGAAGAAGCACACGGTAGTCTACTGGTTTCCTTAGGTAGAACTACCCGCAAATCCGATATTGATAAGCTTATAGAAGTTTTACCAAACGAGGTAAAAAGGTTGAGAAAGTTATCTCCATTAACGCCTCCAGAATTATTAAAAAAATATGATGAGGTAAAATAATAAAATGAAATCTACTACATATTCAGACAAAGTATTAGAGCACTTCAAGAATCCTCGTAACGTAGGTGAAATTGAAGATGCAGACGGAATTGGCCGAGTTGGAAACCCTGTTTGTGGAGATCTTATGTGGATCTACCTCAAGATTGCCAAAAATGAAAAAGGTGAAGAAATAATTAGCGATATTAAATTTAAAACATTCGGTTGTGGTTCAGCTGTTTCTACGTCATCAATGATTACTGAGATGGCAAAAGGCATGACTCTTGACGAAGCGTATAAAATCACGCGACAAAATGTTGCTGACGAATTAGATGGACTTCCTCCTATAAAAATGCACTGCTCTAATCTAGCTGCCGATGCTTTAAAAGCCGCAATCGATAACTATCGTTTAGGTACAGAACCAGAAATAGAAATCGTTACGTCTTGTCAATTAGATGTTAGGATAATACTCGGAATCGATGACTTTCTTGGGAAAGGAGTCTATAAAGAAGTACCCGCGGATTTAGAAGAGTTTAGAGAAAAAAGAATTATTATAGTCGACTCGGGAGACGAATCTTTAGAGCTCGCACTTAAACTGACAGAATATACTGGAAGAGTAATTGTTGTAACTTCTGCAAAATCAGTTCCTGGCAATGTTGATTTGAGGAGAAAATTGAAGCATTCAGATGTAAAACTATTGCAAGAATCAGAATTGATTGAAATCAAAGGAGAGCTTGATGAAGTAGAAAAAATTGTTATACATGATTTCGATGAGGACGAGAATTACGAGCTATTCGTTGATGTAGTAATAGTTTTAGATTATCGATTATAAAATTTTTTTTTTCCTAATACTCTTATTTTTTCATAATTTATAATAAAGAGGTTTAAAAAGTATAATTAATTCTATTTTTTTTAAAGTAGTGATATAGTGCATCACGATCACACAACTAAAAATAAATAAAAAGATGAGTATATGGAAAAAGTTATAATTGTAGGTGGAGTTGCTGGGGGCGCCTCAACGGCAACTCGACTTAGAAGGTTAATGGAAGACGTGGAGATTACAGTAATTGAGAAGGGAGAATACGTTTCATTTGCTAACTGTGGGTTACCGTATTATATTGGTCATATTATAAAGGATCAAGCTCAATTGGAACTAATGACGCCAGAAGAGTTTTGGGATCGATTTAGGATTAACATTAAAGTTAACCACGAAGCAATTTCAATCGACAAGAAAAAGAAAACTGTCATGGTTAAAAACCTTGAAAACAATAAAGCTTTCGAATTGGACTATGATTACTTAGTACTTTCCCCTGGAGCTACCCCAATTGTACCTCCATTTGAGGGGATCGGTGATGTTCCCGTATTTACCCTGAGAACAATTCCAGATTCCGTTAAGATCAAACAATTTGTTGAAAAAAATGATGTTAAACACGCAACCATCATCGGGGGCGGTTTTATCGGTTTAGAAATGGCTGAGAATTTGAAGCACAGAGGTGCTAAGGTAAAAATCGTGGAAATGCTTGACCAAGTTATGGCGTCTATAGATAAGGAAATTGCGCAATTTGTACATCAAGAACTACTACTAAATGGTGTGTGTTTACAATTAGAAGACCCTGTTGATTCTTTCAAATGCGATAGTGACAATTGTTTTTACGTTATTCCTAAAAGTGGGAAAAATATTAAGACCGACATGATAATTTTAGCAATTGGGGTCAAACCAGAAAACAAATTAGCCAAGGAAGCCGATTTAAAAATTGGTCCGCGAGGTCATATTATTGTAGATGAACAAATGAAAACCTCAGATCCTTCAATATTTGCTGTAGGCGACGCAGTCCAAGTAAAAAATTTTATAACGCAAGAACCCACGGGAATACCTTTGGCAGGTCCAGCAAATAAACAAGGGAGAATAGTTGCTGATGTCATTGCTGGCCGTGATACGAAGTATCAAGGTATTTTAGGAGCCTCCGTCGTAAAAGTGTTTGATTTAACTGTTTCAACAGTAGGTTTAACTGAAAAACAATTAAAGAAAACCCATATTAAGTACGAAAAGATTTACATACACCCTAATAACCACGCAGGTTATTACCCTGGAGCGGTACCAATAACTCTTAAATTGATATTTGAAGTTCAAAGTGGAAAAATACTCGGAGTTCAAGCGGCTGGAGGTCCAGGAACAGAAAAAAGGATTGATGTAATTGCTACTGTAATTAAATTCAAAGGAACGGTGTTTGACTTAGAAGAGTTAGAACTTACTTACGCACCGCCTTTTGGTTCTGCTAAAGATCCTGTAAACATGGCGGGGTTTGTTGCTGCTAACGTAATTAAAGGCGATATGCCTATTTGGCATTGGCACGACATTGAAAAAATAAAAAATAATAATAGTTTTATACTTGACGTGAGAACACCTGAAGAATATCAAGTTGGAACAATTGAAGGAGCTGTGAACATAAGCGATTTAGAATTAAGAAGTAGACTGGATGAAGTACCTAAAGATAAAAATATTTACATTATCTGCGAAGTGGGGTTCAGAGGCTACCTTTCAACAAGATTGTTAATTCAAAAGGGATATCATGTTAAGAATTTATCAGGTGGATACAAATTATTTAAAACAGCTGCAGCAACAACCGAAGAAATAGCCGCTGAGTGTGGAGCATCAGAAGAAATTATGGAAGAACTAGTTGAAAGAAAAACAACAATTACGGAAGAGTATATAGAAGTAGACGCGTGTGGTTTATCTTGCCCAGGTCCTTTAACTGCACTCATTAAATCTCTTGAAGCTCTACCGGAAAATAAAAAATTAAAAATTTATGCAACCGATCTTGGGTTTAAAGCGAGTGTAGAGGCTTACGCAAAATTGAATGATGGCGTTACTTTGTTATATTTAGGTAAAGATGAAGGAAAATTGGTTGCAATATTAGAAAAGGGGCCAATATCTATCGAAGATGTTTCAGCACCAGTAAAAATCACGAAGAAAACGAGGAAACAATTGAGAGGTCCAGATGCACCTGCTTTATCTGAGATGAATGCAGACGAGTTATACGAAAAACTTGATACAGATGAATCACCAGCAATAATGATTGACGTTCGGACTCCTCAAGAATATCATGGTGGACATATTAAAGACACTCAATTAATGCCGTTAGGGGCATTAATGCATAATATTGATGCTTTAAACGAATATAAGGACGAGGAAATTATAGTAGTTTGCCATAGTGGGGCACGCTCGATGATGGCAGCCCAATTACTGGTCAGAGAGGGATTTAAAGACGTTAGAAACTTAACAGGTGGCATGATGATATGGCACCGGAATGGTTATCCTGTGTTGCCACCTAAAAAAGAATACTAGAATTTACAAATTATAAAAAAATATTTTTAATTATTATTTTACCAAATCCCAGGAAATTTCTTATAACAAGCGTTTTTTGTTGAAAATTTCTTCATACATGGTAATCGTCTTTGAAATTTAATTCTTAATCTAAAAATAGTTAGACAACATGATAGATTTTTTTTAAATTATAAGTATAAAATTTTAAAGTTCGCGTAATAAATATATATTCAAATCCCTATAAATTTAAAAAAGTGATAAAATGAAAGAAACACCTAAAAAGTTATTTGCTGCTTATGTTGGCGAATCTCAAGCAAGAAATAGATATACATTCTTCGCATCGATAGCTAAAAAGGAAGGGTATGTATTAATATCGCGAATATTTCAAGAAACTGCCGATCAAGAGCGTGAACACGGTCTAAACTTTTATAAAATGCTCCAAGAATTCAAAAAGGAAGAGAATTTTGATGATTTCCTGGTTAATGAGATGTATCCTACGACTTATGGAAAAACAATAGAAAATTTAAAATCCGCAGTTAATGGCGAAACAATGGAGTATACGAAACTATATCCGGATTTAGCTGATACCGCTGAAAAAGAGGGGTATCCTCATATTGCAGAAAGAACGCGCGCTATCGCTCGTGCAGAACAACATCATGCAGAACGTTACGGTAAACTGTTGAAATTAATTGGAGATGATGCGTTCTTTAAACGAGGAGAGAAAGTAGTGTGGGTCTGCCTTGAATGCGGCTACGAAGTAGAATTAGACGAGCTTCCAAAAGATTTTGATTGTCCGAGTTGTTCACATCCAAGGTCTTATTTCAGAAAGAAATGCGAAGTATTCTAAATTCCGAATATGTATTATAAAACTTAAGCAAAATAATTAAATATTAAACTTTCAATTATTGGAAACAACTATTGACTAAAATAGCGATAGTGAAAGCGATATGAAACAAAAGGAAATATATAAATGTGAAATTTGTGGAAAAGTAATCGAAATCCTTAAACCAGGCGTACCTGATACCATCTGTTGTGGAAAACCAATGGTATCTATGGAAGAAAAGACTGCTGATTGGAAAGGAGAGAAACACGTTCCTAAAATTACGATTGAAGGTAACAAAGTCACAGTTGATGTTGGCGTATCAATGGGAACTCCACACCCTATGACAGAAGAGCATTATATTATGTGGATTGAGTTAATCTGCAAAGACAATTGTTATAAGCGCAAGTTTTTAAAACCTGGAGACGAACCTAAAGTTACGTTTGTTGTAGCAGATACTGATGTTGTAGGCGCCCGAGAATATTGTAATTTACACGGTTTATGGAAGAGTTAAGTTTTATCTAAGTTAATTTTAATACTTTTTTTTATTATTATTATATTATAATATCAAATATTTTGGATTATTAATGATTTCTAAAGTACATTTATTAAGTTATAAAATTAAAGGAAATTAACAATATTATGTTGATCTTTTTACAAATTTTTGTAATTAGTTGCTTTATTGTAGTTATAATTGCTCTTTTCAGAGAAAGAGTAGATTTTTTGACTTACAGTATGGGAGCAATGCTCGTTGCGGCTACTGCTACATATTTTTTTTCTCCTGAAGTTGTTTCTATGGAGGAATTTTTTCTATCAGTTAATTGGGAAGTAATATTTTTCTTAATTTCAATGTTTACAATTGTGGCTGTACTAGAAGAAAATCTCGTATTTCAAGAAATAGCCAGAAGAATTACGAACAAATTTAGTACGAATACTAGGGGGTTCTTTTGGGTAATTTGTCTTATATCAACTGTAAGTGCGGCTTTTATTGAAGACATTTCTGTGGTGATTATATTTATTCCGATGATTATTAAGACGAGTGAAAAAATGAAAATAAACCCTGCTCCAATTCTTTTAGGCATGACGATTTGTATTAACCTTGCTTCTACTTTAACTCCTTTTGGTTCTGCGGAGAATGTATTAATTGCACTTCAATTTTCTCTCACATCACAATGGTTTTTTTTTAATCTTGGCATCTATTTTATCATAGGGACTTTATCAACGCTCTTATTGTTAGATTATTTTATCGTTAAAAAAAATCTTACTGATATTTGGGTCCCACATTGTCAAGAAAATGATGAACCATTAGAAATTAAGCATCTAGAAGAACATGAATTAATAATTTTAGAGGAGCCCATTGATAAAAAAGTATTTAATAGTAACATGATTGCACTTGGCGTTCTGTTTGTTCTATTAATCGTTATTCCTAACATTTTATTTGTAGGAGTATTATGTGCGTTAATCTTTGTATTTATAAATCCAAGGAGGAGGGAATCTGGAAAAAGTAAACCGGATCTCTCTTATTATTTCACTAAAGTTGATTACAAGTTAGTATTCTTTTTCATTAGTTTGTTTATTCTAGTGTTTTGTTTTGAAAAAGTGGGAATTATCCAATTCCTTGAAGATTTTGTAATAACCGTTGCTCCCGTTAATCTTTTTTTATTATGCATTTTTATTCTAGTGATAACTTCAATTCTATCTGGACTTCTTGATAATCTTCCAGTAACAATTCTGTTTCTTCCCATTTTACAAGTATTAATGGATGCTGGGTTTTCAGCAACACCTATATTAGTCGCATTCATCTTAGGAATAAACTTGGGAGGAAATATATTACCTCAAGGCTCAGCCGCTGATATGGCGACCCTTGAATTATCAGCGAAGTATTGTGTAGACGAAATGAATTATAAAAGATTGCTAAAAACTGGTGGCATATTCGCCTTATACCACATAATTTTAGGAGTTGCTTATTTGGCAATATTAATATTCGTTTTCTTTTAATGTCTGAAATTTTTGTACTTTCAAATCTCAATAGAATATAGAGATCAAAGTTAAATTTATTGAAATGTAATCTTACTTAATATGGGAAAGATTAAAGCAATAATATTAGATCGAGATGGGACGTTAATAGAGGATAAAGATTACGCTTATAAAATAGAAGATTTCGAGCTTTTACCTGGAGTCATTGAAGGCCTAAAAATTTTACAAAAAAATTTCCTTCTTTTTATTGTCACAAATCAATCTGGCATTGGCAAAGGATATTATACCGATCGAGAATTCCATAAATTCAATGATTACTTGATTGGGATATTAAAAGAGAATCAGATAAGGATAGAAAGAACCTTTTACTGCCCACATGTAAAAGAAGACAATTGTGAGTGTAAGAAACCAAAAATAAAATATATTAAAGAAATTGTTGATGGATGGAATGTGGATATAAATAAGTCTTGGGTAATTGGAGACCATCCTTCAGACATTTTATTTGGGATTAATGCAGGATCCAAAACTGTGTATTTGATTAGTGGTCATGGTAAGAAACACTTTCACGAATCAGAAGTTGAAGGGATAAAACCAACAATGACCAGCTCTAATTTTTTGAACACAGCAAAAAAGATTATTGAAATGAAATAGCTAAATGAGAAGAACGATGTAAGGCTTTTTGTTTTGCAAGTTTATTCGCGACGACTCTCTTCGTAATCCTTTCTTTTTCTTTCTTGCATATTTCGGACTTCTTTTTTCATCTCTTCTACAACCGCTCCAGTTAAAGGATAAAATTTTGCCCATACTATTAATCCGATTAGACATACAATACCCGGTATGAGAGTCATACTAAGGTTAACGCTTAAAGAAGCTGAAGCCATACCTTGAGTTGCTGCTAAACCACCTACCGTATCCACATATATCAAACCAAAAGCAGTCATTAATGCCGTTGGAACCGCTAAAGCAACACTAATCATAGGTTTGCTAAGTAATGGCCCTACGCCCGCATAAAGGCCCTCTCTCCTTTCTCCTGAGATTTTCCAGTAGTCATAGTCAATCGTGTCAGCGCGCATTGGATTATGTTGAATAAAATCTCCCGCAAAGCCTAGCATAAATATTGAAAAACCAATTGAAACAAGGACCCAGTTGCCTGAAAGTCCAGCAAAAAAGCTAAAGAAAGACCCTATAACTAAAACTCCAAGGTAATATGTTATTGACGCTTTTGTTGATATTTTTGCGGCAATTTTAAGAATAATTGGAATTGAAATAAGTAAGCAGATTATTGGTCCAATCCAAAAAAGAATCATATCAAAACCTTCCATCGGTGCTAGGACCCAAGTTAAGTAGAAAGGTAGGCTTACCATTATCAAGTTCAATAGTAATACTGAAACTCCGTCATATATTACATATACTCTGAAGGAAGGGTTTTTGAAGGCTAGTTTTATCGATTTTAATAAGGGGGTTTTTTATCAGGGATATATTCACTATGTTCATGAACATATTTTGATAATATTAGGTAAGGAAATACACCAAAAATAGCGATAATTACTACAAGCAATTGAAATTGGGCAATGGTTGCTGTGGTTGGATTTGCTAAGTACGCAACAGGAACAATGAAGCCAATTATAATTGCGGGTAACATAAAAGCAGTGCCCATTAGCTGAATTTTTTCTCTTTCTCGTTGATTTAGCGTCATTTGGGGGAGTAGAGCTACGTGAGCGCATAAGACAAGCGTAAATAAAGTATCGTATGCTATTTGACTTACAAGATACCATATAAAGAGCCAAATTTGGATCGTAAGATTTGAGGTCTGTCCTTTCCATGCAATTGGCGGAAAAAATACCAATGCGAAACATAAACTAAAAAGCGGAGCACCAAATTTAATATAAGGGATATATCTTTGAACTTCTCCTCTTTTTTTATTATAATATCTTGTATTTCCAATTACATTACCAAAAATCGGATCGTTTATAACATTCCAAATCGCATATATAATCTGTGCAATAAAAATCCATATGTTTAATAATCCCATCCATGCGAAATAGAAAGATTGGATTACACCCATCATTCCTCCGTAGAAAGTACCTGGCATTTGAGCAAAACTATAGGATAATTTTTCCTTCAAAGGTACTATTTCCGAACTACGATGTTCTAAATGTTTAGCAATTTCAGTGTCGATATCGGACATATTATAAACCTAATTTAACTTAAGAATCATAAAAAGTGATAGTTCAGAAAGTAGTCTAGGATATTTCAATATTTTGAAAAAATGTAGATTAAATAAATAAATAATAAAAAATGGGTATAACACCTTTTAGGTGATCATTAAATTTAAGTTTTTACTCATAGGCGCTTAGAACGGTTTGAACGAAAATACGATCGTTTTCGAGGGTTTTATACCCTATTTTTTTCTTTTTATTACTTTTTATTAAATAACTATACAAAGAACGCCCCGCGAGATTTGTAAATGGGATATGTCCAGATTCCACAAGGAAAGTGTGAAGAGCGTATAA
>JABUBN010000241.1_pt1 | contig 15515 bp, 13 predicted proteins | sample 7240341 | NCBI WGS metagenome assembly JABUBN01 (sample SAMN07256345, study PRJNA390944) | subsurface metagenome | isolation source: Methane hydrate marine sediment | place: Pacific Ocean: Eastern North Pacific, ODP site | reverse complement strand
GCGGCGAACCGTTAAAGATGTTAAAAAGGGTAAAGGAATTAAAAAACATGCTCAAAAAGAACGGAAATTACTCTTCTTATTCACTTTTTGCCCCAAGGCTTTTGCTCCTGATCGCCGAGGGCTTTGCACATACAATGCTTCTAAAGATGAAAGAGGCTTCAGCTATAGCCAGGACCTGCCGTAAATTATTAAAAAGACGGAAGCATGCATCTCCTCTTTTCATGCGACATCTGGGACAACTATATAGCAAATTAGAAGATTTTAAAGAAGCAGAGCATTGGTATTTAAAAGCACTGGATAGATTGGAAGGGGAGGAGGAAAAAATAGCTAAATCTTTGCTCGCCGACATATTCGTTGCTAAAGGCGAATATAAAAAGGCACTGGGTATATGGGAAGATGTAGAGTTAGATCATTGGGGGAGTCATTCCAAAAGGCTCCGTATTCAATCTATCTGGTCAATCATCAAAGGAATGCCCGATAAAGCAATATCACTTGCCACTGAGGTTCTTGCTTTGTTAGGGAAAGAAGAGGTTAAAGGAAATATATTTGGTTGTTATTTTACGATTGCGAGTGCATATTGTAGTCTGGGTGAAAAAATCAAGGCAAGACAGATACTCCGGGGAATTCTTCCTTTTCTAGTAAAGAACCGGCTGGAAGATGTGAAAACAATCACCGAAATTCTTCTTTCTCAAACACCAGCCACCACAAATTCCATACTATTATGCGAACAATCCTTACCTACCGTTAAACTTGTACCTCTTCTTAAGAATGGGCAGTATGCCAGGGCCTTGAAATATGCAGAAAAAAAAGGTATTACAGGTTGGCTTCATCAGTATATCTTTTTCTTCCCAGATGCAATCACGGACCTGTTTGAAAGAGGAAAGCCTACCGGTCTTCCAAGGGCAATGCTCAATCTGCCGGTATTCCGCAAAGAAATCCCGGTTTATTCGGTGAATTTTCTTGGCAACCTGATTATTTACAAGAATCAAAAATATCGGAAAATAAAATTGACGCCAAAAGATACCTCTTTTTTAATCCATCTTGCGACCTCAAAAAGCAGGCATATCGCACTTGACAGAATATACAGAAATTTCTGGGCACGCAGTAAAAATCCTTCAAGAAACCTTGCGCATCTATTGGTAAGGATAAGAAAGGCGCTTTGTCTTCCCTCCCATTTTCTTTACATAAAAGAAAATAGACTCTATTTTGACTGCCACTTTATAACCGACTACGGTGAATATCTGGAGCATCTTGCCCAGGCAAAGGCATTTTTGCGTGTCGGCGAATGGGCATTTGCCAAGGCCGAGTACTTACATGCCTTTTCATTATTTCGTGATGCGCCATTCAAGATGATGTATGATAACTGGTCAGAGGATATGCGACACATGATCCTCGGTCAATTAGAAAATGAGGCAACAAAATTTGCCGAAGATTGTCTAGCGCATGGTGATCGAGAAAAAGGTATTGAGATATTGCAGAAGGTTTCTATGATCATCCCTTATTCACATGAAATTAAAAACCTCATAAACAATTTAACTACTAATTAAATCACCAATTTTTCTCGTTTTCGTGGGACATGCCCACAAATCTCGATAAAAGCCATAAGTTCCGGCGTTTATTTTTTAAAAGTACATACTCAAGATTCAGAGTTCATCAAAAAACTGATTGTAACAAAATAAATTATTATAGTACAATAATGTGTAAGGGGAGTGAACACTCAATCACTCCCCCTTACCTTACAAAGGTGGCAGGTCTTGACATTCGACAAAATCTAAAGTCTCGGCTGGTTTTGTAAATTAGAATTTGCTGCCGAAGGTCTCGAGTGTAGCGAGAGGCAATTTTTTCATAGGTGATGCCATTCAACAGAAATAAATTCCTACCTGCAGTTTTTTTATTCTATCCCATAATTCTTTAGTCTATCATAAAGTTCGTAATAAAATTTATCCGCAGTTTCCTTGTCATCATCCTCGTCCCGCCAATCTCCTTGATATTCATATTCTAGTATTTTGCCTTTTATTAGTTCGCCTTTTTCAGATTGATGAGAACAACGAATTACCACACGATAAAGACTATCACCTAAAACTTCCACATTTACTTTTCTTCTATGGCGATAACCCCAAGACTCACTAACCTTCCAATCAGTCTCAATATATCCTTTTGATTCTGATTCTCTCATGATTGAGTAATTCTCTGCGACTATTGAATAGATGGCATTCCATACTTCTTGATAATCACATCGGTAACGAATTGATCTCGCTTTGTATACATCTGCTTCATATTCCTTTTTTCGAGCTATTTCCTCTTTTGAAGGACAGCCTATCGATAGTAAGAGAGTTCCTACTAATACTCCACAGATAAAATATTTTTTCATCATACTCTCCTTCCAAATCTTTTTATTATAGATGACAAATAGATTCTCATTGTTAATACAATAAAGATATTACATTTTATGTCAAGGGGAAAGGGGATAATCCTGATTTCTTTTTCCTTTTTAATTGACTATTTTTGCCAACACTTACTCCTAATCATCACTTATGATGCCACCAAATTCTAATCTTGGTCGCGATTCCCCATATTGATGCGACAGCTACCAGAATAATAGGAATTGGAGATACTGCCTGATTTGTGTTCGCGGCGTAAATGGCACCAAATATGAGCCAAACTAACCCAACGAAGAAAATGATGCCAGCTATTGCATACTGTGCTTTAAGCCTTTTGCTTGTTTGCTCAATTGTCTGAGTAGGTACACCGACAGAAACTGTAGCTATTGGTGCGCCACAACCCGGACAGGCTGTTGCCTTATCCGAAACCTCACGTCCACATTCAGAGCATTTCGTAAGAGCCATTTTTCCTCCTCTCTTATAAACTATAAGCCAGAAAAGTTAGTTGTCAAGCACTCTACTGTATAGTGCTCGGTGCTCCGTTTCTCTTTGTCTCCGTTTCACCAAATCTTTTTTTTGTAACATCTGTCACAAAGTCAACCCCCGTTTCCTATTTTTTTATAGACCTGACTACTATAGTCGCTCACAATTGACAGCCGTTTAAAATTGTCTTGGTATCAATTTTTTCACCACAGCATTTATTGCTTTCATATAATCTTTCATATCAATAGGATCTAGACGAAATCTTGTTTTATGAATAACATGATTTCTAGCTTCAACTGCACGATAACAATCTATAACTGTTTCGTTTTCAATTTTCCGTTTTCGTGCAATAAGGGGGAGTAAATCTTTAACCGCAGCACGCAAACTTCTTTTCTTTAATATTTCTTCAACAAACGCCAGTTTCGATTTTGATATATAACGTGGTAAATACTCGGCAATCGCACGTTCAAGTGCAATTGTTCCTTCTAATAAGGCAATGCGGAAATTGTCGCTGTAATAGTGGGCATTAGCATTTGCTAAACAAACCAGAGCAACATCTGTTCGATATTGGTTACCTATAAGCTTCTCCAGTTTTTTCCAACGCCTTTTTGATATTAGCTCCCCTTTACGTGGAATTCTTGATTTAAAATCTACAGTAGCCCCCATTAAAAATTGCTTAGAACGATCACAATGACTACATTGTATATGCATGCCACCAAGAATATCACGAGGTAATTCACTTTTGCGAAAAAAAGAATGTGTTGTCCACCATTGGCCAATATCATGTCTAACAATATCCCTAAAAGAATTATTAAGAATCCTATAAGCCTGGGCTATTTTTTTTATTAGCATTTTGGGTGGGTTCATTCTGTTAATAGCTTTCAGCATATTATTGGTCACATCAAAATATACATCAACCTTCAATGCTCTTACCCAATGATTTGAGTTTGAAAGATCGCTCAAATCTGGTGTGAAATGGAAAGTTTCCGTGTATTTGGGTTCTACGTAAACATGGAACTCAAGAGAATTCTGACGAAACTTTAATGCATTTGCTTTACCTAGTGGTAACCATCCCCAAAATCCAAGGCTACCATTCTCAAAGAAAATAAAGTCATAAATTTTGACCCTTTTCTTCCTCATTGCTCTTCTTTTTCGAGTAGTTCTTTTTTTTCTACTCATCTTTCCTCCTTTCCTACCATTATTAAGCAATAAAGGTATAGCCCCTTAGCCAGGACATCCTGCTAAGATAACCATACCTTCTCCAAAAATAAGTCTATACACAATTCGCTCCGTGTCAAGATACAATTTTTTCATAGGTGATGCCATTTGTTTTAACAAAATCAACAAAATAAACTAAACAAACCAGAATTGATTTGACCCCACTGTGCACTGTGTCACTTTTCTAAGATGATCTCAAGAGTCTCCAAATCAATTTGGCCATGGTAGAGACACAATATCAACACCCCCTCCCACATATTGTTCACTTGGTCCGTAGAATGATTGAAAATAGGATTGGTATGTCAAAATACTCATTTTGAAATATTGGCTCCATTCATTTAAAGTACTTGGGAATTTATGGTTAGGGTGGTTTTTAATTAGCAGGCGAAAGATAGATTTTCTGAGAACGAAATCCAGGGTATTAAAGATGGCGAGATCAAAACCTTGATGAAACCAAAATGGTTCATAATTTTCTGCTTTTTCCCTTAAATAAATCCTTATATCCTGAGGAGTATGATGCCCTACATATTTTTTTTTCCAAAATTCCTCAGATGCACCAAAATCTTTATTAATTTCAGTATACCCTATGTTGGGGTCTAATTTATGTGAATTAGTAATGTACCATATTACAGGAACCTGGTGCTCTTCTCTTTCTTCAAATCCTGCCACGTGAATGATCAAAAGTTCTGCCTCTTCGTGGCCTTCATCAATAATCCTTTGTGCTTGAACTTCGTCTTTTAAGCCATACGCTAATGCTTCGAAATTTTGAAAGCCAAAATTCCTTCCAATGAAATCATAGAGCCATTCATCTGTAGGAATTCCACCTATTGTAGCTGCCCCAACATATCCAATGAGTGCTTTGTTGTTAGGCCACCTTAAGACCTTGGGTCTTTGACTTTGGCCTTTAAATATATAAACTGTTTTACCATCTTCCGTCTTATGAATTGAAGTTCGCGTAACATTCCTATCAGCACCGAAAATTATCCCTTCATACAATACTTGAACAACCAAAATTGACATAATTTCCTCCTTTCTGACTCTATTGTGCAATTTTCGATAGAACTGCAATTTTTCACGGGTGACCTCCGAGCCCATCAGTTCCGGCTTTCATCTTACGCAAAAGTGAAAATCCGTCTGGAATGTGTCTCCTCCACACTCACTCTCTGCTTTGAGTCTACCTCCATTCCACTTTATTTAGTTGTGCGCATTTATCTTCTTCCCTGGCAAGAGGACGGGACAACAATCGCTCTGTAATGATTTGTTATACTTCTTCAGAAATTTACAGTGGACTTTTCTCGTGCAATTTTTATCTACGTAACACACACCATCCTTTATACTTTTTGCCCTGCATCCTAATCTTTGGCATTCAGAGGGCGTGAAAGATGAATTGTTTAATTCCATTGCATCCTCCCTTGACTTGTGTTTTTGTCCAGATTTCTGCGGAAATTTATTTGATTCATAGTCACTCTTAGCCATTATAATTACTCATGCGACCTTGTCAATGTTATTGCCCAGCTCAAAAAATAATTTATGCCATAAGAAGTCCCGATTCCTTGCGTTTAATTTAACAAGAAGATAATGGCTATTTTTTCTTTTTGTCAGTTTCATTTTTGGCTCCCTGTATTGACTGGCTGCCGAAGGTCTCGAACAAAGTGAGAGGCAATTTTTTTCATAGGTGGACCCTATCACTATACTCTAGTCATTTCGGATTAGTCGAGTCTGTTTGCGTCTTTCTCACGTGGTTTGTTCGATTCAACATAGTTCAAAAACATTTTCCTAAAGGCTAGAAAAATCTCTTCATTACATATCAATTGTCCGACGACAGCGATTCGTCCTTCGTCCCAATATTCGCGCCTATCTCTATGACACATATAGTCCCTTACAGCTCTTATCTTAGTGAGGGAACTATCTTCTTCAGCTTTTTGAATTAGTCGTTCAACTTCAGCAACATCCTCCGAAACAAAAGATGCAATATAGTCACGTGTCGAAGACATGGACTTAGACTGCCATGCCTCGATCAGAACAAACAAAAAAGTGATCCAAAGTCTTTCAAATCTACCTCTTCGTGATATAATGAATTCTTCAGCATCATCTTTTACTGGATATTTGTTCATATGGCTGTAACACAATGATGCATTCATAAACACATCATGTAGATTAGCAGCATTCATAAAGAGAAATTTCTCTTGCTCAATATTCCTGACTTTCTTGCGTGGATTCATATTCTTACTTTCACCATGAGTTTTCATATCAGCATCTCATTAACCATTAAATATCACTAAGCCAAAGAGAAAAATTACATCAGGTAAATTATCTGGCATTATTATTCCTTTTATAATTCACCATAATAATGAAAAACAGTACCGCAATCTCTAAGATCCTTCTCGTTCTTAAACAAAAAAGGTATGCCACCCTAAGGTGCTTTCGCACCCAAGGCAACCATACCTTCTCCAAAAATAAGTCTATACACAATTCGCTCCGTGTCAAGATACAATTTTTTATGTGATACCATTTGTTTCTAATCCACCACTTCAAAGAATATAAAAAAAATAATCAAACAAATAATACCTGCAACAATTACCCCAATCACTAATGGATAAGGCAAACATATTTTAGAAATAAATAGCTCGCTACACACTTTTTCATTTCTCTTTTTAAAAGCTATTACTACAAGAACGAGAGTTAATACTACACTCAAAACAAATAGTGCCCATTTCAATATAAACAGTATACGAATATCACTACATATCATCATCCTGTAGATCAAGCACAATAGGAAGTATAAAAAAAATTTGCCAGCTTTGCTAAATCTCTTCTTGAATAGATTAATAACCGAAATAAACAAAAGACCAATCGATGTCAGGAGAAGTAATAGCCTGATAACATCAATTATATCCACAATTATTCCCTGATATCTTTCCCATTCTGTGTTTTATTAATATTCAATCATCTCTTCGCCACCAAAGGAAGCCATTACATCAAGTAATGTTTTGAGCGATTTACAAGCTACTTTTATTTCATTCTCTTGTTGTAATAGTTCCTGTACACCATCACACACAATAGAATTGCCAACTTTTGCTAAATCCTTAATATTCCATACTATATTGTTACCACGTTTATCCTTAAATGACAGCACAGAATATTCCCACACTCTATACTTTTCAATCAAGGCAGATTCACTGGAAGTTAATTCAATACGGCACGATAGACTAAATTTCATTCCCTTATGCCCCCCGAAAAGACCTTTCTTTTCGTCTTGACCCTTTTTGATATATACTTTCACTTATCCTCCTCTAACTACCCAAACAGCCATTCCTCACCTACCTATATCCACTTTGCTAAAATCACATTAATCCCTAGTTTTATTATGTTTATCAATTTCATTAAAGACCTTCTGATAGAACTCATGTATTTGCACAAAAAATTCGGGTTCATCAGCATACGTCACTGGATCAAAAAGACAATTTATGAAATCTACTGTTCTACAATAAAATAACTGTGCTATAGCAGGAGTATAAACATCTTTATCTTTAAGATGAGCAGCTGAGTTACGTAAATATCTTATTTTATCAATATCCAATATTTTATATCTTTCCGGTAAAAAATCTGTATTCTTTATCCATTCAATTATAGACCTTAAAGAACGATTAATATATGGATACTCTTTTATTTTCCACCCTTTCCATAAATTTCCATAGACGTTTTCATAGTTCTTATATATTATTTTTATTTGACCTTTTCTTTCCATTTCAATCTCATCTGACAATTCCATCAAAAATCGTTCCTTAATCGCTGTTTCTGTTAATAAAGATAAATAGATTGTTGTCAGCGCATAAAAATCATATTCATAATAAGAGTAAAGGTAAGTTTTCTTCGCAAGTTCAATCATTTTGTGAATGTTTTCCGGTATTTTTTCACTTATTGTAACTTCATTTAGACTGTTTTTCAAATCATCTAGAGTAATATTGAAACCAACATTACGGTTATCCGGAGTACACAAATCTTTCATGTTACTATCCTTTGTAAATGAGCATTTTGGCTTTACCTATCCTCTATATCCTCATAAATACCTCTAAACTGCTCCAATGCGGATTTGAGGTTTTCGGCGATGTCGCGGGCGAGGATATCGGGATCAGGTAGATTTTCCATGTCTTCAAGGCTTTCGTCTTTTAACCAGAAGATGTCGAGGTTGACTTTGTCTCGTTGTAGGAGTTCTTCATAAGTGAATGATTTAAATCGTTCACTTTCCTTTCGGTTGTGGCGATTTTTTAGATTATAGCATTTCTTAAAATCCTGCAAATCTTCATACCTCATCGGATTTGTTTTTAATGTGAAGTGTTTATTGGTTCGTAAATCGTAGATCCATAATTTTTCAGTCCATGGTTTTTCACTGGCTGGTTTTCTTTCAAAGAAAAGAACATTTGCTTTTACGCCCTGAGCATAGAAAATACCGGTAGGTAGTCTCAATAGAGTATGAACATCGCATTCATGGAGTAGTTTTCTCCGTACTGTTTCTCCTGCACCCCCTTCAAAAAGCACATTATCGGGCACCACGATTGCGCATTTTCCGTTGATTTTTAATAATGTCTTACAATGCTGCAGAAAATTAAGTTGCTTATTCGAAGTTGTTGCCCAGAAATCCTGGCGTTCGTAGGTTTGGGAATCTTTATCAGCCTTACCCTGGGCATCAGTTATGGTATAGCTACTTTTTTTGCCAAAGGGCGGATTTGTCATTACAATATGATAACGATCACCAGGATCAGAAATAAGGGAATCACCGACTTCGACCGGAACTGCCTGATCGACAGTCAAGCTTTCCTGTCTGCCAGCGGCAGGCGAACCACTAATACCATGCAGGTAAAGATTCATGACACATAATCTAACCACACCATCAACTATATCTTTTCCTTTAAAAGTATCGAATTTTAAAAACTTTTTCTGTTCTTTATCCAAATTGAAGTTGTTTGTAAGATAATCATGGGCTGCAAGAAAGAAGCCGCCAGTACCGCAGGCTGGATCACAGATAGTCTGTTTCGGTTTAGGACAGGTGACTTCAACCATTGCTTTGATAAGGGATCGTGGAGTAAAGTATTGCCCTGAACCACTCTTGATGTCTTCAGCATTTTTTTGTAAAAGTCCTTCGTAAATCTCGCCTTTCACATCGATATCCAGTCCAACCCAGGTTTCATCGTTAATGAGCATAATCAAGCGTTTTAGTTTAGCCGGATCTTGAATTCTGTTCTGCGCTTTGCGGAATATAATACCAAGCATTCCTTTTTCTTTTCCAAGAGCTTCAAGAATATGACGATAGTGTCTTTCAAGCGTATCCCCATCTTTTTTTAATAGACTCTCCCAATCAAGCCCTTTAGGTATTGCCTGTTTACCTGCCGAAATGGCAGGCAGGTTAAAAGGTGGTTTTGTTTGTTCATCAGCCATTTTCAAAAAAAGTAGATAGGTCAATTGCTCAACGTAATCACCATAACTCACACCATCATCACGCAGAACATTACAATAATTCCATAGTTTTTGGACTATACTAGCGGATTCGTTAAGCATATGGCATCTCCATTCTATTCCTAATAATCATTTAAGTAACAGCCTTTCCTAGTAGGTAACTGAATTTGTTTAGGAGTACGGATTTTCTTACCTTGATAAAAGTTTCAAAATTTTCAATTTGCCAGAGTTCTTTGTTTGTTGGTATCAAATGTAGATTAAGATATTCTATGGGTTTATCCTTAAACCATTCATCTGGAGAAATTTCTCCCTTACCAGCAGCTCCATTCTCTTCTGCTGTTAATAACATAAGATTAGCTAATTGGTTTTGATCTGCCTTCTTAAATTTCTGCAAATCCATTCTACCTGTCGCTGGATTACGCTCCTTGATCTTTCTCAGTTTGCTTCGAGGAAATATATGATCGACTTGTGGCTTGTTACCATCAAAAGATGGTTGGTAATTGAAACCATACCATAAATTAAAGAGTAGATGTATTTCTTTATCTTCATAACTGAAGTGCAGGATCGTTTCAGGTGAAATTACCAAGCTTCTTCCATTGGCAACTATTTCTCCGTTTTTGTTGCACTTATCGATCATATTGTCAGGACTTCCACTATAAGCACCTGTGAGTGAGGTTCTAAGTAGGTAATCCGCTATGTCCCCCTGAATTCCTGGAATCCATTTATCCGGAAAATGGTACCGGAAATAAATCAAAGGTATTAAAGCCAAATAGGATGGCATTAATTTATCAGTCTTCAGGAATGTATTTCCATATACAAAGTCTTTCACTTCACTTATTGCATCTGATATCCGCTCCCAATTATTCATTATTTCATTCTTGATGGTAGGATCCCTAAATTTTTCGACCTTATATTGCGCTCCTTTATCCAATAGTGATAAACAGACCTTTAAAACAAAATCACGTGTAAAATTATAACCTGTTTGATTGATTGTCGATAAAAATGCATCAATTACCTCATCTGCATCCTCCCAACTTGAGATTAGCAATGAAAAAAGTAGATCAGATTTCCCCAGTGGTGTACCACCTGCATTCGCACGTATAAAAACTTCTACAACATCTTCCTGCGAATATTTTTCCTTAAAATCAACGCTATCCACCTCTTGCCACGTGATGTTTTCCTCACTTACAAAAATCCTTACGATTCTTGCTACATTTGTTTCGATTCTTTCATTCTCGTCGCTTGATAAATCACAGTCAAATTTTTCTTTAATATCACTAGCAATTTGATTATATTCTTTGCTACTGAATACGATATCCTTAAATTTTATCCACGGAACCTTTATTTCATCTGGTGATAAAAATTTAAATTTAAAACGAATATCTTCAGGTGCTGTTATGTCTCCACTATGTATATCAATTGCTAATTCCTTTTTTTCATAGCTTCCCTTAAGTCCAATATATAAACTCTGCAAACGCTGTTGACCATCTAAAACAAGCATCTTTGTGCTATCATCAGGCAAAACATAAAAGTCTGATAGTCTGATATCATTTCTAAAATTGTCAATGAAACGCCTTCTCTTAATCTGATCCTTTGTTTTCCAAAGCAACAATGTACCTATCGGATATTCTCTAAGTATGCTATCAAATAGTTTTTCAATCTGGTCTTCTTTCCACACAAATTTTCTTTGTATATTGGGTAGCCAAAAACCACCATTTTCGTCTGGATTGTTTAGATAGTTAAGAATCTTTCTGATTGTATCTTTTGGTGTCTTCATTTTACCTCCTTGTTTTGATCATTCTATTACCATACAAATCTTTTGCTTTTTCTGCCCTAATTCTTTCCAGTAGTTCTGATGCTGGTTCGTCATTTGGGTCTTGGGGTACTAGTTTGCCCTCAAATGCTCTTTTCAAAATACTCTGCCTTAGCCGCTCTGCTTGTTTAAGACTCTGGTCTACAACTTTTTCGATTTCATCAGCAACAGAAAGCCGACTTTGGATTTCTTCAACGATTCTTTTCTGTTCTAGTAGTGGAGGCAATGGAATTACAAAGGTTCTTAATTGATCGCCTGTTATTGCGTTAAATGTAGTTCCTGTTCCTTTCCCAGAGATCACATTTTCAAACGTCCGGATTAAATAGAGCAAAAACATTGGCCCAATGCCGCTCAATCCGCGGACTGCTGCCAATCCTCTGCCTATGCACGATTTTGCAGGACATAGATTCGTTGGGCCAACTGGTGCCCTAACAGAAATAAGCACATCACCTTTCTCGGCTATTTTTTTAGGAATACTACACCATATTCGCGGATTCGGATACAATTCACCAAAATCCAATTTACCTTGATAAAAAGGTAGCCCATTTTGGTTTTCATTATAGGTAGATGACGGCGGCGATTGGCCAAGAATTATTTGCGATATATGTGACAACGTTGCCCACACCCATTCTTCTGGCAATTCGGGCAAATCAGTTGTATCTATTGGAGGCAGTTCTTTGTATTTTTTGCCTAACTGATTTTTTCTTTCTTTCTTTATTTTATCTAAAACGACTTTGATATCGTATTCTAATTCTTTCTGCTTTTGGAATTCTTTTAACCATTCTCTACCAATCCCTGATTTAAAATACTGTTCTTTTTCTATAGCCTCTTTTTCATCTGCAAATTCTTCGAAATGTATTAACGCTACAGGATAATGCGTCTTTGTCCATTCACTACCTATACCTTCAATATGCTCTTTTATTCTTCTCCGCAAGTCAGTGGTATATCCTTTGTAAAGCGTTTTATCTTCGGATTCTAAAACATAAACAAAGTGTTTTTTATATTTTGGGATTGGTTTACCTGAGAAGTTTTCAACAACTATCTCTACTCCATTTTTCTCCTGCCTGCCGGCAGGCAGGCGCCATTTTGCGGTTAGTTTTCCTTCAAAAGCATGTTTTAATACTGCTTGGCGGTATCGTTTTAGTTGTGCTTTTATTTTCTTTAATGCTTCAATCCCGGCATTCAATTTTGTAAATAACTCCTCAATTTTCGCTACTATACGATGTTGTTCAGGGAGGGGAGGAAGGGGGAATTGCATTTCTTTGACTTTGGATAATTGTAACGATGGTAGAGTTGTAGCGTGAGTAAATTTTTTAAAATCGATTGTTTTAAGCCAATAGTATAACCATTCACTTGGTATTCCGCCTAAGGACAAGGCAACACCTATATGGCTAACGACAAACATATCTTTAGATAAAATCGCTCTCTGATTTAGTAAAATTGACATACCACTTTTCGTGAATAACACTGCACCCTTGGGAAATAATTTCATTCGGGCAGTCGCAATTTGATTGATGTGATCTTTTGTATCATGAATATAAATATTGTCTCCCATATTACCCATGTCTTGAACTCTGACAAATGGATAAACGCCATTCTCAAAGTACTCATATCACCTTGCGGCGCTGGATTACCAGCCTCAATAGTCGCCATTTCTCCAAATTTTGACAAAAGCCAGCCTGTTGGATATGTGTAGCGTAACTCGCTATTGTTCATAGCTTATGTGGTCGTCTCCCGTAAATGAGCTATCGTGAACGTCGCTGAACAGAATATGCAAATAATCTCTTTCAATTACCGCAAACCGCCAAAGGACTATATCAACGACAGGAACAGTATCACCAGTTTGTCTGGCTATCTCGCTACAGAATTCCTGAACATCTGCGAATCCTGCAGTGTTGGCAATTTTTAGTAGATGTCTATCTGGCTTAGCCACTGGTAAACCGATGTTTTTTGCTAGGTGGTATACAGTAATTGGTCCAACAAAGGGAAATGCTTGAAGTGTTTCAAGCGGAGCCTCACAAATTTTCTGCTTGAGATGGGTGAATCCCTCGTGCCTCACTCTTTCGGCTCCATTTATTATGGCTGAGACTTTTGAGGTATTTCTAAAAAATTTGATAGCTTTGTGAAAGCATTTTGTTTTGTTCTTCACAATAAGATTCGCCGACTTCCAATGAAAAAAACATTCAGATATATTGTGAAAGATATTGCGCACCACCTTCTCTTTAAACCCGGATGATAGAACAACCCAGGCTAACTCTCTCAAAAATGTACTTTCATTTAAATCTTCCACTCTAACATTGGATTGCCAATTTATTTCTGAGGCGTATCCATTTTCTATAACAGTGTTCTTCGCGAAGACATATTTTGATTTTAAACCATCAGTCATGTGCTGCCTCTATTCCTAAGATTGATTGCCATAAATCAATCGAGGCTATTCATCAGCTTCTTCCATTTTCCGAGCAATTCTGTCTAGTGCATAACTAATTCTTAGGCGAACCGGTGAATTCTCAGATCCCAGGTAATCATCAACATGTATTGACTGACTTGTTTTATCCTTTATAGGATACTTAACAATCTCTTTTGCGTGCTCAAAGAAATATCTCAGCATGGCTTTTGGTATCCTAAGCGCTGATTCTGGGTAAGACTTGAAGACTTCGATGGCGATTGACTCAGTATGATAGCCAGTTAATCGTTGATCATCAGGCAGTTGCCCGACAATATTCTTAACAAGTTTTATGACTGGCACAACTTTACCACCGCAATTCTGATTTACCTGAGTTAGCTTTGACGCAAATCTATCAGGTTTAATAATGGTAGACCATTTATTACCATCCGAAGCTGGTATTCTGTAACCATCAGGCAACTTTATTGCTGGCAAGAGCTGTATTTCGTGCTCGTCCTCGAATTTGACAGTAACAGCGAGGGTACCTATACGGACTTCTGTGATGTTTTTTTTATCAGCTTCAAGCAATTTTGTTTTAATAAAGTTTAGAATGTCCGGTGGTGATAAACCGAGTAAATCTGTCCTATTTATTATGATTATGATGTCTATGTCACTTAAGCCATCAACATATGTATGCTTCATTACTGATCCGCCAAAGCGCATTTCTAACGTACCTATATCCTCTTCTTCAATTATACCCATGACCTCATTTACATGCTCACCTGTAATTTCTGTCTCTTTCTCACACGATGAAAGCAGTTTCGTAATAGCATTATTTACTTCAATATCAAATTCCGCATTTTTTGTTTGCTCCCGACTTTTCTGAATTATCTCTTTGTACTTATTTGGGTCATAACCACCACCAAATAATCCTCCACTACCACCCATGTTAATCACCTCCAACTTTTTCGATTAAATCTTCATAAGTTCTTTTCATAAAATCAGCATTTTGACCAAAAACATCAAAATGCACGCGAGACTGAAACTTTTCCAAATCTAAAGTCAATCTACGTATATAACTGTAATTAGAGTAAACTGTTCTTATCCAGACTTTTCTGTAGTCTTCCTGAGCACCATATACAATAGGACCAGAACTATCGATATACATTGAATTGCCATTAATGAATGTAAAGCGTAACCATGATAGACCATCAAAGATATCAGCGCCTGATAAATAGTACAGCGGCGTTGTAACAGTATCCAGACTACCAAAGATATGTATGGGCATATGTAGTCCTTTTTTGTCCATAATTCTACGTATTGTAGCTATATTAATCATTTTCTTAAGAACAGAAGAACCTAGTTCCTTTTCAGTAAAACCAATTATATCAAAAGCACTAAGCAATTTAAGATGCTTAATAACACTATCAGATTTAATGTGTTGGGAATCTTTAGATTCTGGTTTTATCAGAATTTCCTTGAGAATTCCGGTTTTCTTGGCAAAGAGATTTGTTGCTTTTTTAATTTGCTCTTGAATAGGGCATCTAACAGACGGATGGTCAAAGCTAATTAAAACAGTAGGGATTTTTGTTGACCAATCCTCGATAACTGTACGATACATAGCCTCATTCCACTCGTAGGGCTCTGGCTTATAGAGCCCGATATCTGATACATCTTGGTCTTTATTGCATTCATATCCGCCACTGTCTAAGAATATCAAATCAGGATATGTAACTACCTTATCTAATGCGATTGGTTGTTTTTTCTTTTTCAAATAACAATA
>JABUBN010000240.1_pt1 | contig 15520 bp, 13 predicted proteins | sample 7240341 | NCBI WGS metagenome assembly JABUBN01 (sample SAMN07256345, study PRJNA390944) | subsurface metagenome | isolation source: Methane hydrate marine sediment | place: Pacific Ocean: Eastern North Pacific, ODP site | reverse complement strand
TGTAGCAGAATTAAAAATAAAAGGTAAAGCAATCAAACGGAAATACAACATGGTCACGGTGCTTTTCTCTGATATTCAGGGATTTACTAAGATTACCGAGCAAAAAGCAATAGGCGGAAAAATTAACCAATTTTCCTCTTTTAACAAGATTTATCATCCACTTGCATGCCAGCAAGCCGGAAATAAAGGCAGTAAAAAACCCGATAACTATTGGTATAAGACCAACACCTGCTGCATCTGTAAAATCACCGGAAAATACATCTTTGAGATTGGCTCCAATTACAGGTATCACTATCATCAAAAAAGAAAACTTCGCAACTTCTTCTTTCTTGATTCCCAGTAATAAACCGGTAACTATTGTTGCACCTGATCTGGAAATACCAGGCAATACAGCAAACCCTTGTGAAAGACCGATGATAAATGCATCAAGATAATTCAACTTCTTATTTTTCGCGCGAGCAAAGTGGGATAATGCCAGTAATATTGCGGTTACAACCAACATACTCCCTACGAAGCGGATATTTTTCGTAAAGAATTTTTCAATGTTTTCCTGTAAGAACAATCCGAGAATTCCAACCGGAATCATGGAAATAATAATTTTAAGAATATATTGATTTTCCATATTCCATTTGAAAGTTATGGATCCTTTCAGTAAACAAATAATGTCTTTCCGGAAGACGATTAAAATACTTAAAACCGTTGCACCATGAACGGCAACAGTAAAAGCAAGACTATTACCGGATTCAATATTCAGGAAGTATTTCCCTAACTCGAGATGCCCACTGCTACTCACAGGAAGAAATTCAGTCAGGCCCTGTACCAAACCTAATATTATTGCATCAATCCAACTCATTTACTCACTCTTTCGGTTTTTTCATTATCGCCCAAATCTCAAAAACGAAACCGAAGAGCACAATTAAGGGTGCCAGTGTAATCCTCCTGAAGCTAAAAATTTCAGGATTAAATTCATTTGGGTTTTCTGACTTGCCTCCAATCATTAATAAAAACCCTATAATGATAATAATAGATCCGATGATCAGTAAAATATAATTTTCTTTGCTTAGAGCAAAGTTAGGTTTCATGTTATCTTCTTTCTTTTTAGCTGCCATTATAATAGGTTTAATAGAATTTTTTAGGTTCTTCAGGATAATGCGTAGTTATCTTGGAACATTGGAATAATGGAATAATGCCTGCCCTGTTTACCCCATGAAATTCTTTTTATTTCATTGGGGTGAAATGCGATGCTTGCCCTGTGAAATTTGAGGTACGAAAATATTTCATCAGGGTAGGAGCTATTTCTACAGGGGAATAATGGAATAATGGAATATAAGTTTAAACGTGAAAATTCACCATTAATCCTTTTTAAGTTGTTAGAATGTATCATCCCAAATACCCTCCTTCATTTCTTTTGTAAAGATTTTATTACATGATGTCAGGTGCCTGTCTGCCTCAGGTTGATTTCCACCTGACATTGAATACTGGAGTAATCAAAATTTTGCCATATCATTAACATATAACTTATAACATTTTCTCCTCTCAACACATTTATCAGTTACAAACTATCAATAATACAATTCATCTTCCTTAAGTCTTAAAAACTTCCGTAATGCAAAAAAAGTGCATATCCAATTCAGTATAATGCCTAAAAACAAAACCAGTAAAAACAACATTATCAAAATTTGTACATCCTGAAAACCAACAACTTCTTTGAATTCCTTTTGGACAAAATAAAGCATACCGAACAGAAGGCATAAGGCAATAAAAGCAGCATAAGTACCATGGATAACACTTTTAATCAGGAAAGGTTTCCGGATAAAAGCCCTGGTTGCTCCGACCAGTTGCATCGCATTAACAATAAACCGCTTAGAATAAACTGATAATCGTATAGTATTGTTTATTAGTGTCACAGCAATAATAAAAAGCAAAACACTGAATAGAAGTATAATAAAACTAATTTTCCTTACATTTTCATTGATCAGATGAACAAGTGACTTTTGATAATAAACTTCCTTAATCAATGAATATTCACTTAATTTATTTTCAATCCTTGACATACTATCTGTATTGGCATATTCTGCAAATAAATAAACATCGATAGAGGCCGGTAGGGGATTATAACCTAAAAAATCAATAAAATCTTCACCATATTCCTTTTGTAATTGGTCTGCCGCCTGTTCTTTTGATATATATTCCGTTGCTTTTACAAAAAAAGATGCATCCAGGTTTTTTTGCAATTGTCTTATATCCACCTCTTTAGTATTCTCTTTCAAAATAATTGAAAAAGTGATACTTTCCTTCACATGATTTGAAAGCTTTTTAGCATTCAGGATTAAAAGTCCAACAAAACCCAGTAGAAATAGTACAAGTGAAATACTAATGATGGAAGTAAAATAAGAACTTTTTAATCGACGCTTTGTTAATTTGGTTTCTTTTCGTTTCATCCAAACAAAAACTCCGGCAAATTTATGAAAAATTTTAAATCACAATGTCTGTCCAGCCATAAATGTCAGGTTCATCACCGTTTTGAATGGCCTGGAGCTTTTGATACAATTTCAGTGAAATCGGGCCGGGTTTACCATCCTTACAATATTCAAATATCTTACCTTTTTGGATATCCACAATATTTTTGATGGGAGTAATAACAGCTGCTGTGCCGCATGCACCAACTTCTTCAAAGGTATTGAGTTCCTCAATCGGGATCTTACGTATCTCCGTTTTCATCCCCATATCTTCTGCCAGCCGACTTAAACTTTTATTAGTGATGGATGGCAAAATTGAAGGTGATTCCGGAGTTATATAGGTATTATCTTTTATGCCGAAGAAATTTGCAGGCCCGCATTCATCAATATATTTTTTCTCTTTTGCATCCAAAAAAACAACATTTGCATATCCGGCTTGGTGTGCCTTTTCAATAGCCATCAAACTAGCCGCGTAATTTCCTCCAACTTTTATATGTCCGGTACCCAAAGGTGCGGCACGATCTAAATCTCTGCAAATCACCATATCAACAGGTTTAATCCCTTCCTTAAAATAGGGACCGACAGGTGTAACAAATACGATAAAGAGGTATTCCTTTGCAGGTTTAACACCAACCTCAGCTCCGGTTCCAAACATTACGGGGCGGACATATAATGCAGCGTCTGATCCATATGGTGGAATAAACCGTTCATTCATCCTGATTGCTTTCCAGATAGCTTCTTTGAAAATTACTTCGGGTACTTCAGCCATTCGAATTCCAGCCGCCGATCTTCTAAACCTTTCAGCATTTTCATTCCATCGAAAAACCCGTACTTTACCATCTTTCCCCCTGAAAGCTTTCATGCCCTCAAATGCTTCCTGTCCATAGTGCAATCCTGTGGCTGCTATATGAATATTAACATACTCTGAAGAGGATGTTTCCAGTTCCCCCCATTTTCCATTCCTGAAATAGCAGCGAATATTCCAATCCGTTTTAAGATAGCCAAATGGCAAATTTTTCCAATCTATATTTCCCATGATAATATTTTACAATGTTTTTATATAAGCGCCTATATTTCCAGCCTCACCAAATATACGTAATTAACGCCGCTCCGGCAATCCAATGAATATGTTATTGAACGGCCTTGGCTAACCTGATAATTCTTTTATTTTCTCAATTTGTTCATCTTTTGAAACATCCCTTAACAGCCGTCCTGTTTTTGTGAAGAAATCGTTAGCTTTAACAAATTCAATTTGCTGGTTAAACCAATTTCCCTTTGAATTTATCTTATTCTGCTCTAATAATTCTTTAAACAAATTTTGAGTCATCGGAATAAAATCCACTCTTCCAAAATAATCAAGATTAGCATCACAAATAATTTCTTCCAGTAAATTTCCTGGTTCAGGAGGCAATTTTGTTGAACGAATTAACTCACATATTTTTTCAATCTGTTGTTCGTCATATTTAAATTTCGGTAACAGATCCTGTGCCAGTTCGCACCCTGCTTCTTCATGAGCATCATAAACTTTTAGAAATCCAGCATCATGTAGCAGTGCAGCGGTTTTTACAAGCAGCATATCCTCTTCGTTAATTCCCTCTGCCCTTCCCAACAACTCAACTTGTGTAGACACATTTAAGGTATGTTTAACATCATGGAAATACAAGTTTGCAGGGAGTTCTTCTTCAAGGCGGGTGACAATGGCCTCCTCGAAATCGGCTAACCTTAATAATCGAATTTGTGTGAGAAGTCTTTTGTTCGGCAATCCTTTAAGATCGACAGACAATTCAGGCCTGATGCCTGTTACAAAATACATGTCGATTTCTCCTCTATATTTAACAGGCATCTTCCCACGGTATTCGCAAACAAAGAAGTCTTTCACCAATTTATAAGTTGATCCGGAAATATTTATTTTGGCAGCTTCTCCTGACGATTCCATTCTACTTGCCACATTTACCGTATCACCCCATATATCATAACTTAATTTTTTATGACCTACTACTCCGGCAATTACCGAACCTGTATGAATTCCTATCCTGATGTCCCAAAAATTTTTATTTGTCTCCTCTGCTTTTATTCTCAAATCTTTCATATATTGACGTATTTCCAGGGCAGCTAGTACAACTTCAACCGGGTTTGTCCTGTTTTTATCCGGAATCCCTCCAGCACACATATAAGCATCTCCAATGGTCTTGATTTTTTCAATGTTATATTTCTCAACAACTGAATCGAAACGAAAAAAGAATAAGTCCAGTTCATCAATGAGTGTTTCAGGGTTCATATGCTCGGCAATCTTAGTAAATCCCTGAATATCAGAGAAAAGCACCGTGACCATGTTGTATTTCCGTTTGATTGCTTTACCTTTTATTTTTAATTCTGCTACAGTATCTTTTGGCAGAACATTAACCAGTAAATTTTCCAAATTATGCTTTTCCTTAATCAATTCATCAGTGCGTTCGTTAATGATTTTCTCCAGGGAAAACCTCTCTTTGGCAAACTGATAGTTTAGATATTTTGAAATTGCCCAAAGAAAAAGTAAAACAAAAATGAAGTAAACAACATATGCATACACGGTCTTGTATATCGGAGGTAAAATTTCAAAACGAAATAAAAAGACTGTGGAAACCTGGTTATCCGGATACTTTATCCTTGCCCTAAATAGGTATTTCCCATCCTTCAGATTAGTATATTCCTTAATATTGTAAGGAGACCATACCGACCATGTTTTATCAAATCCTTCAAGTAAATATTTGAAACCGGTTTTTTTTCCCAGGACATCCGACGTTTCAAACTCAAAATAAAACGAATTTATTCTGTTTGGGAATGTAAAGGAGGGGAAAGGTGGCTTAGTTGCCTGAATATCAGGCCCAGTAGCGGTTTCTAAATCATAAAAGAGAGAGTCAGTTCCAATAATGATACGCCTTACAATTGGATTTTGGGAAATGCGGGTTTTTTTACCCAAACTAACAGACTTAAAGGATATTAATAGTAAACACAAGAAAAAAAAGAAAAAAATATTGTTCTTTTCTTTAATAAAATTCATAACTTGTAATTCTTTTACATCTGATTAACATATCAAAAATATAATAATTATTGATAGTTCTAAAACGATAATCAAGAAAATTTATGAAAATGGAAAAACACACTATTCTCGTTCCTCATGATTTTACACCGGTTGCGGAGAATGCTCTGGAGCACGCTCTGATCATTGCAAAAATTATGAATAATGATATCTCCCTGATTCATATTGTTAAGGAGAATTCTGAAATTGAAAAGGCCACCGAACAATGTAATGAAATAGCGGAGAAAACATTTAAAGATCATTTTATCAAACCTGATGTGATCGTAAAAGAAGGAACCATTTTTACCACTATCGCGGATGTGGCTAAAAAAATTGATGCCAACCTGGTAATCATGGGGACTCATGGTCTGAAAGGAATGCAAAAATTAACGGGCAGTTGGGCGCTTAAAGTGATTACAGGCTCACCTGTACCCTTTGTGATTGTTCAGGAGAAACCCCGGCACAAAAGATTTGAAAAGGTTGTTTTTCCTATCGATTTCAAGAGAGAAAACAAAGAAAAAAATCTCTGGGTAAATTACTTATATAATTACTACAAGTCGAAATTCTATATTATCATACAAGAGGTAAAAGATAAAACCTTTAAAAACAGGGTCAAGGCAAACTTAATCTTTGCCAAAAAATTCTTTGATGGAAAAGGTATTGACTACGAAATTTTTACTACGCCAGGTAAAACAAAATTCTGGAAAGAAACGATCGATTATGCTACGAGCATTGAAGCTGACCTTATCCTTATCATGACCACCAGAGATATTAATGTTACCGATTACATTCTTGGTGCCGATGAACAAAAAATCATTGCTAACAGTGCAAAAATACCTGTAATGTGTATAAATCCAAGAACTGACTTGCATCAATTTGGCGGATTTTCAGCAACGGGTGGTTAAAATTGTGGATATCACTTATTCATAACGCAGCGCTTAGTTCGCTAAATTCGACTAAACACTTTTATTTCACATTCGCTTATAAAAGTGTAGTCTCATTAACTTTAGGCAATTTAGGCATTTCAAATTTTAGTCATTTGTTGATATAACTATAAATGATAAATAACTTTGCTAAAACAAAGTTCTACCGTGTAACAACATGAAACTAATATTTGCCACAAACAATAAAAATAAATTAAAGGAGATTCAGGATGTGCTTTTACCCGATTTTCAATTATTTAGCCTGGATGATATCGGATATCAATCGGAAATCCCTGAAAATCATAAAACATTGGAAGGCAATGCGACCGAAAAGGCTCGCTGCATCTACCTGAAATATAAAATTGATACATTTGCTGATGATACAGGATTGGAAATTGATGTACTTAATGGTGAACCAGGAGTATTCTCTGCCCGGTATGCCGGAAAAGAAAAAAACTCCAATGCCAATATGGATAAGGTGTTGAAGAAGCTTCATGGTGTTAGAAACCGAAATGCTCAGTTTCGAACAGTCATCTCATTTATATACAGGGGAAAGGAAATCCTTTTCGAAGGTATTGTCAAAGGAAACATCCTCGAAAGAAAACACGGAAATTCGGGGTTTGGATACGATCCAATATTTCAACCCTATGGATTTAAAAAAACCTTTGCAGAAATGAGTCTCGAAGAAAAAAACAGAATCTCCCACCGCGCTAAAGCAATAAAAAAGTTAGTTCATTATTTGGTCCAAATTCAACATAAAAGTGTAATGCATAAAAACTAAAAACCCATAATTTGAGTTTTTAAAATGTTAATCATATTCCACCAAAAAGAATTCCGGTATTTTAAGGGAATGAGACAGAAAATAAGTGGTTTTACTATTTATCTGCTTTTTTTGAGCCTTCCGAACCTGCTTCACGCGCAAATTGCTCTCACAAAGTGGAGGAGCCATTTACCCTATTCCCATGGAATAAAATTAACTGCCACACCCGATAAAATCTTTTGTGCCACAGAAAGTGCTGTTTTTTCTTACAATAAAAATGATAACAGTATCGAAAAATTTTCAAAGGTTTCAGGATTGTCAGATGTTGGAATAAGTACAATCGAATATTCTCATGAAAATCAGGTTTTATTGATCGCGTATACAAATACTAATATCGACCTGATTGAGAATAATACAATTCATAACCTCTCTGATATTAAACGAAAACCGATTCCCGGATTAAAAAAAATAAACGATATAGTATTTATAAATCAGTTCGCCTATCTATCCTGTGGATTTGGGATTGTTGTTATTAATCTTAAAAAGAAAGAAATAAAAGAAACCTATTACATTGGTGAAAACGGAACTCAAATCGAAGTTCATGAATTGGCTTTTGACGGCACATATTTATATGCAGCTACTGAACATGGAATTTATAAAGCCAACATCAACAATCCAAATCTGATCTTTTATACTTCCTGGAACCTAATGACCGGCCTCCCAAATTATAAAAAGAATTTTAATGCAATCATAATTTTCAACAATAAGTTAATTGTAAATCGTTCAGATCAAAATTCTAATACAGATACACTCTTTGTATATGACGGATCAAATTGGTCTGCTTTTGATACCCGCCAAGGAATTCAAAATTACTCTATTAACTCCTTTACAAATAGACTCATCATTACAAGCGGCTCCCTCATACGGATATACAATAAAAATCTGGAACAAATAAACAAGATAGATGATTATGGATGGTCAATCCCCCATGCCCGTTGCGCACTTCTGGATCAAACTAATACCCTATGGATAGCTGATTTTGAAGCTGGAATAATCAAAACTTCAGACTATGTTAACTTTGACGGTTTTTTCCCAAACGGACCTTATAATACCGACGTGTTTTCAATCTCTATTGAGGGGGGAAATTTAGTGCTTGCCGGAGGGGGAATAGACGGAGCCTGGAACAACATCTATAAACCCGGTGAACTTTTTACTTTCGAGAATGAACAATGGAATAGTATTATTGATTATTCTATTCGTGATGTTGTCAAGGTTTTGGTTGATCCGGCAAATCCAAATGTTTTTTATGCTGCAACCTGGGGATATGGAATTTTACAGTATGAAAATGGTAAGCCTTTAAATCATTTTGATGATTCAAATTCAACTCTCGAGAGCATAATTGCAGGTGAGGATTTTATTAGAGTTGGTGGACTTGCATTTGATTCCAAGCATAATCTTTGGATAACAAATTCCGGAGTTGGAAGTCCAATATCTGTAAAAAAATATGATGGCTCCTGGGAAAAATTTCCCTATGGAAGTATTGTTAATGCTCCCACAATTAGCGACATCATTGTTACGCGCAACGATCATAAGTGGATCGTTCTTCCAAGAGGATATGGACTCTTTGTTTTTGACAATAATGGCACCTTTGATGATACAACAGACGACCGTATAAATAAATTTTCCATAGTTGACCAGGATGGTAAAACATTTAATAACATATTTTCCGTTGCCGAGGATCTTGAAGGGAATATTTGGGTTGGGACAAACGAGGGACCGGTTATATATTACAATCCGGAAAATGTTTTCTCAGGGCAAAATTTCTTCGCGCACCGGATTAAGATCCCGAGGGAAGATGGCAGTGGATTAGCTGATTATATGCTGGGTGCCGAAACAATAATTGCCATTGCTGTTGACGGGGCAAATCGTAAATGGATAGGTACCAAAAATGCCGGTGTTTTCCTTCTTTCGCCTGATGGCACCAAACAAATTTATAGCTTCAACGAAAATAATAGTCCTCTCCTTTCAAATAATATAACATCTATTGCAATTGACCATCAATCCGGTGAAGTGTTTTTCGGAACCGATAAAGGTATAATATCTTACAGGAGCACGGCGACACAAGGATCAAATGAATTCAACAAAGTGTTTGTTTTTCCTAACCCCGTTAGAGAAGATTACGATGGACCAATTACCGTTACAGGCCTGGTTTCCGATGCAGAAGTAAAGATTACGGATATTAGTGGGAATATTGTTTATGAAACAAGAGCCTTGGGAGGACAAGCGATATGGGATGGACGGAATTTTTCAGGTGCACGGGTACAGACCGGAGTATACTTGATTTTCTGCACCAATGAAGATGGTTCCAAAACCCACGTTACAAAGCTCTTGTTCATCCATTAATCAATCTTCTGTAATTAATTCAAAAATTCGTTCAATCTGTTTTTGCTTATTTACTTCCCTCAGGCTCCGTGCAGTTTTTGTAAAATACTGATGACCGGAAATAAACTTAACCTGCAACTTGTTCCAGTCATTTAGCGCGCCAATTTTGTTTTGCTCCTTCAGTTCTTCATATAGTGTATTTGACACGGGAATAAAATCACTTCGTCCTAAATAATCAAGATCGGAATCACAGATTATTGACTCCAATAAATTTTTCGGTTTTGGCGGCATCCGAGTGGACATAATGATCTCACAAATTCTATCGATTTGCTCCCGGGTATAATTATAATTAGGTAACATCTCCCTGGCCAACACAGTTCCATGATACTCATGATTATCATATTCAATGGTATGACCCGCATCATGTAATAGCGCTGCTGTTTTTAATATTAAAATCTCTTCATCAGTACACCCCTCTGCCCAACCAATCAATTCCACTTCTGTAACTACATCAACAGTATGCTTAACGTTATGATAAAACAAATAATCCGGAAGTTCTTTTTCCAGCTTATCCAGTATTATTTCCTGAATATCAGTAAATTGTATCAGACCAAATTTTATTGTAAATGCGCTGTTAGGCTTTACCCCTTTCCTGTCAACGGATAATTCCGGTTTAAGGCCTTTTACAACATACATTTCCAGATCACCTTTATATTTGACCGGCATTTTTCCATAATACTCACACACAAAGAACTCCTTAATCAATTCATAGGTCATAACCGATATGATAATATTGCCTTCTTCAGCTACTGATTCTATTCTGGTGGCTGTATTGACGGTATCTCCTTTAATTTCATATGATATTTTTTTCTTTCCTGCAATATTGGCCGTTAACGGTCCGGTATGAATTCCAAGCTTAAGATCCCAGATCATCTTTTTATTTTTTCGATTATTTTCTTCCAATTCTATCAAAAAATTCTGCATCTCAACAGCCGCCATCACCACATCAACAGGGTTGGTTATGTTTTTAACCGGAACACCACCTGTACACATATATGTATCACCTATTGTTTTTATCTTCTCAATTTTGTATTTCTTGACGGTTGCATCAAAATGAAAAAAGATTTGGTCCAGTTCATCCATTAGCGCTTCGGAGTCCATCGTATCAGAGATTTTTGAAAAACCATGGATTTTGGAAAACAAAACCGTTGCCATTTTGAATTTCAGGGATGTTGGCTTTTTTTCAAGTTTGCCTTTTAAAGCAAGTTTGCCAGGGGCAAGTTGTTCCATCAATGCTTTGTACTTTTCGTTATCCCGGATAAGTTTCTCGCTTTGCTTTTGAAGCTCCTTAAGCTTGAATTCAAGTTCCTGATTTTGTTTGGCCAGTTTTGCAATTCTTTTAACAAGCTCTTTTCCCTGTTGTTGTTTTTCCATGGTTTTTACCTCTTTACCGTAAAAATACAATTTTATATTTTCCTGCTGAAAAAAATGAACAAAACGATTTTTAAAATTTATTCCAAATTCAAAAACGCTAAGATCGCAGTTGGCAGTATATCAATGTATTAGTTTTTGCGTCCTTTGCGAATGCTTTGCGATCTTCGCGTGAAACCTGACTTTTGAGACAATCTCAGGAGGAACTTATAGACAGACTCAAATTAAATCGTAAATTAGTGATGGAATTTTAACTATTGCAACCGACTCATTACAAATAATTTTTGCAATTTCATGTTACACAAAACAAGAGGAATAGTCTTACATCATATAAAATACTCCGAATCAAGTATTATCGCTTATATCTACACCGAAGGATTTGGAAGACAAGCCTATTTGGTAAATAGTGTTCGTGGAAAAAAAACAACTTCAAGGACCAATCTATTCCAGCCCCTCTTTCTCCTTGAACTGGATGTGTATTATAAGCCTCAAAGAGATTTGCAAAGAATAAAAGAATTTAGAAACATTTTACCTTTTAAAACCATTCCGTATGATATTATAAAAAGCTCAATTGTTTTGTTTTTGGCTGAAATTCTGTACCGGACTCTTCGTGAAGAAGAAAGCAACCCGACATTATTTAATTTTCTGATCAATGCCATTCAACTATTTGACAATTCAACTAAAGGCATTCTGAATTTTCATATCCTTTTCCTGCTTCAGTTTACTAAATTTCTCGGGTTTTTTCCAATTAACAACTTTTCACTCACTAACAGGTATCTTGACCTAAAAAATGGAACATTTGTTGCGTCAAAACCATTTCATCCATATTATCTTGAAAAAGATTTAAGCCAAATATTCAGCCAGATGTTAAACAAAAAGCTTCATGAGTTTAACTCTGTCATTTTTCCGGCAGGCAAGCGAGGGCTAATATTAGAGAAAATCCTGGAATACTATCAACTACATGTCGAAGGTCTTGGTACGGTAAAATCATTAAAGGTGCTGAGGGAAGTTTTTCATTAATTTGATTTACGTGATTATTCTTTAACTTTGAGATACGGAACACACCCATACCATGCCATTTATTAACACCATAATTGCCTGGCTGAATGTTAAAAGGATGCATCAGATTGAGCTTTTTAAAAAGTATCCTTTTGAGGTTCAGCAGGAAGCCTTATTTAAACTCGTTCAATATGCTAAAAATACGGAATGGGGAAAGAAATATAATTATGCCGGCATAAATACTGTTGAAGCATTTCAGAATAGAGTTCCTGTTCAAACATACGACCAAATTAAACATTATGTAAATCGTTTAAGGGAAGGTGAGAAAAATCTGTTATGGCCAGGTGAGATAAAATGGTTTGCCAAATCCGCAGGCACCACCGGTGATAGAAGCAAATTTATACCCGTAAGCAAGGAAGCGCTTGAGGATTGCCACTTTAGGGGAATTAAGGATGTTATAGCGATATATACAGCCAATCATCCCGAAACGAAAATCCTCACCGGAAAGGCATTAACCCTCGGCGGAAGCCACAAGATCAATAACTTCAGTAACCAATCATACTATGGAGATCTTTCAGCCATCCTGATTGGAAATTTACCCTTCTGGGCTGATTTTCTTAGAACCCCGGACCATAAAATTGCTCTTATTGAGGAATGGGAAGAAAAATTGGAAAAAATAACCAAGGCAACCCTGCACGAAAATGTAACAAACATTGCAGGAGTTCCATCCTGGAACCTGGTGATGATAAGATATATTCTGAAATATACCGGTAAGAAAAACTTGCTGGAAGTATGGCCTAATCTTGAATTATTTATTCATGGCGGAGTAAACTTTGTACCTTACCGCAAGCAATTTGAAAAAATAATACCTTCCGGTAATATGAATTACATGGAAACATATAATGCTTCCGAAGGGTTCTTTGGTATTCAAGACGACCTGACAAGAAACGACATCCTGCTTATGCTTGATTATGGTGTGTTTTACGAATTTATTCCCCTGGAAAATGTTCATGAAGAAAATCCGAAAACTTTAATGATTGCCGAAATTGAAACCGGCAAAAACTATGCAATTGTTATTTCTACCAATGGGGGTCTATGGCGTTATATGATAGGAGATACAGTCATTTTTACATCTACTTTTCCACACCGGTTTAAGATTTCGGGTCGCACAAAACATTTTATTAACGCCTTTGGCGAAGAGGTGATTATTGATAATGCCATAGGTGCATTAAACATTGCCTGCAATAAAACCGGGGTTCAAATTAGCGAATTTACCGCTGCTCCGGTATTTATGGCTGAAAACCGTAAGGGAAGCCATGAATGGTTAATTGAATTCGAAATCCCCCCCCCTGACCTGGATTATTTTACATCTGCTCTTGATCATGCACTTATCTCACTAAATTCCGACTATGAAGCCAAGCGATATAAAAATATAACCCTTGACAAACCCATCGTTAAAATCATGGAAAAAGGTGTGTTTTATACATGGTTTGAAAAAAGGAAAAAGCTGGGAGGACAAAACAAAATTCCCAGATTATCAAATGACAGGAAATATGTCGAAGAGCTGCTGCTTATCAATAAAGAGTTAAAAAAATAACCTGATTTGTATTAATTGAAAAGAATTTGCAATCTTCGGAAAAAAAATCCTATTTTTAATTTTTCTCTTATCATTTAATTTATTGAAAAAATGCACATCGCGGTTGCCGGAAATATTGGTTCAGGAAAGACCACTTTAACTCGTCTTCTCGCAAAACATTATGGCTGGGAAGCTCATTATGAGGACGTGGATGACAATCCCTATTTACATGATTTTTATGACGATATGCAGAGATGGTCATTCAACCTCCAGATCTATTTTTTAAACAGCCGTTTTAATAAAATCCTCAATATCCGTAGGTCCGGCAATACTGTCATTCAGGACCGTACTATTTATGAAGATGCATATATTTTCGCACCGAATCTTCACTCAATGGGTTTAATGTCAACCCGCGACTTTGAGAATTATTTTACCCTTTTTAACTTAATGAGTTCACTTATTCAGCCACCGGATCTTGTTCTTTATCTCAGGGCTTCCGTACCAACCCTGGTAAACCAGATACAAAACCGGGGCAGAAAATACGAAGACAGCATCCGGTTAGACTACTTAAGGAGATTGAATGAACGATATGAAGCCTGGGTCGAAGCATATAACATGGGAAAATTGTTAATTGTTGAAGCCGATGATTATGACTTCCCAAACAATACCGGACATTTAAGGGAAGTTATCGAAAAAATCGATGCTGAATTACACGGGTTGTTCTAACTATTAACTTTATCTGCCATTTGTTTCGCTTCTGCCCATTTTTCCACATCCATTTTAGGACCAATCACCTCTATTACTTTCCCGGAAAGGATTGAACCCACCTGGCCGCACTTATCCAATGACATTCCTTCAACAAACGCGTATAAGAATCCGGCAGCATACAAATCTCCCGCGCCGGTTGTATCAACGCTAATAGCCCGAATGGGTTCTATTTTATGGAAAGTATCACCACTCTTGATTAAAGAGCCTTTGTTTCCTGTTTTAACAACAGCAATCCGGCATTGACGGGAAATCGTCTCTAATGCTTCACTTGGGCCTTTACCTGTATAGGCTCTTGCTTCCTCCTCATTGGCAAAAACAATATCAATATATGGCTCAATGATGCTTTTCAGAAATTCACGGTTTTCAGCAACCACATTAAAACTGGCAAGGTCAAGTAAAACCAGCAATTCATTTTCCTTTGCCAATCGAACCGCCTTCTCAATCAGATCATGATCCTGAACCAGATAACCTTCAATATAGAAATAATCATATCCCTTATAATGATCTGAAGAAAGTTGATCTGATGTTAATTCTATGGATGCGCCGAGAAAAGTTGCAAAAGTTCTCTCCGTATCAGGAGTAATAAGGGCAATAGCTTTCCCTGTCTCAGATTCTCCTTTAAAAAGAATCGGATTGATATTTTGCGATAACATATCTTCCCTGAAAAAAATGCCCAACTCATCATCTCCCACACTACCTATAAATCCTGTTTGAATTCCCATGTTAGCTAATCCATGTATTGTATTGGCAGCTGAACCTCCTGATGCCAGCGTTTTCTCAAATGAATCGGTTTGGTTCATTATTTTATCAGACAAATCTTTATCAACCAATTGCATGCTTCCTTTTGGAAACTTAAGCCGGTAAAGGATATCATTACTATCTAAGCGCGTCATGATATCTACCAGGGCATTACCCATTCCAAGTACTTTCATTATAATTTTTTTACAAATATAATTGTATAATTTAACAAAAGCGTTTATTTTTGTCACGTAAAAAATATTCCTCCTTAGCTCAGTTGGTTAGAGCATCTGACTGTTAATCAGAGGGTCCTTGGTTCGAGTCCAAGAGGGGGAGCAGCAACAAAGCCGGGCTTGCCCGGCTTTGTTGGTTCCGGGTTAACAAAGTGCATAAGAAAAACGGAAAAGATGAATAGTAAATAATTTT
>JABUBN010000239.1_pt1 | contig 15540 bp, 14 predicted proteins | sample 7240341 | NCBI WGS metagenome assembly JABUBN01 (sample SAMN07256345, study PRJNA390944) | subsurface metagenome | isolation source: Methane hydrate marine sediment | place: Pacific Ocean: Eastern North Pacific, ODP site | reverse complement strand
TTACTACTCGAGGCAATCGAAAAAAGAGATTCCCATTTAGCCCAAAAAAGACTGGAAGAACATTTTGCAGAGGCAATGGCCTGGGTTGAAAGCCACAAGGGAGAGAAATTTAGCAAATAGTGAAAAATAAGGGGGAGGTGAAAGTAGGTTCAGGTTAAAAGTTAATAATTAGTAAGAAGAAAAATTAATTTTATTTAATTTAGGAGGAAGTGAAATGAAAAAGCTAATCGTTTGTGTTGTAGTAACCGTATTTTTTGTAACTTTACTGGTAACGAGTTCTGCCTTTTCTGCTGGCCAGGAAGCTAAGACTGTCATTAGACTTGGACATATTAGAGATACTTCTCATCCCACCCATATTGCCGCTCTTAAGTTTAAGGATTTAGTAAAAGAAAAATCTAATGGAAGAATTGAAGTTAAGGTATATCCCAATAGTCAGCTTGGTGGCCCGAAAGAGATGTTTGTCCAGTTGCAGACCGGAGATTTGGAGATGGTCTACGGAGGGATTAACACATTTGCCTGGATAAAAGGTGGAGAAGCCTTTGAAATTACTGCCATTCCCTTCTTGTATAGGGATTATGAGCATATGAGAAATTCTCTTCTGTCTGATTTTTTCCAACCTATCATTGAAAAAGCCGAAAAAGAAACTAAAATAAAAATAGTAAACATCAATGGAGATACCGCTCCTCGTGGGTTAAGTACTAGAAATACACCAATACAGGATGCTAGTGGTTTTAAGGGTTTAAAGATTAGGACAGCAGCGAGTCCAACAGTTTTAGCAACTATGAAGGCACTCGGTGCTTTACCTCAGCAGGTTCCTTTTGCTGAACTTTATATGGCACTAAAGACGGGCGTAGTAGATGCTCAAGAAAATGGAGCCTTAGTGGTTCTTTCCAAGAGTCTTTATGAAGTCCAGGATTACTATATAAAGACTGATTATATCCGAGATATTGAAACCTTTTATACGGGTATGGACACTTGGAGTAAACTTTCCCAGGCAGATCAAGAACTGATCTATCAAGCGACAGAAGAAGCAGGAGATTATGAAACCTTACTTACCCAGTTACAACTTAATTCTGCCTACAAAACCCTCAAAGAAAAGCTGACTGTAATTATTCCCGATGGTAATTCTATCAGGGAAAAATTGTTGGGTGTTTTTGATGAGTGGGAAGGCGTAAAGTGGCCAGAAGGCTTATTAAATAAAATAAGGAATGTAAAATAAAAATTACAAAAAAAGGCAGGAAATACTATTATTAATATCGAATAAAGTATTAATTATTAGTATCTCCTGCCTTTAATAATTTTTAAATAAAGGAATAAAAGTATGATTGTTTTACTTTTTATAATGTTATTTCTTCTAATTGGTATCGGCTTTAGTATTTGGTCAGCAATGGGAGTTAGTGGACTTATTTATATCTTGATTAGAGGCGAATTTTCCTTGAAAATTTTAGCTTCCCATCTTGTTTCTGGGATAGATTCTATGTCTTTAGTATCGATTCCCTTTTTTATGCTTGCCGGAGCACTAATGAATGAAGCGGGAATAACTAAAAAGTTAGCGGAGTTTGCAGAATATTTTGTGGGGCGTTTTAAGGGAGGGTTAGCTTTTGTGGCAATTGTAGTAAATGTAATTATGGCCGGAGTATCAGGCTCTGCTGTTGCTGATGCCAGTGCTGTTTCTTCAGTGCTTTTACCCACTATGGAAGAAAGGGGTTATGATAAACCATTTGCTGCTTCAATAAATGCTGCGGCTGCAGTTATCGGACCGATAATTCCTCCCAGTATCCCTATGGTTTTTATAGGAGTGATAAGCGGGATATCTATCGGTAAATTATTTCTCGGCGGAGTTATTCCAGGTTTAATGATGGGGGTTGTCCTCAGTATTATGGTAGCAATAAATTGCAGAAAAAAAGATTATCCTGTGGTAAAAAAGAAGCTTACGGCAAAAACCTTACGGCGTCTTTTAAAAGATACTTTTCTAGCCATAATTGCTCCTTTAATTATTATCTTGGGTATAATTTTGGGAGTGGTTACCCTGGTTGAAGTTGCGGTACTTTCCATATTATATATTTTACTAATATCTCTGTTTGTATACAAAAGCATTACGTTCAAAGATATTCCGAGGATCTTTGCTAAGGCGGGTGTATTTTCAGCTTCCATAATGATTATTTTTGCCGTGGTGGGCATTTACCAGTATATTGTGGCTTTTGACCAAGTTGGAATTCAGCTGGGAAATTTAATAGACATATTGCATTTAGGTAAATTTGAGTTTTTAATATTGGCTAATTTGTTTTTCCTTTTTATGGGGTGTATCCTTGATGCAGTACCGGTAATGTTGATCTTTTTTCCGGTCCTGCTTCCTATAGCTTTGCAATTGGGAATTGATGCAACCCATTTTGGGGTGATCGTGGTGATAAACTTAATGATCGGATTACTTACTCCGCCTATTGGTGCTCTTTTATTTTTGGAGGCAAAAATTGCCAATATTGAGTTTGGAGAGCTTATTCGCCACGTATGGCCTTATACCCTTTCTTTGATATTTGTACTTTTATTATGTACTTTTGTACCGCAGTTTGTAACCTGGGTTCCGGATTTATTTTTTAAATAAGGAGGGATAAAAGAATGCGAAAGATTATAGATTATACTATGAAAAGGATAGAGCTGTTAGTTGGCGTTCTTTTCATCACCCTTTTTCTGTTAAATATTTTAAAAATTGCCTTGCGCTATTTTTGGGGAATAAGTTGGCTTTGGCTTCCAGATTTTTCTCGACTAGTTTTTATTTGGGCTATTTTTTTAGGTGCTTCAGTTTTATATGCACGAAGAGAGCATTTAAAGATGGATTTTTTTGTTAATAAGATGAAAGAGTCAACCTGGGGAAAATTGAGTCTACTTATAGATTTGTGTTTGGCTATATTTTTATTTATCTTGATTATCGAAGGATTTAAAGTGAGTATAATAAGGATGAGGATACCTTTTGATATGTGGGATATTCCTACAGGATATGCTTACGCTGCTGTACCGATTTGCAGTGCTATTATGTTTGTAATAACTATTAGTAAATTGATTAATGATTTTATTAAAAGGAGAAAGATATGGAAAATTTAGCTGTTTTTTATAAAAATAAAATAATCAATATTCTAAATGAAATTTCTGAGGAAAGTGTGGTAATCAAGAAGGCGGCCAAAGTAGTAGCGGAATCTATAGCTCGCGAAGAACCGGTCCATGTTATAGGACCAGGAGGGCATTCCAATATGGCTGCTGAAGAAGTCCTCTGGCGGGCTGGTGGCCTTGCTCCTATAAATGCTATACTTGATGCGGGAACCAATCTAATTCATGGGGCTAAGCGCTCCAATATTATCGAAAGGACTCCGGGCTATGCCACTAAAGTATTAGATGCTTATAGGGTTGGTAAAAAACCGGGGGAGGTCATTATTATTGTGAATGCATATGGCATTAATTCCATGTGTATTGATACAGTATTTGAGGCCAGGAAAAGAAAAATGGTTACTATTGGAATAACCTCCAAGTCTTTTGCTGATGTCGTTCCTAAAGGCCATCCTTCACGCCACCCTACTGGTAAAAATCTTTATCAGGAAGTAGATTATTTTATTAACTGTCATTTACCTTATGGTGATGCAGTTATAGAGGTAGAGGGTTGTCCGCAAAAGGTTGGACCGACTTCGACCTTTTGCAATGCTTTTGCCATAAATTTATTAATGGCAGAGACGGTGAGAGAGTTAGTTTCTATGGGAATAGAGCCACCAATTTGGACAAGTGCTAATCTTCCCGGAGGAGACGAAAAAAATCGTAAGTTAGAGGAAAAATATATCCCCTTAATCAAGCATCTTGGTTAATTGAGAAAGGGGTTTAAAGATAAAGTATGCAAAAAGAACATATTATCTATAGTGGTAAAGTTAAAGTGAACATAGTAAAAAACGAATCCTTAATGGGGAAAATGACGGTTGATCATATAATTAAAGTGATAAAAGAAAAATATGTTCAAGATAAAGTAATAGTTTTGTGGTTAATGGCCGCACCAAGTGGTTTCCCCTTTTATCAAGCTTTGATTGAGAGGGTAGAGAGAGATAGCTTTTTACGAGAAATAATAAAGAAGACCCATTTTTTTCAATTTGACGATTATCCGATATCTCGGAACAGCAAGAAGTTTCCCCTAACTTTCCGCTACCTATTAGAAAATGAACTTTTTAAACCATTGAAGAATTTGTGTGGAGAATTACCTTATATTTATTTCTTAGAATTAATTGGAACAGATGAAGATAAAGAAATTAGTATTGCCTACAAAAAAAAGTTACTGGATCTGAGAAAGGAGAATTCCTATATAATTCAATTGAAAGGGATTGGAATGGATGGACATTGGGGTTTTCATGGTTCAGAAACACCTTTAAATATGCCGTCTAATATGATTGCAGTTCCCATGAATAAGCAAAATATCCATCAACAAAGAATTGATTGGCCTAAACTCTTTCCCAAAGTAGAGGATATTCCCAAAACTGCCTATACTTTTAATGTTAATATGTTTTTATTGGCTGATGAAATTATAGATAATGTTCCTCAATCAACTAAAGAATATGCTGTATTGGCAACCTATGGAACTGATGATATTTTCAATGAAATTCCTTCCAGTGCCTTAAAGAAACATCATGATGCCCAAGCTTATATTACCGAAGAAGCTTCCAAGGCATTGATAGAATTTAGAGAAGGAAGAGATGGTAATAAAGGTTTTAAACTAAACAATACTACTCTTAATCGGTTAAGAGATTTATGGAAAGACGATGCCAGTCAGCCATATTGGCAACAAAATATAAAGATAATGGAAGAAGTACTGAAAAAACTCAATATGATATAGTATAATGTAATATAATTATTTAATAAATACACAAATTAAAAACTTTATTCAAAATATAATTTGTAAGTATTATTTGTTCAAATATTTTTTTGGATGTTTTTATGTATTTATAAGGAAAAGATGAGAGAAATTTACGATTAATCATAAGGTATAAAATGTTATAATTATTGGACGGTATTAATTATGAAAGTTAGAGGAATTTCTGTTTTTAATAAGAAACCCATTGAGATTGAAATCAAAGAAGGTTTTATAGAAAATATTAATTCATTACCCAAAAGTGAACAAAAATTACCTTATATCTCTCCGGGATTTTTTGATATTCAGGTAAATGGCTATAAAGGAAGCGATTATAGTTTAGAAGATTTTTCTGAAGAACATATAAGAAATATTATTACTAATCTTGCAGCTTCCGGAACTACCCAACATATTCCCACTATTGTTTCCTCTCCCCAGGAAAGAATATTAAAAAATTTAGAAATAATTTCAAAAGCAATAAATACCTCGCCTGATATCAAGGAAGCTATTCCGGGGATACATATTGAAGGTCCTTTCATCTCTCCCGAAGAAGGTCCGAGAGGATGTCATGACCCGAGCTTTATTCGAGACCCCGATTTTGAAGAATTCATGCAGTGGCAGGAAGCGGCAGAAGGTCGGATTGTGATGGTGACCATTGCTCCGGAGAGGGAAGGGTCTATGGATTTTATTAAAAAGGTTACCCGCACAGGTGTTAAAATTGCTATCGGCCACACCGGGGCAACTCCTGAAATAATTAAGGAAGCCATAAAAGCGGGCGCCCAATTTTCCACCCACCTGGGAAATGGCAGTTATCCGATTCTTCCCAAAGTAATTAATTATATATGGGAACAATTAGCTGCTGATGAATTATTCGCGGGTATTATCTGCGATGGATTCCATTTACCTTCCTCGGTAATAAAAGTGTTTGCTCGAGCCAAAGGTTTAGAAAGGCTAATATTAACCAGCGATGTTACTTTAGCCGGAGGATTAAACCCAGGTATTTATAAGTGGGGGAATATGGAAGTGGAAGTATTTAAAGATGGCCACCTTGGTCTTGTTGGTAGCGGTATCCTTGCCGGAGCCGGTCATCTTTTAGATTGGGATATTGCTCATTTTATCAAATTCACGGGAAATAATTTAGCCAATACCATACTTTTATGTACCATTAACCCGGCAAAAATTATAAAAATGCCTCACAATTATGGTAAATTAGAAGTGGGAGCACCTGCCAACCTTACCCTATTTCATTATCAAACTGGTGAAGATAGTCTGCAAATTGTCCATACTCTATGTAAAGGGAGCGTTGTCTTTTAAAAACTAATGATAACCTGCCAGAGAACCGTCCCCTGGTATGTTTGTCCCCTGGTATGTTTTTGACATCTAAATTTTCAAGTGATATAATTTTAACCAATTACCAATCGCAAAAGAAGTTATATCAGAATGTCTGGAGACTTGTTCAACATGGAAAACGTCATATTAAAAGTTGAGAATATCTGCAAAAGTTTTTCAACCGTAGAGGTTTTGCACAATGTTACTTTTACCGCCAGATACGGCGAAATACTGGGAGTAATAGGCGAGAACGGAGCAGGGAAATCAACCATGATGAAGATACTCAGCGGGATCTATCTTCAGAGTTCAGGAGATATTTTTTTTGAAGAACAGAAAATTGATTTAAAAAAACCAGCAGACGCGAAAAAAATAGGCATAAATATTATTCCTCAGGAATTTAACCTCATAAAAGACCTCACAGTTTGTGACAACATTTTTCTTGGATCAGAACTTATAAAAAACCGGCTTCTTGACAAAGAATTAATGGAGAAAAAAACAATAGAAATACTAAAGGAACTTAAGGTTGATATTTCTCTGAATGAAAAAATTGAGAATCTGAGTGCCGCTGAAAAGCAGATGGTTGAAATAGGTAAAGCTCTTGCATTCAAATCAAAGATACTGATAATGGATGAGCCTACGTCAGTTCTTACCATAAATGAAATAAAAATACTTTTCGGACTGATGAAAAAGCTGCAGAAAGATGGACTTACAATAATATATATTTCCCATAAACTAAAAGAAGTGAAGGAAATTTGCGATAGAGTTATGATTCTCAGGGATGGGTATTTTGTTACAGAAAAAAAGATAGATGAAATAACCTTAGAGCAGATGGCCGAAAGCATGGTTGGGCGCGAGTTGTCACAGATTTTTCCCGGTAAAAACAAGCCCTCTAATGAGATTATTTTTGAGATAAAAGGGTTAACTGTTCCAGGGGTAATAGAAAATGTTTCGTTTACTTTAAGAAAAGGGGAAATTCTGGGGTTTGGCGGACTTGTGGGAGCAGGACGGACAGAGGTGTCAGAAGCGATAATGGGTTTGCGTCCGGTTTCCGGAGGCGAAGTTATAGTTAAAAACAGACGGATTTCCATAAAGAAACCTGCTGATGCCATAAAAGCTGAGATTGGGTATCTTTCAGAAGATAGGCAGGGAAGTGGTGTAATTACCAGCTTTTCAGTAATCCATAACATCACCCTTGTTTCACTCCCTTCCTACAGCAGTAATACAGTTAGATGGATAGATCAAAAAGCTGAACTGGAAGCTAGTAAAAAATATCAGAAACTTTTCAATCTTAAAGCACCGAGTCTGAAAACACACCTTGAGTTTTTAAGCGGTGGGAATCAGCAGAAAGTATCAATGGCAAAAACTCTTGATACAAAACCTGATGTTCTTATACTTGACGAACCAACCAGGGGCATAGATGTCTCTGCAAAACAGGAAATATATCATTTCATAAACTCCCTTGCCAAAGAAGGGATCTCGTGCATTTTTATTTCATCGGAAATGGAAGAACTTATCGGAATGTGTAACAGGGTTGTTGTAATGCAAGACGGAAGAGTAACAGGTATTCTTGAAGATAAAGATATTAATGAAGAAGAAATAATGTTTTATGCAACAGGAATTAGAGAAGGAGGAGATGACAATTATTAATTATTCCGCTTTGCTGAAAAAAATTGACTGGCAGAAATATGCTTCCTTTATTGCTTTGCTTGTCCTTTTAGTGATCTCATCATTTTTAAGTCCCTATTTTCTTAAATTTCAGAACCTTGTGAATATTTTACGGCAGGTTTCCTATACAGGGATAATAGCGCTTGGTATGACATTTGTCATTATCGGTGGGGGTATAGATCTTTCTGTCGGCTCCATGACAGCTTTTATCGGGGCTGTTGTAGTTCTTTTAATGAACTCCCTGAATCCTATCATAGAAAATGAGGTTGTAGCTATAATTATAGGCATAGCTACCGGGATTATGGTTGGGGCTCTGGTAGGTGCTTTCAATGGATTTATGATAACTAAAGGGAAAATTGCCCCTTTTATTGTCACTCTCGGCAGCATGGCTATCTTCAGGTCTTTGACCCTGTATATAGGTAACGCAGGTGAAATCAGGTCTTTAAACATGCTTTACGGTGAATTCGGAATGGGATCTTTTATGCGTATTCCTGTACCGGTATGGGTAATGCTTATTCTAGCGGCTATTCTTGACCTGGTGTTGAACAATACAAGATATGGGCGATATATCTGCGCCGTTGGATCAAACCAGAATGTAGCCAGGTTTTCAGCCATTAACGTGAGTTTCGTCAGGTTTTTTTCCTACACTCTTATCGGGACTCTGGTCGCGATATCCTCAATACTTCTAGCTTCAAGGTTTAATGCGGTGAGCACTTCAAACATGGGGCTGGGGTTTGAACTTGACGTGATCGCGGCAGTAATTGTGGGCGGTACAACATTGACAGGTGGCCGCGGCACAGTGTGGGGTACTATATGCGGCGCAATTATGCTCGGTGTCATAAACAATATGATGAATATGGTTGGAGTATCCCCTTATCTTCAGGGCACAGTGAAGGGTATTGTGATACTCGGGGCTGTGTATATTCAAAGGCAGAAACAGTAATACAACCCCAGGAGGTACTGATGAATAATTTAAGGAAAAAAGTTATAGCAGCACCGTATCCCCAGAAATTAAACAGATTATTTTCAGAAAAAAAAATTCACATGATTAGCTCTCTTGCTGATTTTGTCTACCTTGGCGATGAAAAAACTGCCGGCGATGAAATAGATAAACACCTGCCCAATGCTGTTGCTATAATCGGTCAGATGGAGATGCCTGAATCCAGGCTGAGGATTGCGCCGGGGTTGAGAGCTATTTTCAACGTTGAAGGCAATTTTTATCAGAATATTGATTATGACTATTGTTTTAATAACGGTATATATGTTCTGAACTGCGGAGAAGCTTATGCTCTGGCTGTGGCAGAAATGGCTTTGGGATTTGCGATTGATCTGGGACGGGGAATTACCAGGGAAGACAGAAGAGCAAGAAGCGGAAATGAAAAATACCTTGCAGAAAGCTGCTTTGATTCAGTGCTGTTTTCAGGTTCTGACGTGGGAATAATCGGGTTTGGATTCCTAGGTAAAGCTTTAACAAAGCTTCTTGCCCCTTTCCGGTGCAGAGTAAAGGTTTATGACCCATGGGTTCCTGACAGAGTAATAATTGAACACGGATGTATACCGACCGCGCTGGAAGATGTTCTTAGGGAAAGCAGATTTGTTTTTGTCATGGCAGGTGTGACAAAAGACAACCTGGGATTTATAAGCGCGGAAAAGCTTTTACTGATTAAAAAAGATTCATTTTTTATTCTTATGAGCAGGGCAGCAGTCGTGGATTTTGATGCGTTATGCAGTCTGACTGAAGAAGGGAGATTCACAGCCGCGACAGATGTTTTTCCGGAAGAGCCGATTCCCAGAAACCACAGAATCAGAAAAAATGGAAATATTCTGCTATCACCTCACAGGGCAGGGGGGATACCCCAGGCTTTTGCTCGGATAGGTGAAATGGTTGTTGATGATCTTTCTTTGATACTTCGCGGACTGTCCCCACTGCGTATGCAGATTGCAATGAGAGAAACAGTCAAAAATATGATAAGTAAACCGGCGGGATAAAACTGTTTGCAAATACCTAAATCGGGAGGAGTTTTATGAGTGAAATAAAAGGCCCGGCAATATTTCTTGCCCAGTTTGCTGATGACAAGCCGCCCTTTAACAGCCTCGAAAGCATTTCATCTTGGGCAAAGTCTTTAGGCTATAAGGGAATACAGATACCGGCATGGGATAAAAGGCTTATCGATATTGATAAAGCAGCATCTTCCAGGTCATACTGCGAAGAAATCAGGAGCAGATGCAGTGGTATTGAAATTACTGAACTTGCTTCTCATCTTTTTGGTCAGCTTATAGCTGTTCACCCTACGTATGACGAACTTTTCGATGCTTTTACAGAGCCGTCTTTAAAAAACAACCCGAAGGCCCGGCAGAAATGGGCGGTTGAAAAAATGACGGCAGTTATAAAAGCAACAGCCAATTTGGGGCTAAAAACAGTACCGACTTTTTCCGGCGCGCTGTTATGGCATCTGATGTATCCATGGCCGCAGAGGCCTGCAGGAATTGTTGAGGAGGGTTTTAAGGCTCTTGCTTCTCTCTGGAAACCTGTTTTAAATATAGCATCAGATTACGGGATAGATCTTGCTTATGAAATTCATCCGGGAGAAGATCTTCATGATGGTGTGACTTTTGAAAAATTTTTAGAAGCAACCGGCAGGCATAAAAGCGTGAACATACTTTATGATCCTTCCCATTTTTTGCTTCAGTGTCTTGATTATATTGACTTTATACATATTTACGGAGAATTTATAAAAGCATTTCACGTAAAAGACGCGGAGCTGAGGTTATCAGGAAGGTCCGGTGTTTATGGCGGATATCAGAACTGGAAAGAACGACCCGGCAGATTCAGAAGCCCTGGCGATGGTGATATTAATTTTAAAAAAGTGTTTACAGCTCTTACTGAAATTGGATACACATCATGGGCTGTTATTGAATGGGAATGCTGTATAAAAGATGCTGAACAGGGAGCAAAGGAAGGGGCTTTGTTTATAAAATCTCATCTAATTAAAACTCCCAAAAAAGATTTTGATGATTTTGCGGGAACTGAAACAGATAAAAAAAAGAACAGAAAAATTCTTGGTCTTGAATGATCTTCTGTATCTAATGGAGGTATACAATGAAAGAACTGCATGGAGGAATAATCGGGGCAGGCAAAAACTCATTTATTGGGTTAGTTCACAGAGCTTCTGCCGCTCTTAACGGAGAAGCAGAAATTTCAGCCGGTGTTTTTTCAAGTGACTCTGCAAGATCTGCAGAACGCGGAACAGAAATAGGAATTGAAAAAAGTAGAATATACAGTAATTACACGGAGATGATAGAAAAAGAAAACAGTCTTCCCGAAGGGACAAGAATTGATTTTGTTATAATAGCAACTCCAAATGCTTCACACAGCAGTATGACAAAAGCATTTCTTGAGGGAGGATTTCATGTTGTCTCGGACAAACCTATGGCAGTTTCTCTTTCTGAAGCGCTTGAAATAAAAAAAGCAGCGGAAAAAAGAGGAATGATATTTGTACTGACACATGGTTATACCGGCTATCCAATGGTTAAACAAGCAAGGGACCTGGTCATGTCTGGTAGGATCGGAAATGTAATCAGTATTTTGGTTAGTTACACTCAGGGATGGCTTTCTCCACTTATAAATGATCCGGAAATATTCAAGACATGGCATCTTGACCCTGCTGTTTCAGGTCCATCTTGTACAATGATAGATGTTGGAATTCATGCGCTGAATCTAGCCCAGACAATAACAGGTTTAAAACCTGAAAAAGTCTGTGCAGACCTTAACACAGCCATCCCCGGAAACCAGCTTGATGATAATGGTAGTGTTTTGATAAAATTTGGCGGTATGGTAAACGGTCTTCTTCACGCTTCGCAGGTTTCAGCCGGGGAAGGAAACGCTCTGCGGATAAGGATATACGGAGATAAAGCAGGCCTTGTCTGGGATCAAGAATCCCCCGAAGTTCTTGAGATGATGAACCTTGACGGTACAAGCACAATATTTAAAAAAGGGATTCCGGCCTTGTGCTTAGAAGCCCGAAAAGCATCGAAACTTCCTCCCGGACATCCGGAAGGTCTTATCTGCGCGTTTTCAAATATATACTCTGCTGCTTTTAGAGCCATGCATTGCGTAAAAAATAATCAGCCTCCTTGTTCCGGAGGAATAAGCGGATGGGATTTTCCCGGCATGGACGAAGGGATAACCGGGATTGCTTTTGTAGAGGCAATTTTAAAAAGCAACAAGTCAACAGAAAAATGGATTAAAGTCATTTTATAAAATCTTTTTGATCTGAAATGAAAAAAGGAGCTGCTACATAGCAGCTCCTTTTTTTGTTCAATTGCAGAAATAATAAGCAATTGATATAAGATTTTATTCTAATCAGTCTACTTCATCCGGATTATAGTAGTCAGCTGCGTTCTCAGCTGTTATAAGTTCTGCTGAAAGGATAATCCTTAAAGGAAGCTTCTTCTGATAGAAACCTTCAAAGACCTGATTGTTATAACCGAGAACAGCAAGCCCGATAGCTGTAGCTATGCAGTCCGGAGGATAAGTGACATTTGCTTTTACAAGCTCGTCGCCATCCATTATCTTCTGGAGCATTGCTTTTGATGCGCCGCCGCCGAGCCATACTTTGATATCACTTCTTCCTGACTCCTTATAAGCCTGAAGAGCACCTTTCATCATATCATCATCAGCGGTATAGACAGCATCAATATGGGGATATTTCTGCAGGTAGTTTTCCATTACAGCAAGAGATTTTTCCTGGTTCCACATGCCTGGCTGTGAATCGAGTATTTCCATTCCCGGATATTTGGCTGCAGTTGCCTTGATAGTGTCAATTCTAATTGTATTGATGGGGCATGGAATACCTTCGATAATAACCATTTTGCCCTTATAATCCAGTTCCTTTGCAATCCATTCAGTTCCTTCACGGGTATAGCCTTCATCATCATTTGAAATATAAACATCATAAACAGGTTTAGTTGTGCCCCTGTCAAGAACTACCGTGTATATTCCTTTTTTATAAACCTCTTCAACAATAGAAGTCACTGAAGCATCGAATGGAAATACAACAATTGCATCAATTTCTTTTACCATTAAATCTTCAATATCGGCTGCCTGTTTCGTAACATTATCAGCTGTTAAAACAAGAAACTCGAGATTGGGGCTTTTTACTTTCCAGTCTCCAACGGCTTTCTGTACCCACCAGTTAACTCTACCCATATAACCGTGAGTAGCAGTCGGAAGAGAAATACCAATTTTTCCAACATAATCAGCTTGTGCGGCTAATATACCCATAGAAGTAAAACAAAAAATAAGCCCTATAATTAATAAAATCACTAATGTCTTTTTCATTTTTATCTCCTTTTTTTAATGTTATTCTTGACAGTACCTTATATTCGGATTATAAGGAAATTTTGTGAAAAATTTCACCTCCTTTTTCTACAGTATTTTATTAATCCGAGGAGTAGAATGCCACGGATTTACCCGTGGATGAATGTGAATTCGCCCTAATGGCGTCGAGCTTGGCTCGAAACGTGGAAAGGTGCTACGGGTATATTAGTGTGGTTTTTACTAGGAATTTAAATATATTATAAATATAGAGTATTTGTTTGTGCTATTCGAAATTAAGTTTTTTTATCCTTAATAATACTGCCAATGGTTAGAGAAAAGTAGGTTTTAATTAGTTATATTTGAATTAATGAATTTTATAACAATTTAACAATAGGGTATTTTTTATAATAGGGCGTTTTTTATTTTTTGTCAAGTTCTGTTTGCGTTCTGTCATTTAAAAATCAAAACCGCACTGTTTTTTAATGAAAGTCAATTCGGGAGATTCATTGATTTTTTAAAAGATATTATCTATAATTTAGGAAACTTCTTATTTGAATGTAACCACTTAAGAAAACATGGGGGACTTGCATATATAACCCCCTATGAAAAGTTAGAAAAAGTTACCGAATTATTGAGCTAGTACAACCGTCCCCTAGTAGATTTTAGAATTTAAAATTTAATAGAAGGAGTGATAATTTAATGAAAGTAAATCCGATTGTCTGGTGGGAATTAGCTTCCCATGACGCTGAAAAAACTTCTGATTTTCTAAAAAAAGTCTTTGGTTGGGAAATTGAGTATGATGAAACTGTTAAGTGTTTTGATTTCCCTATTCCTAAAAATTCCCGTAATCTTTCCGGTGGCGGAGTTTTTACTTTAAAGAAGGCCAAGCTGCCTTTTCTAACTTTTTATATTCAGGTAGAAGATATTGATGAAAAAGCTAAATTAATAGAACAGCTGGGGGGATATATTTTAGAAGCGCCTTTTGAAATTCCCAGTGGTTCACGAATTTGTTTGTTTAATGAGCCCTCGGGAGTAACTCTGGCTATGCTTGAGAAGAAAAAGTCTTAAGGATAATTTTTTTCTTATTAAACATCACTTACCAAAGAAAAGTTTTAACAAATGAAAATAATGAAAATAAAAACAAAAAGGATAGTGGAATTATTCCGCTACACTTTTTGTTTATTCAGGCAAAGTGTGTTAAATGATTATTTTTTAAAATATTTATTTAACATGTCTAATATTAATGCTCTCTTTCATTAAGGAAGTAGAAAAGAAATAAGTAAAATTTATCAGCAAATATATTTTAAAAAATATATTAAAAAAAGAGGATTTTTTAAACCTCGCGTAGAAATTAATATATTATAATCAACTCAAGATAACAGCCAGGGCATTTTTGAGGAAAATATCACCTAAAAATTATTTAAAAACTTTATGTCCCGATATTAAGAATTAAAATCAGGGATTAAATATTGAAGTTTACTGCCCGGTATATTTTGAAGAAAAAACAAATTTTTAAAGAGGAGAAAAAGTCGATGAAACAATTCCATAGAATGTTTTTAGTAATAGGAGCAATGATTATATTTTTTTGGTTTGTCTTTCCTGTCCTGGCAGTGGAATTTAGTGCTGACCTGAAAATTAAGCAGCCTGATAGAAGTTATGAATTTAAATATTATACTCAGGGTGACCTCTACCGGTTAGAAAAATTTACCGGTGAGGATAGAATTTTGCTTATTGCTGACCGCAAACTGGACATGACCTGGATGTTAAATCCAGAAGATAAAATTTACTTAGAGCTAAAAGGTACAGATGCTGCATTTTTTAACCCAATACGGGGTTGGGAAGCAGCAATGGAGGGTACCAAGGAAGAGCAGGTAGGTACTGAAACTGTTCAAGGCTATTTATGTGAAAAATATACTTATACTCCTTCGGGAGGAACAGAACCGGGGGTAGAAGCATGGTATTTACCGGAATTAGATCATTTTATTCGGATAATAGCTCATTACGGAGGAGGATATGAGGACGGAATATTTGAATTACTTAATATTCAAGAAGCACCTCAGGATGATTCCCTCTTCAAAGTTCCGGAAGATTATCAGAGAGAAAAATCTCCTGCAGAAAAAGCTCAGGAAAAAGAGGCTGCTCGACCGGTGCTTAGCGGGATGGAAGAGACTGTAGCTCCAGCAGGAAGACATCTTAAAACAGGAGCTGCCTTAAAGGTGAAAGTAGAGCCGGATAAATCTGTACGGGCAGTCATTGAAAACCAGGCAAAAGAAAAAGGAGGTGAAATTTTTCACAAAATTTCCTTATAATCCGAATATAAGGTACTGTCAAGAATAACATTAAAAAAAGG
>JABUBN010000238.1_pt1 | contig 15552 bp, 15 predicted proteins | sample 7240341 | NCBI WGS metagenome assembly JABUBN01 (sample SAMN07256345, study PRJNA390944) | subsurface metagenome | isolation source: Methane hydrate marine sediment | place: Pacific Ocean: Eastern North Pacific, ODP site | reverse complement strand
GACGTACAAAAAGCAGGAAGGAGAAGCTGTTTTTTACGGGCCAAAGATCGATATAAAACTACTCGATGCGCTTGGTAGGGCATGGCTGGCATCAAATGCATCATATCGATAGCACCTTCCAGGACATATGATCTTTATTGGCGGTTTCTGTTTTTCCATAACCCTTATTTGAGTCGGCGATGTGTGGCTGCGCAGAAGCAGATCTTTTTTTATATAGAAACTCGAAAACATATCACGGGCGGGATGGTCTTTTGCCATATTTAAAGCTTCAAAATTATACCAGTCATATTCAACTTCTGGTCCTGTTGCGACAGAAAAGCCGAAGTTTGTGAAGAAAGTGATCAGTTCATTAAATATTTTTGAAAGGGGATGTAAATGGCCAATATGGGGCACTTTTCCGGGAAGAAGTAAATCGATTTCTGTCGTTGTCTTTGTCTTGAATGAATTGAGCCGAGAATTCAATTCCTGACTCAGCTCATTTTTTAACATATTGATATTGTTGCCGAATATCTTTTTTTGTTCAAGCGGAAGTCCGGCAATTTCTTTGAAAAGACTGTTGATTTTGCCTTTTCTACCTAAATATTTGATCCTTATTGCCTCAAGCGTATCCTTATCTTTTACCTGTGCTAACGAGGTCTGTATTTCGTCTTTCAATATTTTCAGCTGTTTTTCCATTAATTTGCCTTTTATAACTGGTCTTCTGTCTTACACCTCTGGACAAGGTTATTAAATTCGTCAGGATGTTCATACGCAAGGGCTGCCAGTGCTTTCCTATTTAATTCAATATTTTGCTTTTTTAATGCGTGGATAAATCGAGAATATTTCATATTCTGGTTTTGCAGTGCTGCATTGATTCGCGTTATCCACAGGGCGCGAAAAACCCGCTTTTTGCGTTTACGCTCGCGGTAGGCAGAAACCCAGGCCTTCATTACTGCTAATCGGGCTGTTTTATATAATTTGTGTTTGGCTCCCCAATAGCCTTTTGCAGCTTTTAACCACTTGTTTCGCCTTCTCCTTGTATAGGGTACATTTCTCGTTCTCGGCATAATTTCTCTCCTTTCTTAAATTATAATCATTTTACAAATTTTGTCAATTGTCGATTAATTAAGTAATATAATTTTTTGTTCTTTTTTGATCACCCTTTGACAATTTAGCCGCCTGGCGGAGTCTCCTTTTTCTTTTTTTGGATTTTGAAGTAAGCAAATGACCCTTACCTGCTTTTCTTCTTGAAATTTCACCGCTTTTCCGCTTTTTTACCCTTTTTGCCCAACCTCTTTTAGTTTTCTGTTTAGCCATTTAATTATCTCCTTTTTTTCTCAGGAAGAAAGGTAACGTGTAGTATATTGTGCTCTCGTTGTGGTAGATTTTCAACCTTACCTAAATCTTCAAGATCAACGATCATTTTATCTAAAACCTTCATTCCCAAATTAGCGTGTAACATTTCTCTTCCTCTTAAACGCAGGGATACTTTTACCCGATCTCCGTCTATAAGGAATTCCTTGACTTTCGTGAGTTTTACCTGGTAATCATGTTCGCTTATTTTTAAAGACATCCTCATGCCTCTTCCAGTTGTTCGATGTTGATGCTTTCGTGATGCTCGTTCCTGCCTTTTCTTTTCATATACGTACTTTCCAAAATCGAGCAGTTTACATACTGGTGGTCGGGCATTTGGAGCAACTTCAACCAAGTCTAATTTACTTTCTCGCGCCATATGCATGGCTTCCCTGATATGAAATTCACCGAGCACTTGACCTTTATCATCAATTAATTTTACTCTTTGAGCTCTAATATTCCTATTTACTCTAGGTAATTGCTTAATTTTCACCTCCTTGTTCTTTTTTTGTTAGTTTAAAAAATTCCTTTAAATTCATTTCACCCATATCAACTTTTCCTCGTTTTCTTACGGAAACAGTTTTATTTTCGATTTCTCTTTTACCGACAATAAGAATATATGGAATTTTCTTGATTTCAGCCTCCCTTATTCGATAATTTATCTTTTCAGATTTTTCATTTAACTCTGCCCGCAGTTTTCTGCGTAGGCATTTTTTAAAAATCATTTCTGCATATTTGTCCTGTTTATTCGTTATTGGCATAATCATAACCTGAACGGGTGCTAACCATAGAGGAAAAGCTCCGCCATAATGTTCAATCAGGCAGCCGATAAAGCGCTCTAGAGAACCATAGATTGCTCTATGGATAACTATTACTTCTTTATGTTTACCATCACGGTCCATGTATTCAATATTGAATCGTTTTGACAAATTGAAGTCGAATTGAACTGTTGTAGCCTGCCATTCCCTACCAAGCGCATCGAGTAGTTTTATATCGATCTTTGGCCCGTAAAAAACAGCTTCTCCTTCCTGCTTTTTGTACGTCAGATCGACTCTTTTTAAGGCTGATATAAGTCCTTGTTCAGCACGTTCCCATTCTTCATCACTGCCCATGTACTTACCTTTTTCATCAATGTCACGTACAGAGAGATCAACATTGAATTTCTCAAAACCAAATTTTTTTAAAATGGTTATGGTCAATTTCAAAACATTTGTAAGTTCTTCTACAATCTGGTCGGGTCGGCAGAAGATATGGGCATCATCCATGGTAAATCCACGAACCCGGAGCAGACCATGCAGGGTTCCAGAAAGTTCATTTCTATAAACAGCTGCTAATTCAGCATATTTTATAGGTAAATCTTTATAACTACGTATCTTTGATTTATATATTAAGATATGACCAGGACAATTCATTGGTTTAAGAACATATTCTTCATTTTCAACGGGCAGGGTGTACATATTATCACGGTAAAAATCATAATGTCCAGACTGATGCCATAGCCGTCCCCGGGCAATATGAGGGGTTGAGATCATTTGATATCCTGCGGCATTATGTTCTTCGATCCAATAATCTTCTGTAAGTTTCTTAATTATCGTACCTTTTGGATGCCAATAGACCAATCCTGCACCAGCTTCGTCAAATATCGAAAAAAGTTCTAATTCAGTGCCCAGCTTCCTGTGGTCTCGTCTTTTTGCTTCCTCAATTTTTTCAAGGTAATCACTTAACTCCTCTTGGCTCGGGAATGCAATACCGTAGATTCTTGAAAGCATGGGCTGATTTACATCACCGCGCCAATAGGCTCCGGCAAGGCTCAACAATTTAAACGCATGAATAGATCCCGTGCTGGGAATATGGGGGCCTCTACATAGATCAACAAAGGCGCCATTTCGATACAGGCTGAGTTTGTCATCGTCAATTTCTCTAATCATTTCAGTCTTATATGATTCATTCTGTTTTTTGAAGAATTCATTAGCAGCTTCTTTTTTCATTATAATCCTCTCAAAAGGTATATCTTGTTTAATGATTTCAGCCATTTTTTCTTCTATATTCTTAAGATCTTCAGGTGAAAAGGGCTTAGCTATATCAAAATCATAGTAAAATCCCTGGTCAATTGAAGGGCCGATCGCCAGTTTGGCTTTTGGAAATAATGCCTTTACTGCAATTGCCATTATGTGAGATGCCGAGTGCCAGTATATTTTTTTACCTTGTTCAGTTGAAAAATCAATCAATTCGATGTCGCAACTTTGAGTAATGTGCGCAGAAAGGTCATATAATTCGCCATTTAATTGAGCAGCAAAGACTTCTTTATTGCTTGTTAAATCGCTAATACGCGCACCTTTTTCGATCTCCATGACTTTTCCATTTAACTTGATTTTCAGCATATTGCAATTATAAATTATTTTTTTCATTTGTCAATAGTGAAAGAGCCGAATTTTGTTATTAGGTTAGGATTTGGAAGCCAGAATAAAAAATCCTGCATCCATACCCAAACCAATCTTCTATACGTATCGTCTTGACTTCCCCCACTTCTTAATTATAATCATATATGGATTACATTAAATATGCATTTATTGCCATGGTTGGGTGGGGCTTCTGGGCGATTGGCAGTAAGATAATGACCCGTTATTTTAATACTGTAAGTACCTCATTCTGGATATCTTTATGGTCGATTATTTTTTTATCACTTTACATGATTTTCAGGAAGAATTTAATGATAAATAAATATGTTTTTTATGCCCTGCCGATTGGATTTATTTCTTTATTTGCGATCCTTGCATTCTATAAGGCATTAAAAATTGGCCCTATTTCAGTTGTCGTACCATTGACAAATATGTATGTTATTTTTCCTGTGCTTTTTGGTTTTATTGTGCTCAAAGAACCAATAACGCTTACAAGAATTATTGGCATAATATGTGCGGTCTTAGCGACTATTTTCCTCTCATTATGAAAGTAATTATCTACGAAAAAAACACTGAATTTTTTTATCCTCTAACCAATCTATTCCCACAATTCAATTTAAGAATTGGCATGAAATCGATTGCAGAGAATATTAAGTATTATTTTGGAAAACTGAAAGTTGATTATATTTGTCGTGACGTATTTAGATTTAAAGAGATTAACCCCAAAGAACCTGCTATATATATATCCGGTCAATGTATAATCACAGAAAAATTCGATTTTCCAAAAGAAGAAGTAAAATTTTTAATCGGTTCAAAACCAGCAGGGTTTATAAAATACAAACCACCTTTTCCAAAAAATCTTAAAGAAATCGATAAAGTATTGAAATCTATTAAAAAAACCAAAAAGCTCCCGGGTTTTATTTTGAATAATGTTTGGGACTTAATCAAATATAATGAACCCATGCTCATCCATCATTTTAAAATGAAAAAAGGGAAGAGTAGAACACTTAAAGGTATTTGTATTATCGGCAACAAAAAAAACGTATACGTGGCAAAAGATGCGGTAATTCATAATCTGGTGTGCATCGATGTTTCAGCTGGACCGGTTTATATTGATAAGGGTGCAGTAATTCGACCGTTTACAACTATTATTGGACCTTCATATATCGGTCGTGATACAATTATTGAGCGAGCAAAGATCATAAAGTCAAGCATCGGTCCGGTATGCCGTATGGGCGGTGAGGTAGAAGCATGTATTTTCCAGGGGTACTCTAATAAATATCATGAGGGTTTTATAGGCCACTCATTTATTGGCGAATGGGTAAATTTAGGAGCCCTTACTACTAACTCGGATATAAAAAATAATTATGGTTCTGTGCGTATGAAAATTGGGAAAAAGAGACTCGATTCAGGGATGATAAAATTAGGATGTTTTATTGGTGATCATACAAAAATAGGTATTGGTACCTTAATTCCTACCGGTGCAGTAATTAGTAGTTTTGTAAACTTTTTTGGCGGTGGGATGATGCCGGGATTTATTCCCGGCTTTAAATGGTTGACTGCAGAAAAACAAGAGGATTATAAGCTTGAAAAAGCAATAACTACGGCAAAGATAGTAATGAAGAGAAGAAATATAAAGATGTCAAAACAGTATGAAGACTTAATCAGAATGAATTATAAATGGCGAAATTTGTCGTAGCAATTGACGGTGGTGCAGGATCAGGTAAGAGTACAACAGCAAAAGCAGTTGCTAAAAGATTAAATTTTTTCTATCTCGATACTGGTGCAATGTATCGTGCAGCTACATTAAAATATTTACAGTGCCGGGGTAGTACAGATAATATTGACAGGGCACTCGTAAGAGAAATCATAAAAAATACAGTAATCGACCTGCGACAGGATGGTTCTAAAATTCTTATTTTTCTTGATAACAAGGATGTTACGTTAGAGATAAGAACACACCGTGTCAATAATTTTGTATCTCCAATTTCAGCAATCCCCGAGGTGCGTGAGTGGATGGTGGAAAAACAACGAGAGGTAGCCGAGGGTAAAAACGTAATTTGTGAAGGCAGGGATATTGGAACTGTTGTATTCCCGGATGCACAGGTAAAGATTTATATGCAGGCTGATATGAAAATCAGGGCACAGCGACGGCAGAAAGAATTAGATGAAAAAAACATAGAGGCAGATTTTAATAAAGTTGTAGAAAATATAAAATTTCGGGACAAGTATGATTCAAACCGCGAGCATTCACCATTAAAAAAAGCTGAGGATGCTATTATTATTGATACAACAGATATCACCATTGAGCAAGAAGTCGATTTTGTTGAGAAAATAGTACGGGAGAGGTTAGACAAAAATACCTAACCCCCACACCAATATGTACCCATACTACCAGTTATTTATGAATTTCCCGAACATAAATACAAAATTAGACCTGCGGACTACCAGTCCGTGGTGCCTATCACTCTAACTACAGCAGCGTCAATAATTACAACATTTTGATAGGTATTAGTCTTTAACCAATCGCCTTTATGCTATTTTTGTGCCAAAACGTACGGCAATAGAGAGAATTTAGTGAACGAATATATTTATTTTACATTAAAGTTTGTTAATTTAAGTTATTTCAAAATTTGTTTATTTTATTTTTATAATCTTCTTGGTTATACTTTTATTGGGCGTTTCTAACCGCATAAAATAAACACCAGGAGGTGATAGTTTGCAATTTTTATCTTTGCCATCCCAAACCGCTATTCTCACACCCTCTTGCAAATTTTGATTAAGAAGATTCCTTACTAATCTGCCGTTAATGTCATAAACATTAATTTTAATACATGCATTTTTTGCAAATAAATATTTTATTTGTGTCTGGGATTTAAAAGGATTGGGATAAGGAGAATAAACCTCGAACCCTTTTACAGCCGCTGGCATTCTTATTTTTTCAACAATTGCACCTTCCTCAGTATATTTTATCGTGAGATAATCAGCATTATTTTCATTGAATGCATAACCAGTAATAATAATACATCCGAATAAATCACATGCAACCCCCTGAGCATAGTCATCAATGTCATCACCACTATCATATTCTATCACCCACACCGAATCGCCACCAGAAGTATACTTCAATGTATGATAATTGTAGGAGTCAAAAATGGAAGCTGAGCTATAGTACTCACCAGTGATAATAATATCATTAAACCTATCAATTGCGACATCTCTGACACACCAACTCGTCATGGAACCTAGATAATGGTACCGTGTCCAGATCGTATCACCCTGAGGAGTATATTTGAGTGTTATATATCGTCCTGGGTAGTCGGGTTGGCCACTTACAATAATAGCTCCGGTCGTATCAGCAGCAACGCCATGTGCATAACTATTTCTCGAATCATAATGATACCTCCTGGTCCATAAGGTTTCGCCATCAGGACTATACTTAATAGTCAGGTATGTATAAAGGTTAATAGTATCACTGAATGAAGACCCCGTGACAATAATATTGCCAGAGCGATCCGTTGTAATATCATTGGCAATGTCATTAAAACCATCATCATATCTCCGTGTCCAGATTGTATCACCATTACTATTATACTTGATTGTGAGATAATCATAATCAAGTCCTTTAAATGAATAACCGGTAATAATGATATTCTGTGTTGAATCAAAAGCAACGCTTGTCCCAATATTATCTTCCCCGGTCTGGTATCTTTTTTCCCAGATGAAGTTTCCTGATGAATCGTATTTTATTGTAAGGTAATCGTAGATAGTATCGAGACGTGACGTCCCGGTAATTACGAAATTGCCCTCATTATCAATGGCAATGCCATGAGCAATATCACTGCCACCAGCATCAAAGACTCTGGTCCATATTGTGTCACCATACGGAGTATATTTTATTGTATAAAAATCATAATCACTGCCATTGTAAGAACTTCCAGCAATGATTATATTATTAAAACTGTCGGTTACTACACCAAAGGCATAGTCTGGATTACCACTGTTGTACGTTCTTGTCCAAATAAGATAAGGCTGGGAAAAGGTAAAGGTAAACAACAAGAATAATTGAATGATCACAATGAGTATTTTCATTTTATTAAAACTATTTTCCTCGTATCAACCCATTCATTGGTCTCAACACGCAGAAAATAGATTCCCGAAGACTCGGATGTTATTTTCATTTTTTTCATATGCTTCCCAGCGCGTTCTCTGGTTATTGTTTTGTTGATTATTCGTCCACAAATATCAATCAAAGATATTTTTACTGAGGAGCTTTGTGACAAAGAATAAGAAAATTCGATTTTGTCAGCAATTGATATAAGCCTTAATTTTGAAAAAATTGGTATATCGTGATGCTCTGACACGCCGGCACCATAAAACTCTAAAATCCAGAATCCACAGTCAGTTGCTGCTGTATAAATATATTCTCCAACAACATAAATCCCGGCGTGCAAGACACCATTTTCTGAAGCAGGTGCATATTTATAGTATCCTACCTCGTGGGGATAAGATGGATTGGAAACATCAAATATTCTGACTCCCCCACCATAATAACCAGTAGAGAGATAAGCATAATCTCCTTGCACAAAAATATCATTGACACGAATAGGAGAATAATAACCAGCAGGTACAGGATTATACGGATTAGAAACATCAACAATCCAGAATCTTGAATCACTATAATCACCAATATAAGCATAATTTCCAGAAACATAGATATCAATACAAGATGTTGATAGACTACAGCTTCCAACCACGTGAGGATTTGATGGGTTTGTAATGTCAATGATTCCTAAACTACCTCTATTAGTACAATAAACATAATCGCCAAGGGCAAATACTTGTTTAACGAATAATGTGTCCGAAGAAGGCAACAGAGAAATGATAAAAGGTTCTGCAGGATTTGAGACATTGACCACGGCAAATGTGTATCTCGCTCCTTCACACCCTAAATATGCATAATCTCCCTGAACAGACACATCCCGAACCCAACTATTTCCATCTCCCGGGTAGCCAGGAACATAGCAATGCCCCACTTCTTCAGGATTTGCGGGATCAGAAATATCAATCACCCTCATACCACTGTCATAAGCTGTAACATAAAAATAATCTCCTGAGATCACGAATTCACGATAAATATCATGATGATAATTTATTTGACACTTACCCATTTCATAACAGTTCTGAGGATCAGTAATATCAATGATGCGGAACACGTTTTTCGCATCACCAAATATTGCAAAATTGTTTGAAACCTGAACGCCAACCGCTGTGCTCATTATCTCGTATCCACCAACATAAAAAGGTAAAAAGGGTTCTGTAATGTTTAAAACATACACGTCACCCCATGCTATACTGTATAGATAATCATTCAAGATTGTTATTCCACTCGTTGGATACGGTACCTGCGCCATGAGCAAAGGATCATCAGGCACTGAAATATCAAATACATAGAACTCCATTCCTCCGACAAATAGATAATTTTCTAAAATCAAGGGGATGCCAACCGGAAAATCGACAAGACCGCTGTTTACTACCTGGGGATTGGTCGGATCAGAAATATCCACAACACGCAGACCCCAACCCGTAACATAAGCATAATCACCCTTAACCACAACCTCCATCCCTTGACCTATATAACATCTTCCCAATTCAAAAGGCGACGCAGTATTCGATATGTCCACAATAATGAGCGCATCGTTTACACCCATAGCACATGCGGCACAGACATAGGCATAGTCATCCTTGACATAAACATAATATGACCAGACACTGTCAGGCACCCACTCACCTCGGATTATAGGCAAACTCGGATTTGAAATATCGAGAATAGTCATACAGGTATATGATATTACATAAGCTAAACTGTTGCGCACGAACACATTTAATATAGATTCACCAGACTGCCATCCACCAATCTTTACTGGATTTGAAGGGTCAGAAACATTATATATCCAAAGCCCCTGTTCTTTTGCAGCAATATAAAGCAGGGTATCTACAAGAAAGGGAAAAAGTTCTTTTATTGGTGTAATTATTTGACCGACTTTTACTGGATGCGATGGGTCATCAGTATTCAATATCAGAATACTGGATCCAGAAGAAACAAAGACATACTGGCTATAGTTTATCACACCACTTGCTAGACCTTTACTGCATCGACCAAACGGATAACCACCAAGAAATTTCACATTGAGCGAGTCCTGAGCAAACACAAAGGATATAAACGCAAAACTCAGTATGAGTATAATTTTTTTCAGTAATCTACAATTAGGTGAACTTTTAAATCCTAATATTTCTATCATTGATTCTCCAACTTATTATCTATATTTTTTAGACCTCGTCAAGATGTTTGTTATTACTGAACATTGAAGAAAATAAGAATAATTAAATTCTGAGGAGGGATGGAAAACCCACCCCTCCTCTAATGTATGCCTATTCGAGAATCACCATCTTCTTAACATCACTGGTCTCAGGTGTTTTTAGCTGTAAGAAATAAATACCACTTCGAAAGTTAGAACGCCAGATATTAAAAGAAAGAAGAGTCAAACCAACTTAGTTCTGCGACATTTCTTCATCATACTTAGATTGAGTTGACTTGCATATATCCGAGAATATAATTCAACACTATGTGTTATCTATCGGTAGGATTTACTTATTTTTTCTTAAGACCACAATCATTTGTTTAAAAACTGTCTAATTCCTTTCAAATATCTCTTACATGGTTTCCTCCGCCCTTGCTCCCAATTTGTTACAGTATCAGTAACAACCCCAACAAATTTAGCAACATCTTTTTGGAACAACCCCATGTCCATTCTATGTTTTTTTATCTTTTCACCGAGTGTTTTTGGCCTTAATGGATAACCTTTTGGATGTTTTTCAGATCTTTTAATCGTTAGCTTGAGTTTCGGGTTTGTAGAAAATTTGCAACGAATCCTCAACGATGTGTTGGTGTGAGCGTATTGGTGTGGGGGTAAATCGTTAAATAGTACACAGGACTGACACCACGAGTGGTGTCAAGCCTGGAGGGTTAGTATGGTAGCAATTTTCTAATTTGGGCAATAATGTTTTTAACAATATCTGGATCTTCCGGGCTATACCACTGTAAACCGGTGATTTTATTGAACCAGGTAATTTGCCGTTTGGCAAAATTTCTTGTTCTGCATTTTGCTTTTTCTATTGCCGCTTCACGTGACAATTTCCCTTGTAGATATTCAATAATCTCTTTATATCCAATTGTTCGTAAAGCACTTGACTCTGGATTAAAGCCCTTTTTTAAAAGTGATTTTACCTCTTCTATTAAACCATTATTCAGCATGTCATCAAACCGATTATTAATTCTTTGATACAATTCTTCTCGAGGTAAATTTAACCCTATATAATAAGGAAGATATTTCGACTTTCTCTTTTTCTTTTTAATCAAAGTGCTCAAGGGTTTACCTGTCATTGCGTATACTTCAAGCCCTCTTAGTATTCTCTGTTTATCCCGGGGATTAATTTTTTTTGCCCATTCTGGATCAACGGATAATAATTTTTTATAAAGATAATCTAATCCATGTTCAGCCAGCATGCATATTAGTTTTTCTTTGTTCTTTTTATCTGATTCGGGTAGTTTGTGAAGGGGATTGAATAGTGACCTGATATATAATCCGGTTCCGCCACATATAATAGGTATATTTCCCTTCATTATTATTTGTTCAATTTTTGCCTCGGCGTCGCGGGCAAATTGGCCGCAGGAGTAGGTATTATCTGGATGGATAAAATCTATTAAATGAATGTTTATTTTTTTTCTTTCTTTTCTGGTCGGTTTTGCCGTGCCAATATTCAAGTATTTATATATTTGTCGGGAATCGGCGGAGATGATTTCCCCTGATATTCTTCTGGCGATTTCGATTGCTACTTTTGTTTTACCTACGGCAGTAGGTCCGACAATTGTTAGAATTTTCATTACAGATTCCGCAGATATTCAGATGCTAAAAATATGTTTGGATATTGGATTTTTGACTTTTGAAATTGTTTGGAACTTGGAATTTGGTATTTGGAATTTAATGGCGCGAGCCATTGTTATAGATTTATTCCCAGGAGAGCGAAGAAGTGGATGATTTGTGGTTTAAAAATAATAACTATTACTCCTCCGATCGCCAAGAATGGTCCAAATGGTATTGGACTTTCCCGGCTTTGATGTGTGGCGATGATATAAATAACACCTAATATCGCACCTACGAGGGCGCCGATAAAAATCGATGTAATGATCAAAGGAAAACCAACAAACGCGCCAATCATTGCGCTAAGATATACATCACCAAGGCCCATTACTTCTTTTTTGTATGTCCATCCGCCAATTACTCTAATTAAAAGAATTAACCCACCGCCAAAGACCGCACCGATTAGACCGAGGATGAAATTACCTTTCATTATTTGAAAAACCAAGCCAATAAATATGCCCGGGATAGAAAAAATATCAGGAATAATCTGATATGAGAAATCAATTCCCGAGATAACTATTAAAGAACAGAAGAAAAATACATAGAAGAAAAACTCAAGTCCGAGATTATATTTAATGAACAGATAGAAAAATAAACATCCGGTAACCAATTCAACAAATGGATAACGAATAGATATTTGTTTTTGACATCCCGAGCATTTTCCTCTTAAAAATAGGTAACTAACCAAAGGTATATTTTCATACCATTCAATAGGCTTTCTGCAGTGGGGACAGAATGAGTTGGGTTTGATAATACTTATTCCCTTTGGTATTCGAAACATTAATACATTGAGGAAGCTGCCTATTACAGCACCAAATAGAAAAGAGAATATGTAATATATGATTTTCAAATATTTTTATCCTTAAGGTTAAAATATACACCGTATGAACTGAGACATGTATCGAGCTCATTGATGCTTTTAGAGATAATTTCCAAAATCTGAGAATGTGTATACTCATTCATTTTGGGGAGAGCTAAAACAGCTTTTTTTACACCCGGGACAAGTGAGGACACAATAATTTCTCGTTCGGCAAGGCTTATGAAGATATCAGCTCTATTTAGCGGCTCTCGATAATCATTTTCAAGGATAATACCGTGGCCAATATCAACGAGTGATTTTATTAAACTGTAAAATAGATATTTCATCCTGTCCAAAATTTTTGTGCGATCCGGTGATTCCAATAAATCCGTTTTTTTTGTTGTTGATTTTATTTCATCAATATTTTTTTTAAGATCTTCATACGTCGATTTAAATTTTTCATAGTCCATACTGTAATATACTTATTAAAGACATTTTGTCAATACGGTACATATATAAATGAAGAAGGGGGGAAATACCCCCCCCTCTTCATAAATTATTTCTTCTTCCTTTTCTTCGTTACCTTCTTCTTCGTTACCTTCTTTTTAGTTACCTTCTTCTTTGCTGTCTTCTTCTTTGCTTTTGTTTTTTTCTTTTTTGAAGCACTCTTCGGCATTATTACCTCCTTTTATATGTTATTATAATCATAATTACAAATTTGTCAATACCTAATTTGGAGTGTAGCATTGAATTAATCGCAAATATTACTCTTTAGCTCAGCAGTAAATTGCGGGACTACAGTAGTAAGGAGATAGGAGACAGAAATCAGCAGGCTTTGATTCTTCACTTTCAGTGAAGTTGGTAAATTGAAGAACCTTAAATCTATACTTTCTCTATTTTTTATTCATTACAATACTGGTCATCTTTAATTTCAGTCTTATAATAATTTAGACTGCATAAGGATTTATACTATTGACTTGTTATGAAAATTGATTATGATTTTATATGATATTATGGGTTTTATGTTTTTTGTTGAACGCTGGTGATATATATTTAGGTGAGCTGGATGGTGTAATAAGTCCTGCGAGTAGTTCTTATTTAGTACGTGCAATTAAACTTGCCGAGGATAATGATGCTTCGTGTTTGATTATGAAGATTGATACACCGGGCGGTCTTGATCTATCAATGAGAGAGATAACCAAAAGAATACTCAATGCGGAAATTCCCGTTGTAATTTATGTTGCACCAAAGGGCGCAAGAGCAGCTTCTGCGGGTGTTTTTATATTATACGCAAGTCATATTGCTGCAATGGCTCCTGGAACCAATATAGGTGCTGCACACCCGGTAAGTATGGGTGGAGAAAAGATTGACAGTGTGATGATTGAGAAGGTCACTAATGATGCGGTTGCTTACCTGAAGGCGATAGCGCGCGCGCGCGGGAGGAATGAAAAATGGGCAGAGAAGGCGGTGCGGGAAAGTGCATCAATCGACGCTGAGACTGCTTTGAAAATAGGTGTCTGCGAGATTTTTGCTGAGGATGTAAACGACCTAATCAGTCAACTGGATGGACGGATTGTCGAGATAAAAGGGAAAAAGCGTACATTGAAGACTGAATCAAGTCCAGTAAAAGATATTGCAATGAGTTTTAAAGAACGATTACTGCTATTGCTTACCAATCCTAATATTGCATATATTTTACTACTTTTAGGCATTTATGGGTTATTTTTTGAATTACAAAATCCCGGTATGATCTTTCCTGGTGTAGTTGGCGGAATCTGTATTATTTTAGGATTTTATGCATTACATCTACTCCCTGTTAATTATGCCGGCGTAGCATTAATTGCTCTATCTGCAATTTTATTCATTCTGGAAATATATACAACGTCTGGCGGTCTTTTGACTGTTGGTGGAATTATTTCATTGGTATTGGGCTCATTGATTTTGTTTGAGAGCAATGTACCGTTTTTGAGATTATCATGGGAGGTTATTGTGATAGTTGTCATAATTATTGCTGCTTTTTTTATCTTTTTATTGAGCATGGGAATACATGCGCAATTTAAAAAACGAGCGACTGGTAGAGAAGGAATTATAGGTGAGATCGGCGTGGCGAAGACTGATATAAAAGTTTCAGGTGGAACCATATTTGTACATGGCGAGTACTGGAACGCAATAAGCGATAAATTAGTAAAGAAAGATGTTACGGTAAAAGTGATTGATGTTAAAGAGATGACATTAAAGGTTAAACCTATAGAACCAGCTTAAAATTATCAAATAGCAAACCAATGTTGGTTATAGCCCTGTTTGCTGTATTTGAATCTTTATTGTTCCCGCGTAGTATTTTTTACGAAAGCCAATTTAATCCGGCTTCACTTTATCCTGAGAAATTTGAGTTGATAATCGGAACAGGTACGCATTTTGGTTTGTCTGATTTGCGCACCTATACTATCCATTCAGAAATTAAGTTATACCGAATAAGTGCCACGAGTTTTGGTAATGACATTTACCGAGAAAACACGGTAAATGCTGGTTTGAGTTTTCCTGTTGTAGAGAAATTGGCTGCCGGGTTTAGTATTGCTATGTACAATTACTGGGTGAAAGATATTTACAATCGATTCACTTATTCTCTGAAAGTAGGCGGTATGTACCGTAATAATTTATTGGAAATCGGAGGATGGGTAAATAATATTAATATACCAAAATTTTCAGACATCGATTATCTCCCACCAACTTATTCTCTGAAACTTAAATACCTGACAAAAACTAATTTTTCTTTTGCTTTTGCAATACGTGGTAGAGAAACAGACTTACCTTTTTATAACGTTGGTTTGTCTTACTCGCCATATAAAATTATTACATTCGGTGCGGGCGTAAACACTGAGCCAATGTATTTTGAATATATGTTAAGACTCGATTTGGGCAATTTTATTTTAGATTATACTGGAAGTAACCACAGATACCTTGGATTATCGCATTATTTCAGTGTAGGTTTTAATCCATGACTGCTCTTCTGCTTCTCTTGATTTTATCTGACGAGGCTATG
>JABUBN010000237.1_pt1 | contig 15616 bp, 14 predicted proteins | sample 7240341 | NCBI WGS metagenome assembly JABUBN01 (sample SAMN07256345, study PRJNA390944) | subsurface metagenome | isolation source: Methane hydrate marine sediment | place: Pacific Ocean: Eastern North Pacific, ODP site | reverse complement strand
GGGCGTGATCTGCCCCAATTCGACCAGCTGACGACCGAGACTGACTTGAAAGTCCAAAGCCTCTTTCACAGGAACGCTTTGTAGATAACGATATTGAATTGAGGGGGAGGGAAGAAAGGGAAGTCCTGCAAGCAGGCCGAAGTCGATCCTACTCACCGAGTCCACTGCACGGATACCTGCAGTATAGCCGAAGATCGACTCGAACACGATGCCCAAAGCGAGGCTTTCCTTCGGAATGCCCTGGGGCTTAGCAGGGCCCATAGCTGAGAGGAAATCGTTCTCAAAAGTTCAAAAGATGATATGATGATCTATAGGAGGCTTGTGAATATAAACAAGTAAGAAACACATAACTGTCGAGAACAAAACAACAAAAACAGAAGAAATCAACCTGAACAAACCATGAAAATAACTTACCGGAATTAAGATCGACGTTTTTTGTCCATTTGCTATTACGACTCCACATTGAAAGAGCAGGGCCCTCTGGGTGTTCACCGTCCTCCACAGGTCTATCCGTTTACTGTAGCGTTTCTTGATGACTGCCGGAACCATGCACTCGGGTAGGATGGGATGAAAAGTGGTAAGCAACCGGTAGCAAGTCGACAGAATCGGACTATCGGCTGCAGCCATGGACGGCAACCGCTGCGGATAATTGCGATTCTGTCGGCGAGGGGCATGGATGCCCGGAGCGTAACTTGCGCCGGTACTATTTTACGTAATTAATATGCTTTATGTAACGCCTGAAAGTAAAAAAATTAGAGCTCCGGATCCAGCCGGCCTTGCACCTTTCGCGGCGCTTCCTGAGCCTGTTCGCCGTTCTTGATCCGCCGCAAGAGGTCGGTCAGTTCGTCTACCCGCTCGTCGTCGGCCCCATAGTATTTGGCCCCGGCCTCGTACTCGTCCCTGCGGCGTTTGATCTCTTCCCGTATCTGCTCAACTGTCATATGCCCAATTTCCCTTGCCGGCCATCGGCAGCGGCGCCTAAAGCTCTTGCCGTCGACTGCCTTGAGTATCGCTTTCAGCTCGTGAATCCGCAACTTGATGACACCCCGCTCAATGACGCCGCTTGCGTGCTTGGGCGAAAAGAGCTTGTCCCTTTGGGACTTGCTCCGCTCGTGCGCCAATCCCAAGAGCTTGATGCGCTCGTGGAGCAACTGCTTGATTTCCTCAACGGTCACTTCTTCGCCGCCCGCCGCTTTTCGGCCTTGTCAACGACCTTACGCATATACTTACGAAGCTCGGCTGTCATATCGCTGTTGTGCTTAGCACACCATGCTTTAAACCCGGCTCGCAGATCATCGTCGATATCGCGTAGATTGATTGCTGCCATATACACCTCAAACAAGTGTATCACCTGTAACAGTAGAAAGTCAACCGATGGTAGTATCTGACAGTGCTGACGCATCATAGCTTGCCGCAGCCTCAGGGGGGCTGTGGCGGGAGGGCGTAGGGGCAGAGCGTGATCGATAGCGGCCGCGAGAGGGTTGAAGATAGCCCCGGTGGCGCTAGGATGGGCGTTTTTGGGCGCAAGTGGGCCATCGGCGGAAGGCTCAGGGCAGAGTGATTCCACGGTGGTCTATTGTTGTGATTTTGTTGTAGCGGCTATCGATTCGGTAGCTACACGAAGCGCAGGTAGGTTGGTACGGCGAGTCGGCGCCGCACCTGTTCAGCATCTAACCATGGTCCACTCAAGGTCTGGCGGATGAAACGAATGAAGCCTCGTGCGCCCAAGGTAGCGACTATCGTGGCGAGTTGCACGGCATTGAGGACCAGCACGTTCAGTAGATGCCCGATACGCATAAGATAGTGGTAGCCTTTCATGGCGTTCCAGCTATAGGAGAAACAGTGTTCGTACTGGTAGCCGCAGCGTTTCTCCACCAGGAACCCTGACTCGATACCCCAACGATGACGGGCGCCCTGATTACAGCGTATCAATACGTTCGTGCAGTCAAGTGGCTTTGAAGAAAGCCACACATGACGGGCTTGCTCGATCACAATCTGCTCCGTCTGCGGATCAACCTCTTCCCAGCTCTCTTCACAGACAACTACATGCACGATCTGTCTCTTCCGTCCGTTTGGGCCATAGGTGTACTCGATGTCGTTGATCCAGTGGAACTTCTGCATCCTGTCGCCCCAGATGTTCTCCAGACGATCCTGAGGCTCCAGCAGCTTTTTCAGTCCTCGGTATTCTTCCCACACCTGAGGCAGACTGCCATCCTGCAGCACGATCGTGAACTGCCAGTTGTAATTCCCACAGCCCTCCATCACCGGCCCATTCGGGTACAGCCCATCGAGAAGCACCATGAAGCGGGTGCGGGGAAAGGCCTTCTTCAGTCGCTCCGCTAAGCGATGGTAGCCCCTGGGTTCACTGTCCTGCTTCGCTTCGGCCGTGTCGCCCTTGTTGTATTCTAAAAACTCGCTCATCAACGGGACCACCATCCCGTTCCCAAAAACCAGATTGACCTCAACAACGTAGACGTAGTACTGCTTTTGCTTCTCTTCCCCAGCACCTACCCTTCGTTCCAGACACTCCTCGCTCCACGGAACCTTACGAACCATTTTCTGCGTACCGTCAAAGGCTATCGGATAGCAGCCTTCAATCATGTAACGCTGAAACTTCTTCTTGCGCATCAACTGCTGTACCAGCTCAATCTGTGCAGCCTCGATCTGATCTACCTCAATCCTATCCAACAGCCTCATTAGAGTATCCTGGTGTGGCAGGTCCTCCAGCTCGGGAAACAGCAACCTCAAGTTCTCTTTGAACATCGGCCGGGTCAGCTCTCGATTCGCCTCCCGCCGAGAGCTCACCTGCAGCACAAAGATCAGGATCCCGTAGATCATCAGACAGGTGAGCTTGTGCTTGAGCTTCTTCGGATTCCGGGGGTCCGGTATTTTGCGCAGTCGCAGCAGCAGAATCGGAAGCTTTCCCCGCAGGACCTTCACCTGCTCTGTGACCGCTTCCAAACGCGCTTGTCTCTCTTCTGAGACGTTTTCGTAGCCACTGACGCTATTCGGTAACGTCGCCGTAGCGGCAGGCTCTAATCCTCGAGCTTTCTTCCGCTCCCGAAGCTGCTTTTTGATCTCCTTCAGCTTTGCCCTGGATGCATCGATCTGTCCTAGCCGGCGGCGGCCTCTCATTGCTGCACCCTCCCCATCAACTGCTCAGAGCACAACAGTCTCCGAAACTCCTTCACCAGCGGCTTCACGAAGATCTTCTTCGGACTCGTGTGGTAGCTCTCCCCTTCTCGAACAAGCCCCTTGCCGGTGGTCATCCCAAGGTGCTGCCACCCAGCTGCCTTGTAAGAGCTGCCTTCTCGCCGCGACGAACCAAAATACCATAAGTTCGAGAATCAGGATTCATTACCCATTTCATCCGCTTTGCGGACGGGAGCTCGAGGTATTGAGAAAGGCCAACCATAGAGATGGGTCGATTCTGATAGCGGCGCCCAGTGGCTTCAATAAGCATATACCTCTTTGGATGACGGAACATCAGGCTGCTTGTTATCGCATCTCTGAGAAGCCGGAAATATGTTTGAAAGCTCTCTTTTCGTTAATCGAATTAATTGACTGCTCTGAGGAGGAATCAAGCTTTTGAGCTTCTCTGTTTATGTGCGTATTCTTTGAGAGAGAACCTGAAATCAAAGACTACGAGGAGAAGCCATGAAACAACTTGCCTTTGGATTCGTGAGAGAGATCGAATACCTTTTCCGTTTTCCACCTAACGTGGAGAGGGAGTTATTGAGGCAAATGGCAAAAGCCATTTGGCGAGTTAGCCAAGAAGAAGGAGGGAGGATCGATGAGCGACTTACAACAGATAAACAGCAAGATAACGGAAAGCCATCTTAGGCGTAAGGCCGTTATTTATTTGCGCCAATCCAGTCCGGGACAGGTGCGGCGCAACAAAGAAAGCCAAAGGCTGCAGTATGCACTGAAGGACAAAGCCCGAGAATGGGGATGGCAGCAGATCGAAATCATCGACTGTGATTTGGGGGCGAGCGCTTCCGTGGGTGCTGCCAAGAGGCTGGGATTTGAGAAACTCACCGGCACTGTGGCAATGGGAGAGGTGGGGATCATCCTCAACAGGGAAGCCTCGCGGTTATCTCGGACAGACAAAGATTGGTGTCGGCTATTAGAGGTATGTAGCCTGTTCAATACGCTGATCGGCGATGGGGAGCAGGTCTACGATCCTAACCTTTCGGACGATCAGCTGATATTGGGGATCAAGGCAACATTGAGTGTGTACGAGCTGAAGATCCTGCAAAAGAGGATGATAGAAGGGATGCAGGCAAAGGCAGCACGAGGGGAGTTTCGAAGACAGTTGCCGCCTGGATACATATGGGATGACTCGGGTAAGATCGTCAAGGATCCCGACCAAAGGGTCCAGGAAGCCATCAAGCTCGTCTGTAGGAAGTTTCGTCAGATTCAGAGTATTCGCCAAACCTTTCTTTGGTTTCATTCACAGAATATCGAGCTTCCGGTGATTAAAGACCGAACTGGAGGCAAAGAGCTCGTGTGGCATCTTCCTAAGAAAGGCATTATCAGAAGGATGCTGCAGAATCCTATCTATGCTGGTGTATACGTTTGGGGAAGGGACACCACTCAGATGAACTATGAAAATGGCAGAATTATAAAACGAAGGGTATCGAGAAGTGATGCAAGGAAGGCGAGGGTCTTTATCGAGAACAATCACGAAGGCTATATTGATATGGAGACCTATGACGAGATTCAAAGAATGATTCGGAAGAACCGTCTCTTCGACGAATCTGCTGAAAGAGTGGGGCCGGTAAGAACCGGCTACGCTTTGCTGGCCGGCATATTGAGGTGCGGCCGGTGCGGCAGGAAGATTTATGTATCATATCGCTCCAAGAGCGGGTCGGGCGCCCGATATACCTGCAGAGGTGACTACGCGTCGGGAGGCAGGTATTGCTTGGCTTTCGGCGGCAGTACGGTAGATAAACGGTTCAGCGAGGAACTGCTCAGAGTGATATCTCCCTATGGTATCGAGGCCAGTGTTGAAGCGGCACGCATGGCATCGCAGAGAGATGAAGAGACGATAAAACTCATGCAGAAGAAGATAGAGCAATTGGAATACGAAGCTACTCGCGCCTTTGAACAGTACGACGAGGTTGACCCTCGCAATCGTCTGGTGGCCTCAGAGCTTGAAAGGAGGTGGAATGAAAAGCTCGAGCAGTTGGAGGGGGCTAACAGTGAGTTGGCGGAGATCGAGAAAGCCCCATCTGCCCTTACAGAGGAAGATCTGAGAAAGCTGAATGTCTTAGGAGAAAGATTCCGGGAGGTATGGGAGAGCGAGTGGTGTTCGGTTGTGCTAAAGAAAAAAATCATCAGAACGGTGGCCGAAGAGGTGATTGTAGATCTCGATGAGCCACCCCAGATGCTTAAGTTCGTTATCCACTGGAAAGGGGGATGTCACACTGAGTTTGAAATGCCCAAACCGCCATCGGGTGTTGGCCTAAAGACATCCGTGGAAGATCTGGAAATTATCCGCAAGATGGCAGCTCGCTATGCAGACGCTGACATTGCGCGAGTTCTGAATAAGCTTGGCCGCAGGACTGCCACCGGCAAACGCTGGAGTGCTTTTAGAGTCGAAACAATTAGGGGGAAATACTCTATTGCCGGGCATACCCAAAAAGTAGAGGATCCTGATATACTATCTCTGGGTCGAGCAGCGAGACATCTGGGAGTCAGCCAAACCACAATCAAACGACTGGTAGCAAGTGGTGCTCTCAAGAAAGAACAGGCAGTACCTTGGGCTCCATGGGAAATTAGAAGAGCTGAACTGGAGTCAGAAAAAGTCAGGAGGATTGTAAGAGCCCTGCGAGAGACCGGACGACTGATAATTGAGGGGGTAGATTCGAAAGAACAGAATTGGTTGTTTCCTGAGAGGTGATTCGTGACGGTGCTTGTGAAATTCGGATTGTAAGTAACTATATTGCAAGGAATTATTTTTAGCAAATATTAACTAAAGCAAGTATTGCACTGAATAAGGAGTTTGCTATGCGAGGTATTATGCGACATCATGGCGATACCTCGGGTCCACGAAAGTCTCCATCAGTGCCGGCCGATACCCCCAGCGCTGCTGCCACTCGTCCGCTATGCCTCTGGCCACTTTTCCCAGGACGTGACTGGACAAGTTCTTAACTGCAACCCACGGAAATATCAGATGGCGGGAGAGGTTTATCACCCAGGCCAGGTTCCTCAACCTCTGCTGCTCACTCCACCCTATCCAGCCATCGCGGGCTCCCAGCGCCCTCGCCGCTCCGCTGAACAACAGGCACCCCAATCTACCCTCCCGGCAACTGATGAAGTACCGCAGCCGATAGCCGAAGGGCTTCTTGTAACCAAGGGGATGGTAGCGCTGCACATACTCGTTCCACAGCTTCTTCTCTTCCGGCTCATCCGCCACCTCAAGCCTTACTTCCTCAAGGGCCCCTACCGTGCCCTCTATCCTGCACTCCGGTGCTGTCCTACCGCTAATGACTATCTGCTCATTATGGGTGAAACTCTTGCGCCGCCGTGCTCTTTGTCGCTCCGTCACGACGGCGTTCACTTAAATTCCCCCCTCTTTGCTCAGATAAGCTCCCCCTTTCACTCGCATGATTTTTCACAGGCAGCTTGATGAGAAAACTGAATCTGAATGGCAGCAGGTGCTTTTCGATTGAGCGAAGATATCGCCGAGTATCATATCCCCGACCCGTAAGCTTTGCAAGGATACCTATTGCCTCATCTTGAAAACAACACGAAATAGGGGTACGGCAAGGATTTCTCACGAAGCAGTTTTCAAAGCGATTGTGGGGAAACGGTGATGAACCTATTTGCGCTTCACATGGTCTATGTAAGAATGCTGAGGTTCTCCATCGCTTCTCCGCATGAGCGCCAATCCTATCATTTCCAAAAGGTATATGCTCTACTGCGAACAGTGTGTCTCGATGGCTCAATCGCGTGGGAGAGGCTGTGGATGTGTTGGGATCGCAAACAAGAGTCGTGGTTTTCTTCCCTTCGCGACTTCCCTGCCTTTGGGCAGATATGAGAGCTATGTTCCATTCGTCTTGCGGGACAAGGATCCTGACTGCAGGTCTCACCTGGTATCTGCGCACAGGGGATAAGGCTTGAGGCGACCCTTGCAATAGCCCACGGCTTTCGAGTAGCAGAGGCCGCAGCCAAGCTGCCTCACCGTACGAAGATACTGTGCCAAAGCAAGATTTTGCGTGCCCTCGAGGTCGGCGCCGGGAGAAGCTGTCGTTCTGAGACTCATCCGGACCGCCGCCGATCCCTCTGATCTGAGGGGGGGGGTACTCAGATACCAAGTGCCTCGAGAAAATGCAATACAGAGCGTTATGGGCCTGTTTTGGCCGGCGGCGTCCCAAAAACGCCCTGAGCCGGAGAACATGCGTTTTTCGGGAGTTTTTCTCTGCTTGAGCCATTATTGTGCGGCCACCGATGCTTTCTCACTCTGATCCCTCTTCTTGCCCGCCCTCACGGCGGCCCTTGAGCTCGATACGGTGATCTCTGTGCACGATACGATCGCAGATAGCATCGGCCAGGGTGGGATCCCCAATGACCTGATGCCACTTGTCTACCGGAATCTGGGATACGACGATCGATGATGGGATAGGAAGTACCGGTCTCAGTTTACTGGAAATCAAGAGGACAGCCTCATGTTGCATCGATCCTGCTTTTCCCTACTGCCGAGAAATATCCATCTTCCGAAAAAATGCATCGGCAAACCACTGACAGAGCAGGCGGACCCAAAAGGCCGCCGAAAGCCGATTGTGGGCAACCTGCAGATCTACTTTGGTCTTGTTTGCGAAATCCTCCTATGATCAGCGAGGGCTACCGATTCGATCGTTCTGCCGGCTATCCCAAAACATAGGTCTTTCAAGAAGGCCGCAAACTTCAATCTTCTCGGCTCAGGCGGTGTCTGAGTACCCCCGGATTTCACGCCCGCTGCAGACCATATGGCGTTTTCAATCATAATCCTCCTCCCAAGCCTTCCGTCATTGTGCTCAGCATATCAGCTTGTACTTCGATCCCCTCCTTGCCGTAGGACTTGCCCTTGGTGACGATTAGCCTGACCGCTTCAGAGACGCGATACTTGATATCGAGTGTCGCTTCCGCCATCTGCGAAAAAGGTCGGAACTGGGGAGCCAAAGATTGATTGCGAGTGGGATTGCTCGAGGAGTCTGTATCCCATAGCTACTCCAGTCAAAGAAATTAGGCTGGAGTAAAATTGCGGAATACATCAAAGGGAGACTATACACTTGTTAGGTGGGGAATCTTAGTTACCCTAGAGTCAAAACCCTGGGGAACATACAATGATCCTAACAGGTCTCCAACTGGGGAACCCTGGGCAGCCCGGCATATCTCGGATCCTGAGCTCGCTTAAGTGGGCAATAGTCGTGACCCCGCACAATAGGTTCCGTTCAGCGGCATAGCGAATACAACTCTATTCTGCCAGAGGCCCGTTCCAGCACCTCGAAGCCTCCGTGGCAGCAGTCTCAAAGTATGCTTTTCTACCTCCTGGAATACCTCTATAAGAGCTTCTCCGGCGGTACCGTGCTCGTTCTGTTCGTGCTCCTGCCTTGCTCCATGCGAGGGCATGTTGATCCAGGATATGGATGTCAGCGGTAGCATAGAGCCTTTTCGGGCTTCATGTTGGGGAATGCGAACAATTGGAAGTGACCATGTTATCTGGCGTTTTTGACATTGAAACCCCTTGCAGATATTCTATATAATGGATATATTGGAGATAGATAAACATTAAAAAACTGTTTACGCGCGTAAACAGATCATCTTCCACATGTATAAAAACGATTGCCTGGATAAATCATATCATAAAAATGAGCCTGTGTCAACTGCTTTTCTCATGTTCTCGATCGTCGAGCGCAAAAACTGAGAAAAAATAGCGGGGCAAAATAAATTAACACTGGAAATAAAAGAGCGGTTTCCTTGAGTCCAAGCATCGATTGGGCTAACAGGATCTTGCGTTGCTTTCTTCGCAAAATACGCATTCGCAGATTGCGGGCTGCGAACTTGGATGAATTGCATCATGTGATATGATTCCTTAAAGTCTTGTTTTTTCGCGAAGATTTTTTGCCCGTTTCGGCGCACCGACAAAGGCCACAGATAACCGAGATTTATTGCTCTCTCTGTGATCTCTGTACTACTAAGCTTCAGGATATTGAAAATATTTTGCCCTTTTCATGCGGAAGCCTGCGTAAATGGCCCTTGTAGCGCAGGCCGGCTTGTCCATCGTTAGGGCAAGCCACTCGCGCCCGTTGAGACAGACCTGTACCGAAAAGGGAAACCATGTCTGGAGGCGGCTGTTCATGAGGCCGAAGCTCGGGTATGAGAAGCAGTGATACAGATGCAGGCACTTACGTTGCTTGATGCACAGGATCAAAGAGATATTGTTCGTGATCCTGGCACAGAGTACGTCCATTGCGAAAAACGGCAAGAACCGAACGAAAGGGTCGGAATTTGCCGAAAACCGTGAGAACCGGCAACTCAATACACCGCAGGCGCCGTTCCATTGGTAGGTGTAGAACAGTGGCATTGCGATACGTCCCACGGAACACGATCCGGTCCCAACCGCTCAACACGCCGATTACACTCTGCTGATGCTTTGCGATAAAATGCTTCATGGTAGGCATCTTTCCTCTTCTAATGATGTTTCGATATACATTATTATGGGATAGATGCCTGCCTCTATTCACTTTGGTTGCGGCCAAGTGGCCGCGCTAGGGTGTTTACGCGCGTAAACTCTGGAGAAAAAAGATTTGATTACGGAAAACTTTTCAGATAGCACAAATCAGAAGGGGGAAGGGGGGCAATTAAATGAGTAAAAAAGGGGGAATTTATCTAAGCGCTGTCGAGCCCTTCGGCCTCCAGTTCGTTCAGCAGCTTCAGACAGGCATCCACCTTCAGCCCGCCTCCGGCTGTATACCACTCGAGATGCTCGCAGATCGTCGCCGCCAATTCGTTCACCGCCAGCCCGGGCAACAACTCCACCGTCTCCCGTATCTGCTCAACCTCCTCAGCGCTGATCTTCCGCCCGCCCTGCATCACTCCCTGCCGTCCGCTCTCGCTCATTTCTCGATTCCTCCCATAGCGTACGTTTCAACACAAACCCAACCTCATACTACATAGGGCGGAGCAACGTGTCTATACCCCTCTGGGCTCCACACGATACGAGAACGAGAAGGCTATACCGATAAAGCGGGACAGAATTGAATGAGTTTTTAACAAGGCTTGTAGGATACGCAGCGGGAAATAAGAAAATCTCTCCGGCTAGAGACAGAATTAAATACAGATGATACTGTCGAGAGGTGAAAAACCGATGGAGAGATATTAACATATTCAACTGCATACTGAGGAAATTCAAGGGTCGGAAGCTGAGTATCCGCAAAATTGCAAAGGATACCGGTATACCGAAAAGTTCAGTTCACAGACGAATAGCTGCTATGATTCGACGGGTCATTTACCCCGAGTCACACTTTTGGGAGTCAGAAGAGGGTGTTTTGTGGCTGAAGCGGTTTATTTTGGTTCTCATTATACAGCTAATGATTAGACGTGAAGTAGGCGCTCCGACAATATCACAGCTACTGAATTTGTTACACTTACAGAATCACATAGCTACCTCGCCTGATACGTTAGAGAAAATGTGCAAGGAAGTAGAAGGGATCATTGTAGAGTATGGTCAACAGCAAAAAGAACAAAACAAGGAAGTAGGAGTAGAAAAAGTATTGGAATTGATCTTAGGCAATGACGAACTGTTTTTCAATAATCATCCGCTTCTTCTCAGCATGGAATTGAGATCTGGTTTCATATTCTTGGAGAAGAAATGTGAGGATCGGACATATGAGACATGGCTTGAGGAGCTGAAAAAGGTATTACCTGCTGGATCAAAAGTTATCTCTACAGTGTCGGATAAAGCTGCGGCGCTGTTAAAATTGGCGAGTGATGGATTGGGAGTATTGGCAATTGCTGATCTATTCCATGCGATCTGGGGTATATCTAAGAAGCTCGGAGCCGCGTTTGGCAGGCTCAAAACAAAAGCAGCTAAGTCTCTTGCAGTAATAGAGTTAGCTGTAACGATAAGCACGAAAACGCCCCAGAGAATTGACCACGAACAGAATAGAGAAGCTCTCATTCAACAACAATCTGATTACGAGTTGATAACTCAAGCACAGAAGAAGTACCAGGAAGAGATGAGAGGCGTCGTGCTACAAGTACATCCCTTCAAGATTTCAGGTGGAACACAGAGTTCTGAGAGTGCAGAAGAAGAGATCAGAAACAGACTGGCTGTGTTGACTGCCTTGTCGGAAGAATGGAAGATATTTGGGGGAAAAGAGGCAATATTAAAGTTTGAATGTCAAACGCATTCCATTTGCTCAATCATCGATATGTGGTGGACACTATTTCGTGCAAAGTTGAAAGAGCTATATTTAAGCCTGCAAGAAGAGGATTGGCTCATTAACGTTTTGTTACCAGCTGTTTATTGGAAAGTGCAACTTTTAAAAACCGATAGCAAAGAAATCGCCAATTCCTACAGGGAAGCTCTCAGGATAGCACTTGAAAACCTGCAAGAACATCCGTTTACAGGACAGGTTGGAAAGAAATATAAAGAACTGGAAAACTGGTGTAGGAAGATGGTCGAATACTTCCAGCGCACCTCTTCTGCTGTTGAAGGGCGAAATGGTCAACTATCCCAATCATACCATTGCGGTCGGGGATTATCGTCTCAAAGGGTGAAGGTCCTGACAATTCTTCACAACTACGATCACCAGGGAGTTTATGGAGTCACACCGGCTGAACACCTCTTTGGAAGAGCTCCTCCCAATCTTTTTGAGTATATTCTGAGAAGATTTGAACGTCTCCCAAAACCAAAAAATCGTAAAATACAGACCAAGGAGAACTTCCTCGATATTAAGCTATGTCCCGCTTTATCGGTATAGCCACAAGATTTTGGTATTACTACCTGGTTTTTGTAAACGCTTAACTCCGTTATCTGACATTTTGTATACAACCTCCTTTTAAGCCGCTTTCTCAGGCGGTTTTTTTATTACCATTCTATTTTCTGAGAGTACCTTGAGAAATTATCTACTTTCCGACTAATCGTTTTTGGTGCTATAAATTCGGCTACAGATTTCTGCAGATCGTTCAATTCTACAAGTTCCTTTTCATCAAGCTGCCGAAATTTTCCTGCCCCCATTACCATACTTGTTAGCCTAATCTTTAGAGCCACACTTATCTTTTCTTGTCTCTCTTTTGTCATAATGAATCCTTGCTTTCTAACTCTGCTTCATCCCCTGAAAAATCCTCATCCTTGATTCGCCGCAACCGTATTTCGTGGGTCTCTTTATCAAAAAAGAATTCGAAAAAGCTGTTCTCGGGAATTTTCGTGCTTCTAAAGTAGGCCAAGGGAATTCGGATTCTGTGACTGCAAACCTTAAGATAACTTTTGAAACGTGCTTCCATGGTAAACCTTCGTGAACTCAGGTGAACGACAGTATATTAGTCATCTTCTAATTCGCAGTCATCTTTTGCATCATTTTCTTGATTTCCTTCACTAATTTGCTTTACAAGTCTTTTAATCTCATTTTCTTTGTAATCCCATACAACACCAGTCAGTACATCGTGCCAATGTTCCTTTCCTTCTATTTTGCTATAAGCTTCTTCAGCGATCTCTTTTTTATTTATATCTACCTTTAGCTTATCTTTGTATGCTCTATACACAGCCTCTTTCTTAATCTCGTCTTCATCTATATAAATAAAGCTCTCTAGTTTCTCCACATCAGGCTTAATTAGAATAGGTTTTATCTTGTCTCTGATAAAATCCTGAATCTCTGTTGTCGTTAAATTATTAAGCTCAACCCTTCTATAGAGCTTTTCATACTTATCTATCACCAGAAATTCAATCTCTTCTTCAGTGAGAATGCTTAGAGCATCATCGTATCCTTTTTTATACGCAAATTCTTCAGCAGTATCTTCTTTCCCAAGCGCATGAACGTCTGCTACTGTAAGGCCTATATGTTCTATATCTAGCGCTTTTTTAAAAGTAAATTCCCCGCTTTTAATCTTATCCGCTATTATGTATCCAGGTATATCACAGTCAGTTAAAACATAGACTTTTATTCCCTTGTTGATAAAGAAGTCCATCAGCCTTTTACTCGCCCTATTAGCAAGTCCAGACGTGGACATTAGGCCTAGATTTAGTTCTTTCAAAAGGCCGCTCTCTTTTAAGACTAAATAGAATCCAGCTTTCTCAATGAAAAGAACATGACCAAACTTTAACTCATCTGGAATTAGACCCTCATATTCTATATGTTTTAGCACATCGTATGTGCTTAGACCAATTTCTTTATCTGTAAAAGGATCGTAGAAAAAACCTCGCCTTTCAAAGAAAATCCTATTCTCATATTCTGGTTTTTCTTTTATTTTATCTGTAACTACTTTCTGACTAACTGTACCATAGTCGGAGTCATTTAGCTCTACACCAAGTTCATGGTTAATCATTTTCCTAGCAGTATAGAATATCTGTCTAACGCTAGCGTTGGTGCCACCGCTTGCAACCTCAAAAGCTTCCCAGAAATATTTTGCCATTAATTTCTCTTTGCTCTTATAACCTTTATCTGGTTTGGTCTTCTTGCTGGCAGCCCTATTTTTTCTTCTTTTCCTCGCAACCTCTTTCACAGTATCTTGGCAAAGATATTCAGTAAGCTTTATCAAATCATCTTGAAAAGCGGTAGATATTATTTTGGTCTTTGCCTTGTCTGTGAACTGAATATAAGGAGAGACAAAGTTTATAATGAGGATCAGACCACGAGACTCTTCTAGAAATCCGCTGGCTTGCAGCAAGTCCTCTAGTGAATCTGCCCAATCATAATTTTTGCCACAAAAAGCAACGCCATAATGTTCAAAGTAAAAAGGCATATCAAAATAAGTTACAGAGTTATTAACAGTACAAGTAACTTTATTTGGTACAGTAGCATCTTCTGCCTGTAACAAGAACCCTTCCATGGTATAGGGAATCAAAGCCTCATTATGCTCATACTCTCCCGTCAGTTTCTTATATTTGTATTTATTCTCCTCCGGCATATCATATATTTCAAATAGATTCTCTTTCTTTGTTAGGTTAACCTCCAATATATTTGATCTAGGCGGCTTAGTATTATCAACAAGATAATTATGAAGTTCGTCTATTAAATGTTCTTCATCCGCTATTTCTTTTAGCTTCTTTGGAAACTGCCCATCAAGTTTTAACCTCTGAGTGCCACTAAAAAACAAGCAGAAATCTCGTGTGGTCCTATCTTCATCTTTTAAAGTCATGGCCTGTAGAAGGTCATTAAAGGCTGCGTTGTCATACCATTGGATAAAGGTTTTTTCCGTTCTTTTGATGGGCTTGGTTATGGCAGGAAATGTTTTAATATTATCATTATCATCAATAATAAACGTCACATCTGGATTGCTCAAATAATATTGCTCTACGATTCTATAAATTAAATTTGTATTAAAATCATAAACACCATCTATTACAATGCCATTTCTCTCCATATCAATAGAACTCGTATCCTTCTCGAATTCAACTATTCCGGCTTTTAACTTTGATTCATTTATTTTATAATAAATTAATTTTTTTTCGGTCACAAAATAAAGCTTATAGTTCCAGATATGACATATTCCAATAATAGTCTTTAGAGCGTTCCCCTGAAATCCCCGTGTAGGTGTTTTAACAAACCTTTTACTCGAAACATATTTATTGAAATCAAAAATGTCGTCCAGCACTTCTTCGGGAATTCCTAGCCCACTATCATATATTGAAAGTCTACCTAGTTTATCATCATCATCATCTTCATCCTTGTGTGTGTCATAACAGATTTCTATCTTTTTATCTTTAAGCTCGTTTATAGCATCTAGACCATTATCTATAATCTCTTTTATAATCGTATAGTCCCATTGACCTTCGCTTAGTCCTGTTAATGTCCTTAGCCCATCTTTGTCAAAATATTCAACCTGTCTAGATATCTCCAATACTTCTCTCATCATCTCTCTTCCTTTTTTATGTATTTTGTTACGTTTTCCATACTTTTGAACCTCCCCATATACAAGTATCAGAAAAAGCCATACTGTATATTTTGCAGTTTTTACAAGCCCGAAAATATAAAAAGACATTGCCAATCGTCAACATAGGTTCCTGATAACAAAAAGGGCCGAAATACACAGCACAGTGCCAGCATATTTCGGCCCTATATCCTTCTTTAAATATTTTATTTGTTTATTTTTTTATTCTACCCCCCTCTTCTACGCCAACACCATGTTCTAAGAGATGATTATGACAAATATGACACTATGATAGACTCCCCCTATCTCTCTTATATATTGCTCCTATAGAGAAATTGATTAAACAATAGGAAATAAGTGTCATAAGATTCATAGTGTCATACCCCTTTAGGAATTCTTCTCTGAAAAAAGAAGGTCCAGTCCTATCCATCTCGTACCTTCCATAGTATGATCTTTTTCCAACCCCTTATTCTGTAGCTCTATAGAAAATTCCCTATGGCTAATTGAGTATTCTCCGTTTTTTTCAGACCAGTCCTTG
>JABUBN010000236.1_pt1 | contig 15634 bp, 17 predicted proteins | sample 7240341 | NCBI WGS metagenome assembly JABUBN01 (sample SAMN07256345, study PRJNA390944) | subsurface metagenome | isolation source: Methane hydrate marine sediment | place: Pacific Ocean: Eastern North Pacific, ODP site | reverse complement strand
CTCACTACACTATCTCGAATGCCGGCTTGGTAGGTGGTGGACACTGGCCAAAACCGGGTGAGATAAGTCTCAGTCACCGTGGGGTTTTATTCCTTGATGAGCTACCTGAGTTTGGACGTTCACTGCTTGAGGTATTGCGCCAACCCCTGGAAGATAAGATAATTACTATCAGTCGGGCTCAAGGCAGCGCAACCTTTCCCGCTAACTTTATGCTGGTCGGGGCTATGAACCCGTGTCCCTGTGGCTACTATGGTGACCCTTTCCGGCAGTGCACTTGCCCTCTCAGTCTGGTTTCCCGTTATCAGAGGCGTATTAGCGGACCGTTCATTGACCGGGTTGATATATTTGTTGAGGTGCCTCATATTGACTATGAAAAGCTAGCTGACGACAGGTTAGGGGAAAAATCGGATAAAGTCCAGGCCAGGGTTGAAGCCGCCCGCTCCCTTCAGCGTAAACGTTTTAACGAGACTAAACTAACCTGCAATGCTGAAATGACGCCAATCGAGGTAAGGGAATTTTGTCGGGCGGAAGAAGCAGCCCAGAGCCTCTTGAAGGCGGCTATGAAGCAACTTTACCTCTCTGCACGTGCCTTCCACCGCATACTTAAGCTGGCTCGTACTATCGCCGACCTGGAAAATGCCGATATAATTAAAGCCCATCATGTGGCTGAAGCTATTCAGTACAGGCCAAGGAGAATGGTATAGCAGATAATGGAAAATGACGATATAGAACATGCTGCAAGATTAATACTGGCCAGTCAGTATGTTGTTGGTCTGACGGGGGCGGGTGTTTCGGTGGAAAGTAGTATCAGACCTTTCCGTGGTCCGGATGGCCTATGGACGGAGTATGGCGAACCTCCGATGGATGGTTATCAGCACTTCCTCGCTGACCCGAAGACAAGCTGGGAGCAGCGGATCAAGAGAGAGGGTTATGCAAGGGAGCTTTACGAGACTCTCATGAAGGCGAAACCGAACCCGGCTCACTATGCTCTGGCCGGGCTTGAGGAAATGGGAATTTTAAGGAGTCTGATAACCCAAAATGTTGACAATCTTCATCGAGCAGCTGGGAATAGAAAGATAGCCGAGATTCACGGGAATTTCTCGAAACTAAGGTGTATTCAGTGCAATTCGCGATATGAGCCGGAGGAAATATCACTGGAGATTCTTCCTCCCCGTTGTCCCCGATGTAATGGGATAGTAAAGAGTGATACGGTAATGTTTGGTGAGCCTATCCCTGTTGATGTCCTTGAGATATGCCAGGATGAGGCAAGCAAATGTGATTGCATGCTATTAGTGGGGACTTCTGCCTTTGTTTACCCTGCTGCCGGCTTCCCCCTGCAGGTGAAGGGAAAAGAAGGGATACTGATAGAAGTTAACCTTTATGAAACTGAGATTACTTCCTCCTGCAATATTAGCTTTCGTGGTAAGGCTGGTGAAGTGCTTCCCCGATTGGTAGAGGGTATAAAGGTCAAACTGCAGGAAAGCGGGTCGTCCCCATAAGGCTCCGGTTATACTCGCCCTTGTTTCCGGGAAGTTCAGGTTGTTAACTGAAGTAAGCAGTATGTTCATAAATTGGTAAATTTCTATTTTATGTGGGTCGGTGAATGGAAAGAATTGAGAAACAGGTAGTAGCTTATACATCAGTCTGTCATGCCCTGGTTCATATCTTTGAGCTGGCGTATGGAGTTGTTTTAATAGGTGTTGCCGAGGAGTTTGGAGTGGGCCTCCTTCTTCTAGGAGTGCTGGCTAATATTGCTGGCTTCGCTTTTGGTTTGGCAGCCTTACCTGCCGGGTTTTTAGCTGACCGCATTGGCGAGAGGCGATTATTGTTGACCTTCTGCCTGGGGTCAGGCATAGCCTCGGTTGCTGTTGGTTTGTCGCCTAATGTTTATGTATTAGGTGTGGCCTTGGCAGTCCTGGGATTAATGCTGGGTATCTTTCATCCTGTAGGGACGGCCTTTATTGCTAAAGCGACTAAGCATAAAGGTATGTCCTTTGGTTACTTTGGTGTAGGTGGTAATCTGGGGGTCGCCTTGGGACCTCTTATAGCTGGGGCTATCGCTTCAACGCTGGGCTGGCGAGCACCGTACCTTATCTTTGCTATTCCTGCCTTCTTGATGGCGGGTCTTCTCTATTCTTTTACCCGAATTGGAATCTCCTCTGTTTCAGAAGCGACTACTGCTGAGACTGATGTGAAAAAAACTCCCTTGCGCTTGATTATCATGCCCCTGGTGCTTATTTTTGTTGCCTCAGCCGCATACGGTTTTGTTTATCGTGGATTGGTTACCTTTTTACCTTTATACCTCAGTCAGCAGCTCCATTTTACTTTTTTCAACTTGGACAGTATGGTATTAGCCGGCTCTTTCACCACTGTAGCACTTATCTTTGGAGTTTTAGGGCAATTTCTGGGAGGATACCTGTCCGAGCGGAGACGACATGAGGTGCTTGCACTTGTAGTGGCTGCGATAGCAGTACCGCTACTATTGTTGATGGGTAACAGTGAAGGATTGATATTGTTGCTGGCTGCCAGCAGTTTTGCTTTTTTCCATTTCATGGGGCAGCCGATTTATAATAACCTTATTGCCGATTACAGTCCCGCTTCATGGAGAGGCCGTAGCTATGGGATTTACTATTTCTTTTCCTTCGGTCTCGGTTCCTTTTCTGCAACCTTGCTGGGATACACTGCCGAGCAGCTTGGCACTAATTGGGTCTTCATAGTGATGGCGGGCATTGCACTGATAACCCTGGCATGTACTATAATTCTCTTGGTCAGGGCCTTGACTACTGCTAAACATGATAAGATTTACTCACCTAATAATGCATAGAGTAACTTCTGAAGAACAGATAAAGTTTTTATCTTAAAATACTATTTACTAGGGATAAATTATAAGAGTTATACCTCTTTGGAAGGAGAGAGAAATATGGAGGTGAGGATATGGAGAAGCAAGTTGTGGAAGTTACTATTAACCAGGCAAAGCTACATATAATTAGGGGAGATATTACCAGGCAGGATACAGATGCCATAGTTAATGCTGCTAATTCCAGTCTCATGGGTGGTGGCGGGGTGGATGGCGCAATCCACAGGGCAGGAGGCCCCGCTATTTTAGAGGAGTGTAAACAGATTGTAGCCAGACAGGGACGCCTGCCAGCAGGTAAGGCAGTAATGACAACCGGTGGAAATCTTAAGGCAAGACATGTTATTCATACTGTTGGCCCTGTCTGGCATGGTGGCGATAGAGGAGAGCCGGAGCTTTTGGCCAGCGCCTATCAGGAGAGTTTAAAACTGGCGATGGAGAACCAGTTACATAGTATTTCTTTCCCGTCAATTAGCACCGGCGCCTATGGCTATCCAGTTGATAAGGCATCAAGAGTGGCTATCGGAGCAGTTATTGACTTTCTTCGTCAGGGTGATACTTCTGTCAGAGAAATAGTATTCGTGCTGTTTGACTCTCAGACCTTTGGAGTCTACTCATCAGCTCTCAAGGAGATAATAGGGACAAGTAACGAAAAGAATTAAGATTATTTTATTAACCTCAATCTGGTGGAGAGCTTTCATTGTCGGCGGGGAAGAATACCTTACGTCTCTGCCTGGTTGTTATTTCCACGACCTTGATTTGTGGTAGCAAGTTTTCCACATCAGCCCTGCGGCACAGTTCAGTGCCTGGTGTTAGCACAGCAGCAGTGCCCATAGCTACCCCCAATCGGCAGGCTTCAATCAGTGGCTCGTTATAGGCTAGCTTTAAGGCAAGACCAGCTGTAGTACAATCGCCAGCTCCCAAGGCGCTGCGCACCTTTACCGGGGGTGGGACTGCCTTCACAATGTTTTTCTTAGTAGCGGCAATAATACCATATCTTCCCCTGGAGATGGCTACTACCTCAATGCCTGTCCTAACTAAATCAAGAGCTGCCTTAATGATTGCTTCTTCGGTAGGGAGTTTTCTCTTAAGCAATTCCTCAGCCTCGTGGATATTAGGTTTAATGAGGTAGGGCTTGGCTTTTATCCCTTCCGCTAACCATTGACCCTCAGAGTCCAGGATAGTCCTTACCTTATATTTTTTAGCTTCCATAGCTATGTTGTGGTAGATGTTAAGTGGAACACCGGGTGGTATACTGCCGCTGGCCACTATTAAATCTGGCCCGGGATAGACTCCTCTCACTTTCCTGTAGAACCTCTCCAGTTCCTTTTTTAAAATACGTGGACCGCGGGCATCAATCTTGGTTTGCTGGGAGGTTTTGGTATCAGTGATAATAATATTGGTGCGTGTTCCCTGCTCAATAGGAGTGAAGCTGAATTGTACCCCTTCTTCATCAAGTAATATTTCTAAAGCTCTACCCTCGGAACCACCTATGAATCCATAGGCTATTGCTCTGCCATCCATTTCGTGAATGGCTCGTGATACACCTATGCCTTTACCGCCAGCAGAACGACGCAATCTGGACCAGCGATTAACCTCCTCTACAACCAATCCGTTTACGGTGATATGCTCATCTAAACATGGGTTAAGGGTAATGGTGGCAATCATAATACCCCTCCGATTTCAATATTCCTTATACCACTCATGTTTTCCTCTGGATATTATGGGATAAAAGGTAAGTTTAATCAAGATTTGGCTTTATCCCCAGCCGTAGGTTATAATTATCAAATACCAATTTCCTATCTGGAGAGAGTAGAATAATGCCTTGGTTCTATTATGTCGCCAGCGTGATAGTGAGGGTGATACTAAAACTCCTGACTCATTGTCAGGTCAAGGGGAAGGAGAATATCCCTGGCCAAGGTCCCCTGCTAATAGTATCCAACCACCTTAATCTGGCCGACCCGCCTCTACTTGGTGTTAGCTTTGGCCGGAGAGTGATGTTTATGGCTAAAGAAGAGTTATTTCGCTCTGGGCTAACTGGTTACTTTGTAAGTAGTTTTGGTGCATTTTCAGTGCACCGAGGGCAACTGGATAGAAAGGCACTGCGCCAGGCATATAGGGTACTTGCTGATGGTTTTGCTTTAGTCATGTTCCCTGAAGGAACAAGGAGCTACAATGGTCAGTTGCGCCCCGCCTTCTCCGGCCCGGCACTAATAGCCATGAGGAGTGGTGCTTCTATTCTACCTGTGGGTATTACTGGAACAGAAAAGATTAAGGGTGTAACCTGGCTGTTACGTCGCCCTCAGATAATGGTTAATATTGGTCATCCCTTCCATCTGCCACAGGCTGGTGGTAAATTGACTAAGGCGAAGCTTGCTGAGCTTACTAATTTGATAATGGAGCATATAGCTGAACTCCTTCCCTTGGAATATCGCGGGGATTACGGGGACAAGGGAGACAGATGAATGACATTGAGGATTGAAAAAGCGGCTGGAATAGGTTTTTGTTTTGGGGCTAAGCGAGCCATCAATATCTTAGAGAAGGTTGCCCGTGAGCGTGGTGGTGTGGAGACATTGGGGGCTGTGGTACATAATCAAGAGGTGTTAAAGAGACTAACTGAGGTTGGTGTTAGGGTGGCTAAGAGCGTGGATGATATACAGGGTGATATCGTGGTTATTAGTGCTCATGGGGTGAGTCCACAACTGGAGGAAGAAATTCGGGCTCGGCATATTGACATAATTAATACTACTTGTCCCGTTGTTCACCGAGCCCAAATTGCAGCTCGGAGATTAGCTGAGTCCGGGTTTTTTACTATTATATACGGCGATGCTGACCATCCTGAGGTCAAGGGTATTCTCGGTTGGGCTAAGGGTGAGGGGGTAGCTACACTAGATGGGAGGTTTATAGCCGGGTTTGACAATCTACCTCATCGTTTAGGTGTTCTATCCCAGACAACTCAAATACCAGTTCATTTTACTGAATTTGTGAAGAAGCTTATTGATGCCGCCCTGACTAAAGACGCTGAACTGCGTATCATTGATACCATATGTCATGATATTAGACAACGGCAAGCAGCTGCCCTTGAGTTAGCTAGTAAAGTGGACCTGATGCTCGTTATTGGCGGCCATACTAGCGCTAATAGTCATCACTTGGTAGAGTTATGCTCGGTGGCGGCCAAAACACATTTGGTTGAGACTGCGGACGAAATTCAGCTCTCCTGGCTGAGAGGTCAGAGCCACATCGGTATAACTGCCGGGGCTTCTACTGATGAGCAGACTATAGATGAAGTATTGGCGAGGCTTGAAGCCTTACCTCGCAATTAGCCTGTTGTGACCTCTTGTCCCAGTTCATTAGCCCTCAGCTTATTATATCTGGACCTCGTAGTATTTCCTTTGTTGAGAGTGCCTTAATTGCAATGTTTCAGTATAAGACAAGTAAAATATACAGCAACCAGTGATAAACTGAGCTTATTATAACTTACACTGTTTTCTACAGTCGAGGTTAGCTATAGGCTTGACAGTAGGTATGTGTTTCTAGTTATAATAGGTTGATTCCAATCTGGAATTATGTGTACATATTTCCCTCAATTAACTGTTGATAAGCAATAGACTAATGGAGGGGGCTTTGGAATATTTTCTAAATGAACTACAAGAGACAGTCAGGCAAATGGCAAGGACGATTGCTGAGGAAAGAATACTGCCGGTGCGGGCAGCACTTGATGAAAAGGAAGAATTTCCCTGGGATATAATGAAAGACATTGCTGATACCGACCTGTTCCGTGTCTTTATTCCTGAGGAATATGAAGGTCTGGGTGGAGGATGCCTTGAACTATGTCTGGTTATCGAGGAGCTGAGCCGGGCCTGTCCCGGGGTAGCCGTTAGCTATGCGGGTAGCTTGCTGGGAAGCTTTGACCTCCTGAAATATGGGAGTGAAGAACAGAAACAAAAATACCTTCCTGATATTGCCAGTGGCAAAAGACTGGCTGCCTTTGCCGTAACTGAGGCTGAAGCTGGCAGTGATATTAGTAATATAAAGACAACCGCTACCCGAACAGATGAAGGCTATGTAATTAATGGCACCAAACAGTTTATAACCAACGGCGGTGAGGCCGATATGTATACGGTCATTGTTTTAACTGATAAAACAAAAGGTGTCCGCGGTGCCAGCGCCATCCTGGTGGAGAAGGGTACCCCCGGTTTCTCCTTCGGCAGAAAGGAGAAGAAGATGGGTATTCGCACCTCGGCAACAAGAGAGTTGGTTTTTGAGGATTGTCTGGTTCCCGCGGAGAATATTATTGGCCGGGAGGGGATGGGATTTATTATGACGTTAAAGCTCTTTGATTATACCCGTCCTGGGATAGCGGCTCAAGCGTTGGGGTTAGCCCAAGGGGCTCTGGAGGCAGCGACAGACCATGCCCGGGAGCGTATCCAGTTTGGGCATCCGATTTTTTCCTTACAGGCAATTCAGCACATGTTGGCTAACATGGCTACTGATGTGGAGGCAGCCCGGGCGCTGGTTTATGCCACTGCCAGGACTGTTGATAATGGGGGAAAGAGCTTCAGTAAGGAATCAGCTATGGCCAAGGTTTTTGCCTCAGATGTGGCGATGAGAGTTACCACTGATGCCGTGCAGATTTTGGGCGGTGTCGGCTATATGCGTGATTATCCGGTTGAGAAGATGATGAGAGACGCCAAAATCATGCAGATATATGAAGGTACTAACCAGGTCTTAAGAAATACCATTGCTCTTGAATTGCGGAAGAAAAAGTCGCTTTGAGGATAAAATTGTGCTTTCCCCGGGCTCTATTCTTCGGGATAGCTAACTATAGCATTGGTGGTAACCTATTCAATGTGGTGCCAATGCTAATAAGCAGGCTAAAGACTGGCTAACGCTGAGTTGCCCTAATCTTGACACTAGATATGTAGCTCAGTTTATAATAGGCTGACCTTTAGGAGTGGAGGTGGGATGTAATGCAGATAAATGTATCCCAGCAGCTTAAAGCATCTATAGGGTCAACACGAAAATATGAGGTAAGTGAGATAGTTGATATTGCTGGTGGCGATAGTATGGTTAAGGGGGAGGTTGGACTGATACGTACTGATCGGGGTATCCTGGCTAAGGGTGCACTATGCGCTGAGGTTGAACTTACCTGCGGCCGCTGCTTGAGTTCGTTTGGTTGTCCTCTAACCCTGAATATTGAAGAGGAGTATTTTCCTATCACAGATGTAGTTAGTGGCGCTTCGTTGTCCTTGCCTGAAGAATCCGGCTGTTTCACTATTGATGAACATCATGTTATTGATTTAACCGAGGCGATACGCCAGTATGCGCTACTGGCTACCCCAATGAAGCCACTTTGTCGTGGGAATTGTGCCGGGTTATGCCCTAATTGTGGGCGCAATCTTAACCAGGGACCTTGTGATTGCTTGCCCCAGGAGACAGACCCTCGCTGGTCCGAGTTAAGGAAATTAACTTTAGCTAGTGATGCCGTGGTAAATGAACAGAAAGGAATGGAATAGATTATGGGAGCATTACCGAAGCGAAAATATGCTAAGGCGCGTCAGGGTAAGAGGCGTGGTCATCTTAAATTGTCTCCTCCTTCTCTAGAGTATTGCCCGCAATGTCACAGCCCTAAGTTGCCTCATCATGTTTGCCTTACCTGTGGAAGCTATGCTGGCAGGGAGGCCGTTGAGATTAAAAGTCCGAAAAAGAGGGCCTAGTTAAGGTCTGTCTAGAAGAAATGGTAACTGAAGCTGAGGCAATAACTATTAGTCTTGAAGATTTCTGTGTTGAGGATTAGCTGTGGCTGAGTCGATTAAGGTAGCCTATATCTTCCCCGGACAGGCTTCTCAAAAGGTAGGTATGGGGCGTGACCTTTATGATGGTTTTGACTCGGCTAGAGCAATATTTGAGCAGGCTGATGAGACCTTGGGATTTTCTTTATCCCGATTATGCTTTGAAGGTCCGGAGGATGAGCTTCGCCAGACTATAAATGCTCAGCCAGCGCTGGTAACAGTTAGCTTTGCCTGCTTGAAGACCGCCCAGGATATGAGTGGCAGCAACAGATTACTACCTCCTTCTTTCGTGGCTGGGCACAGTCTTGGTGAGTATACAGCACTAGCGGCAGCCGGGGTGCTTGATTTTGCTACTACTGTTTATCTGGCCCGGGAAAGAGGCAGGTTGATGTATGAAGCTGGACTGAGGAAACCCGGGGGAATGATGGCCGTAATTGGATTTGATGAAGCCCCACTAGCTGAGATATGCGGTGAGACTGGTACTCAAATTGTCAATTTTAACTGCCCGGGGCAGCTGGTAATCAGTGGAGCAAAGGAGAACTTAACTAAAGCTGCGGATTTGGCTAAAGCTAAAGGGGCTCATCGTGTCGTTCCCTTGCCGGTAAGTGGTGCCTTTCATACGCCGCTGATGCAGTCGGCGGTTGATGGTATGTCTGAGATTATAGCCACGCTCTCTTTCCAGGAGTCGTCTGTTCCGATTATAGCCAACACTACGGCCCAGCCGATAACCACTGCCGAGCAGGTGAAGGCGGAACTCCTTAGACAGTTGTGTAATGGTGTCCAGTGGCAGCACTCTGTCGAGTATATGATAAATGAGGGCGTGTCCGTTTTTATCGAGATGGGTCCAGGAAAGGTGCTTAGCGGCCTCGTCCGGCGGATAAATAAAGATGTTAAAACTTTGAATATAGGTGATGTGCAGTCTGTTAAGGATATAGTTGTTTAAATGAACAATATCCTGGTGTTGAAATTCAGGGCACTAAGCTTATAAATGGAAGCTACTATAAGACTTGCCATACATGACCATATTTGTCATTCCCGGAGGACGATGGCCGTTCTCTACATTGCCTGCTGAATATGAAATGCGAAACTGTGGTCATACTCTTAATAGCGTAATTGATTTGTGCTATAATTTTAGCCTGCATTGGGGGGTAATCTATGCCAGGGGCACGGCGGAAAGCGAGAGCACTTGCTCTTCAGGTGCTGTATGAGGTTGATTCTGCGGGTCATGAGATGGAAAGAGTGGTAAACCATCTTCTGGTTAAGGGAGGTTTGTCTGAGGAAAATAGTGCCTTTGTCCGTGAACTGGTCAGCGGCGTTATCCAGAACAAGGAGAAGATTGATCTTAATATTCGAAGGTTTGCTCCAGCCCGGCCGGTAGAGCAGATATCAGTGGTCGATAGGAACATTCTGAGGCTTGCAATATTTGAAATTTTGCTTGATAATAAGGTGCCGGTTAAAGTAGCCATAAATGAAGCGGTTGAGCTGGCTAAGGCCTTTGGCAGTGATAGTTCGTCAAGATTTGTTAATGGAGTTCTCGGTTCGGTTAGTGGTCTTGTCAATAGATAGAAAATTCTAGAAAGGGAGGGAGAAAGTGGCAACCATTTTTGAACGGGTAAAAAAGATAGTTGTGGAGCAACTGGGGGTAGATGAGCAAGAGGTAATACCCTCGGCTAACTTTGCTGATGATTTAGGTGCTGATTCTCTGGATTTGGTGGAATTGATAATGTCTTTAGAAGAAGAGTTTAGCAATTCATCCCAGAAGGTTGAGATACCGGATGAGGATGCTGAGAAAATAGTAACTGTCCAGGATACGATTGATTATATTAAAGACTTGGGCATTGAGGATGATTAGGGCAGTATTCTTTGATTGGTTTTATACTCTAGCTCGGTTCGAACCTCCGCGGCATCAATTATACCGCCAGGCTTTTCGGGAATTTGGTGTCGAACTGCCACCAGAGAAAGTAGTGCGTGGCGTTTTAGCTGCTGACCAGTATTTATATGAGGAAAATACCAAATCGCCGGTGGCAGAAAGAAGCCCGGAAGAGCAAGCTAGGGTTTATATTCGTTACCCGAATATGATATTAGCTGAATCTGGAGCTGAAGCCTCTAGAGAATTGCCTTTAAAAGTCCTCAAAAGGGTGAGAGAGAAGTTTGAGAAGGCAACTTTTGCTCTCTTTGATGATGTGTTGGCAACCCTGAAAACATTAAAACAGCAGGATTTGGTTCTGGGTTTACTAACCAATTTAAATAGCGATATGGCGCATATTTGTCGTGGACTGGGTCTGGAACCCTATCTTGACTTTGTGGTTACCCCTAAAGAGGCAGGGGCTGATAAGCCTGAGCCCCCTATTTTTTTAGCCGCTCTGGATAAAGCCGGGGTGAATGCTTCGGAAGCAGTTCATGTTGGTGACCAGTATAAATTGGATGTGGTTGGTGCTAGGGGGGTGGGTATCAATCCCATACTTATTGACCATTATGATATGTATCCCGAAATTAGCGACTGCCCCCGGATTCACAACTTGACCGAGCTGGCTCAGCACCTTTAGCGGTCAATACACCCCGCTGCCTTGAGATTTTTTGTCTCTTTATTGTCCGCAGGCGTATCCGGTTATCTCTGTGGTTCGATAATCACCTTAATGGAGTTTTGGGCCTCGGCGACGAGATGAAAGCCCGTTCCAGCCTCAGCCAGACCTAGCCGATGGGTAATCATCCTATGCGTGTCCACATTGCGTGCTCGCACCAGTTCCAGTGCTGCTGTATAGTCCACCGGGCTGGCGGCGTAGGAGGTAGTAAGTGTTATATCGTTGCTCCAGAAGAGGTCGTTTATCGAGAACGGGATAGTAACCCCGGGGTTGGTCGGGGCGAAGAAGAGAACAGTGCCTCCGCGCTCCACCGATTGTAGCGCCTGAGTAATGGCTGATACGGCCCCGGTGCATACTATCACTAGGTCAGCCAGACGACCCTGGTTGACCTGACGCAAGCGGGCGGGTAAGTCCTCTTTAGCATTGATAACGGCATCCGCACCGAGTTGTTTTGCTGCCTCCAATCGGTAGTCGTTTATGTCTGTCGCTATCACGTATCCTGCTCCCAGAGCACGAGCCAGTTGCAGGTGGAGCAGCCCGGCAATGCCGCTACCGATAATAAGCACACTGTTACCCGGCTGAATGTGCGCCAGTCTTTGTCCGCGTAAAACACAGGCTAGCGGTTCAATGAATGTTGCCTCTTCATAGGATAATTCGTCGGGTAGTAGAAACACGCCGCGGTCAACATTGATAGCTGGTAGTCGAATGTATTCAGCAAAGCCACCGGGGTCAAAGTTCGTCTGGCGGAGGGTGTTGCACATAGTGTGATGCCCGCTCAGGCAGTAACGACAGGTGTTGCAGGGGACATGATGTGCTGCTGAGACTCTATCTCCCTCTTTGTAGCGTTCCACCCCATCTCCCACAGCCGCAATCTGACCGCCAATCTCATGCCCCAGCACGAGGGGCACCCGGTCGCGGCGATACCATTCCATTACATCACTGCCGCAGATGCCACAAGCCTCTACCTTTACCAGTAGCTCACCGGGACCGATTTGTGGTGCGGGCATCTCCTCTAACCGTACATCGTGGTTATTGTAATACATTGCAACGTGCACAGTGCTTTACCCTCAGCCGGTGGCTGTCCCGCTTTTTATGCTTTCGTATAACTTCTGAGCCTCTTGGGGTGAAGTATTCTCATGAACAACGGCGCGTATAGCCTTAATCATTGCTACTGGAAAATCATTTTGCCAGACGTTCCTTCCTAGATTCACGCCTATAGCTCCTTTCTGCATGCCGTCATGAACAAACTCGAACACTTCAAGCTCAGTGTCTACTTGGGGTCCACCAGCCATAACTATTGGAACCGGACAGCCTCTTACCACCTTTTCAAAATCTTCACACCAGTAGGTTTTCACTACACGTGCGCCCAATTCGGCAGCAATACGGGAGGATAAAGCAAGAAAGCGGGCATCTCGCTTCGCTAATTCTTTCCCCACGGCCGTAACGGCCATTACCGGGATGCCATACTTTTCGCCTTCATTGACAAGTTTGGCTAGATTTAACAGCGAGTCGTGCTCGTAATCGGTGCCAACAAAAATAGAGAGGCCTATTGCCGCTACATTAAGACGGATAGCCTCTTCTATAGAAGTGGTAATCCCTTCATTGGCCAGGTCTTTACCGACCATGCTGGTGCCACCGGACATTCTAAGAATAATTGGTTTGCTGTTGTCAGCGTCCACTGAGGAGCGTAAGACCCCTCTGGTAATGAAGAGCGCGTCAGCATAGGGGAGCAGCGGCTCAATAGTTTTACGCGGTTCTTCTAGCTTTCTGGTGGGTCCTTGAAAATACCCATGGTCTACCGGCAAGAAGAGGCAATGACCGTCAGCCTGGATGAGTTGCGCCATACGGTTTTTCATTCCCCAATCCATGTTAAAGTTCCTCCTCAATGATTTACGGTCGGTTGTCTATCTGCAGCGGTGAACCCTTTCTTCATTTTATCCGTTGGGTTTTTAATTACCCTAGGTCCAGGGAGCCCTCAATCGGCGGACTGATGTATTTCTCAATAACCTTACGGAAATGGAATCCATAGACAGCGAGACTTATGGATAAAGGGAAGGAACGGGGGTGTTTCAGCAGAGTTGAAACAAAAAATTTCCAGTAATATCTCCTTCCGTTTTCCCTGATTCCTAAGAACCACATAGACTTAACCAGCCCCTCGAGCTGATAAGGGTGAAATTGGAACGCCCCTTTTCTTTTTTGAGGTTTAAACTCTTGCAGGAATATTTTGACCCGCTCGTAAAACTGCTTGGGTGCATAGATTGTATCCAGGATATGTTTATAGCCATTGATAAGGGTTTTGAGATTCATTTTAGGAATGAAATTAATGGAAAAATCCATATTATCGCCGGACATATCTTTTAGCAGACGGTTCTCTTCTTTCAAACGTTTGTATAACGCGGTATCACGAGGGGCATTTAACAGACCGACCATTGCCGTAACAATGCCGCTACTTTGAATGAAGCTGATCTGGCTTCTAAAAATTGAGAGCGGGTCGCTATCAAAACCGACGATAAACCCTCCCTGTACCTCCAAACCGTAGTTCTGAATCTTCTTTACCGAGGCCACCAAATCACGGTTTTTATTGGTAAACTTGTTGCACTCGGCCAGGCTTTCTTCATTTGGAGTCTCAATACCGACAAATACTCTGCCAAATCCTGCCTCGGCCATTAATTGCATTAGTTCCTCATCGTCGGCAAGGTTTATGGAGACTTCTGTAAAAAGGGAAAACGGGTATTTTTTCTCTTTCATCCACTTGATTAGTACCGGCAGAATTTCCGTCTTTAATTTTTTCTTGTTACCGATAAAATTATCATCAACAATAAACACAGAGCTCCGCCAGCCCTGATTGAATAACGCATCCAGTTCTACCAGTACCTGAGCCTTGGATTTGGTTCGCGGTTTATGTCCGTTCAGTATGATAATGTCGCAGAACTCACAGTTAAACGGGCAGCCTCTGGAGTATTGAATGCTCAGTGATGCGTATTTTTTTGCGTCGAGGAGCGACCAGAGTGGAATGGGAGTTTTGGTTATGTCCGGGCGTTGTTTAGATGTGTAGATATGTTTGGCGCTCCCTTTCTTTAGGTCTTCTAAAAAAGGTGGGAGTGTAACCTCGGCCTCATCGAGCACAAAATGGTCTACTCCATCAAATTCTTCATGCTCAGTGGTAAATAGGGGGCCGCCGGCGACAATCCTGGTATTAAAATTTTTGCCTCTGGCAATAATTTCTTTTACTGAATTTTTTTGCACCACCATAGCGCCGATGAACACATAGTCAGCCCATTCAAGGTCTTCATCGGTCAGGCTGGTTACATTCATGTCCACCAGTTTTTTCTCCCACTTGTCTGGGAGCATGGCGGCTACTGTTAATAAACCCAGAGGAGGGAAAGCTGCCTTTTTAGAAATAAGTTTTAAGGCATGCTTAAAACTCCAGAAGGTATCCGTGTATTGTGGATAAATAAGAAGTATCTTCAAATTTATGTTCCTCCCAATAAAATTCAATCATTATAAGCTTTTGACTATTATAGCAACTTTTCTTTCATAAAGTAAGGGAGTTCTATTTTTTTAACCTATTTGATAAACAGATTTATGTTCGGATAAGATATAGATACACAAATTATGAAATCTAAATCTGTTCTGGTTCACTGCTGCTGCGCTCACTGTGCCGCCTATACCGTTGACTACTGGCGACAGCAGGGGTACGAGGTCAGCGCCCTGTGGTATAACCCTAATATCCACCCCTATATGGAGCATCAGCACCGCTTGGAAGCAATGCAATCTTTGACTCAAGAAGTGAGTTTGCCATTGATTATAACCGAGGGTTATGACATGATTGACTACTTCCGCCAGGTAGCCGAAAATGAACCCCAGCGCTGTCAGCATTGCTTCAGGCTTCGCCTGTTAAAAACGGCTGAGGCTGCTTACCAGAGGGGTTTTGATGCTTTTACCACCAGCCTGCTTATCAGTCCTCACCAGAAGCATGACCTGCTCCGGGAAATTGGCAACGAAATATCAAGGGAAAAGGGCATAAATTTTCTTTATACCGACCTCAGGAAACGCTATTCAGATAGTCGTCATATGACCAAAGGGCTAAATCTCTACCGTCAGCAATACTGCGGCTGCATCTATAGCGAATGGGAACGCTATGCCGAAAGAGATTAAAGGCGGGTAGAGCTGGAGGTGAAACGGAGAGGGAGCCTTGATAAGAGACTCCCTCACTTGACATTTGGGGTATCCGATGTATGTTCTAGTTGGTTTCCTCTGGTGCCTCTGGACAAAATCCCCATCCGAAGCAATTACCCCGGCGGTCCCCAAAAGAGAAGCGGGAACGTAGGGCGTTTCTGAACATCCCCGGGTATAAGGCATTTGCTCTTGGCCCTAGGGCGTTGGCTCTCGGTCCTCGCCACCAC